>Ga0209773_10000303_pt1 | contig 15252 bp, 11 predicted proteins | sample BogFormECP14_OM1_FD_188244 | JGI IMG/M metagenome (GOLD analysis project Ga0209773, IMG submission 188244) | Bog forest soil microbial communities from Calvert Island, British Columbia, Canada - ECP14_OM1 (SPAdes) (version 2) | ecosystem: Environmental > Aquatic > Freshwater > Wetlands > Bog ... | reverse complement strand
CCTTTCGCGGGACGAACGGCTTCATTACTTCTCCTTTTCCGTACGAAAGCTACCCCTGGGTTGCTTCGCAGCTTCGCTCCTCGCAATGACGATCCAGCTCGATCGGAGGCCGCTGGTGGGAGGGAGCAACCGCGGCGGAATAAGGGCGCCCTCCAAACCTTTTTCCAAGCTTCTCCAAAAATCGCGTGTTTTGCTCCAAGCTTTTCCAAAGAAAGCTTTGGCGGTTTTGTGAGATTTCAAGGGGTTACAAGGCTTTCAAACGCCGCTTGATGCTTTCCAAATTTTTCGTCTTCCGTCCGCCCCTTTTCGGCCGCATTTTGCACGCCGCGGGACCGCATTCCTATGCCTCGCGCCGCATGGCTTCGAGTGCGTCCGGCAGTTCGCCTGATTTTACGAATCAGTTCGGTAGACGACGCGTTCATCGCGGAGCAGCGATCCAGATAGAGAGAATTTTGAACCTAACGGACAATCCGATTTTTGGGAAGAAATATCCGTAATTCTCCCGAGCCGTCGTTGCAGGTTCCCCACCGGCCTCCGGCCGGTCCTCTAGGATGAGACGTGCCTTCCGCTTTTCCGTACACTCAGTCCGCTTTCGGAGGGCGAACAGTACTTCATTATTTCTCTTTTTCAGTACGAAATTTATCTAGGAAAATCAAGAGGAGAAGCAATCCAGACCGAGTCGCGGCAACACCGTCAAAGCGAGCGCGAGAGCAAAACGCTATCGTCCGCTTTGCTCGCAATGACGGAGAGCTAGCCATCAGAAAAAGGGCGGTCGCGGGCTTACGACCGCCCTCATCGAGTTGTCCGCGTCAGCCCGTGAAGCGGGAAAAAGTTCACCCCTGCAGCAGGTCCCCGAACAGTTCCCAGCTCTGGCCTCTGAACTGCTCCAGCTGCATCTGCCGGATCGGACTGTAATTGTCTGGCGACGTATTGATTTTCGCGCCCGGCAACCCCATTGGCGTTTCGAAGTCCCTGATGTTGGCGGCCTGTTTCATGATGTTCTCACGCGACAGATCGGCGCCGCATTGCTTCAGAACCTGCACCATCGTCTGCGCCGCGCCGAAGCCATAGATAGCATTGTTGTCGGTGAAGTCGCTGGCCGCGAGATATTTCGCAACGAATGCGGCCCATTCCTTCACCCCAGGGTCGTCCTTCCAGAGCGGGTCGCTCGGGTCTTTGCCATAAGTCGCCGTGATCAGTCCCTGCGACTTCTCGAGACCGGCGGGCTTGAGCGCGGAGTTGATCGACGACGTCACGTTGCTGATGATGCGAATCGGCGTCCAGCCGAGATCGAACGTCTTGCGGATCGCTTGGGCGCCGAATTTAGGGGTCGCGGCGATCACGATGACGTCGGCGCCCGAGCCCTGCAGAGTCACGATCTGCGAGTCGATCGTCGGCTCCGAGGTCTCGTAGGAAGCTTCCTTGACGACCATGCCCGCACGCTCCCTGCCGAGCTCGTCCTTCAGACCGGTCAGATAATCCTTGCCGAAGCTGTCGTTCTGGTAGAGCACGCAGACTTTCGCGTCCGGTTTCGTCTTGAGAACATATTTGGCGTAGATGTGCGCCTCGGTCTGATAGTTCGGGTTGAACCCCATGGTCCACGGGAAGTGCTGGGGATCGGAGAACATGCTGGCGCCGGTGGACACGAAAAGCTGCGGCACCTTGTTGTCGTTGAGATATTGCCGGATTGACGCATTGGGAGCGGTGCCGAGCGTGTTGAACAGGAACGCCACCTGCTCCTGCTCGACGAGCCGGCGTACCTGCTCGACCGTCTTGGGCGGGCTGTAGCCGTCGTCGAGACTGATCAGGTTGATCTTGCGGCCGTTGATCCCGCCTGTTTCGTTGATCATCTTGAAATAGGCGGCCTCGGTCTTGCCGATCACGCCGTAGGCCGAGGCAGGCCCGCTATAGGGCATGGTCTGACCGATCTTGATTTCCGTGTCGGTTATGCCCGGCGCGTTGGCTGCGCGAGCAGGCCAAGCGCTAGCCGCAAGAGCCGCCGCCGCGGCGGCGCTCGATTGCAGGAATATGCGACGCGTCTTCATGAGTTTGCTCCTTTGTCGCTGCTTGTGACCTCTCCCTGAAAAACCCCTCGCCGCGGGAGCGGGGGGATGCCGCTCCCCTCCCCGCTCTTGCGGAAAGGGGTCAAAACTATTTGCTTTAAGCCTGTATCAAATCTCCAAACAGCTCCCAGCTCTCGCCGTTGAAAGCGGCGAGCTGCATCTGTCGGATCGGGCTGAAATTGTCGGGCGAGGTGTTGATCTTCATGCCCGGCAGCAGCATCGGCAATTGCAGGTCCTTGATGTTGGCCGCCTGCTTCATGATGTTCTCGCGCGACAGGTCGGCGCCGCATTGCTTCAGCACCTGGATCATCGTCGCCGCGGCTCCAAAGCCGTAAGCGGCGTTGGCGTCTATGATCGTCGATGCCGACATGTATTTGTTGCAGAAATCTGTCCATTCCTTCAGACCCGCGTCGTCCTTCCAACGCGCATCGGTCGGGTCTTTGCCGTAATAGGCGGTGATGAGGCCCTTGGACTTCTCTAGGCCGGCCGGCTTCAGCACGGTGGCGATCGAGGGCGAGACGTTGCTGAGATAGCGCACCGCCGCCCAGCCGAGATCGTAGCTTTTGCGGATTGCCTGCGCGGCGAATTTCGGGGTCGCGGCGATGATCAAGACATCGGCGCCCGAGCCTTGCAATGTGACGATTTGTGAATCGATCGTCGGCTCCGAGGTCTCGTAAGAGGCTTCCTTGATCAGCATGCCCGCGTGATCGGCGCCGAGCGCCTCCTTCAAGCCGATCAGATAGTCCTTGCCAAAGCCGTCGTTCTGATAGAGCACGCCGATCTTCGCGTCGGGCTTGGTCTGGAGGATATGCTTGCCATAAATCTTCGCCTCGGTCTGATAGTTCGGGTTGAAGCCGATCGTCCACGGAAAATGCTGGGGATCGGAGAACATGGCGGCGCCGGTCGAGACGAATAGCTGCGGCACCTTGTTGTCGTTGAGATATTGCCGGATTGCGGCGTTGCACGGCGTGCCCAGGCTCTGGAAGATGAACGCGACCTGCTCCTGCTCGACCAGGCGGCGGATTTGCTCGACCGTCTTGGGTGGGCTGTAAGAATCGTCGAGACTGATGAAATTGATCTTGCGGCCGTTGACCCCGCCCGCCTCGTTGATCATCTTGAAATAGGCGGTTTCCGTCTTGCCGATCACGCCGTAGGCCGAGGCCGGCCCGCTATAGGGCATGGTCTGGCCGATCTTGATTTCGGTATCCGTGATCCCGGGCGCGTTGGCCGCGCGGGCGGGCCAGACGCTGGTTGCCAAAGCCGCCGCCGCGGCGGCGCTCGATTGCAGGAATATGCGACGCGTCGTCATGAGTTTCCTCCTTTTTTGCTGCCTGTGATTTCTCCCCACTGCTGAGCTCCTCGCCGCAGGAACAGGGGGATGCCGCCCCTCCCCGCTCGCGTGGGGAGGGGCCAAAATTGTGCGCTTCAGCCCTGCAGCAATTCCCCGAACAGCTCCCAGCTCTCGCCGTTGAACCTCTGTAGTTGCTCCTGCCGGACCGGACTGAAATTGTCGGGCGAGGTATTGATCTTGATGCCCGGAAGCAACATTGGCAGCTCGAGGTCCTTGAGGTTCGCCGCCTGTTTCATGACGTTGTCGCGCGAGAGGTCGGCGCCGCACTGTTTGAGCACCTGCACCATCGTCGCCGCGGCGCCGAAACCGTAGATCGCGTTGGAGTCGACGAGATCATTGCCCGACAGATATTTTTTCGCGAAGGCAGTGAATTCCTTCACTCCGGGGTCGTCCTTCCAACGCGGATCGGTCGTATCCTTGCCGTAGTTGGCCGTAATCAGTCCTTTCGCCTTCTCGAAACCCGCCGGCTTCATGACGGTGGCGATCGACAACGAGACGTCCGTGACGTAGCGCACCGGTGACCAGCCGAGGTCGTAGGTCTTGCGGATCGCCTGCGCCGCGAATTTCGGCGTCGCGGCGTAGAGCAGAATATCCACGCCGGCGCCTTGCAACGTGACGATCTGCGAGTCTACCGTCGGCTCCGAAGTTTCGTACGAGACTTCTTTCACCACCATGCCGGCATGCTCCGCGCCCAGGCCTTCCTTCAGCCCGATCAAATAGTCTTTCCCGAAGGAGTCGTTCTGATAGAGCACGCCGATCTTGGCGTCGGGCTTGCTCTGCAAGATATGCTTGGCGAAGATTTTCGCTTCGGTTTGATAATTCGGCTGGTAACCGATCGTCCACGGGAAATGCTTGGGATCGCTGAACATCGAGGCCCCGGTGGCGACGAACAGCTGCGGAACTTTACCGTCGTTGAGATACTGCCGCACAGCCGCGCAGCACGGCGTGCCGAGCATGTTGAAGATGAACGCGACCTGCTCCTGCTCGACGAGCCGCCGGATCTGTTCAACCGTCTTGGGCGGGCTGTAGCCGTCATCGAGACTGATCAGGTTGATCTTGCGGCCGTTCACCCCGCCCGCTTCGTTGATCATCTTGAAATAGGCGGATTCCGTCTTGCCGATCACGCCATAGGCCGACGCCGGTCCGCTATAGGGCATGGTCTGACCGATCTTGATCTCCGTGTCGGTGATCCCAGGGGCGTTGTCCGCCCGTGCGGGCCAGGAGCTGGTCGCAAGAGCCGCCGCGGCGGCGGCGCTCGATGTTAAGAAAGTACGACGCGTTTTCATGTAGTTCCTCACTTTGACGCAAATGGGGCGGCGGCCGTAGGTCGCCGGTTCTGGTTGCTTCGCGATTGCGCGAGTTTGCGTTCGCTCACGCCGAGATGAGGTCGCCGAACAGCTTCCAACTCGCGCCATCGAAGCTCGCGAGCTGCATTTGGCGGATCGGATAGAAATTGTCGGGCGAGGTGTTGATCTTGACGCCCGGCAGCAGCATCGGCAACTCGAGGTCCCTGATGTTGCCCGCCTGTTTCATGATGTTCTCACGCGATAGATCGTTCCCGCATTGTTTGAGCGCCTGCACTATCGTCGCGCCCGCCAGGGTCCCGTACGTCGTGTTCGAGTCGGCCATCTCCGAAGGCGACATGTATTTGCTGACGAAGGCGGCGAATTGCTTGAAGCCCGAATCGTCCGCCCAACGAGGGTCGGTCGCGTCCTTGTAGTAGATGGCGGTAATCACGCCTTTCGATTTCTCCAGCCCTGCCGGTTTCATCACCGCCGCGACCGACAGCGAGACATCGGTCATGTAGCGCACCGCGTTCCAGCCGATGTCATAAGACTTGCGAATGGCCTGCGCCGCGAATTTGGGCGTCGCGGCGATCAGGAAAGTATCGGCGCCGGAGCCTTGCAGGGTGACCACCTGCGATTCGACGGTCGGCTCCGAGGTTTCGTACGAGGCTTCCTTTATTACCATGCCGGCGTGGTCGGCGCCGAGCCCCGCCTTCAACCCGATCAGGTAATCCTTGCCGAAGGCGTCGTTCTGGTAGAGCACGCCGATCTTGGCGTCCGGCTTGGTGGCGAGAATATGCTTGCCGAAAATCGCCGCCTCGGTCTGGTAGTTCGGCTGGAAGCCGATCGTCCAGGGAAAGTGCTGAGGATCGCCCCACATCGCCGCGCCCGTGGCGACGAAGAGCTGAGGCACCTTGTTGTCATTGAGATATTGCCGGATCGCGGCGTTGGGCGGGGTGCCCAGGGTATTGAAGAGGAAGGCGACCTGCTCTTGCTCGACTAGGCGGCGGACCTGCTCGACGGTCTTGGGCGGGCTATAGCCATCGTCTAGGCTGATCAAATTGATCTTGCGGCCGTTGACGCCGCCCGTCTCGTTTATCATCCGGAAATAGGCGGCTTCGGTCTTGCCGATCAGGCCGTAGGCCGACGCCGGCCCGCTATAGGGCATGGTCTGGCCGATCTTGATCTCGGTATCGGTGACCCCGGGCGCGTTCTCAGCCCGCGCCGGCCACCCACTGGCTGCGAACGCCGCCGCCGTCATCGCGCTCGAAGTTAGGAATGTGCGGCGCGTCGTCATGAAGACCTCCCTGTTTCCTTTCGCCGTATCGGCGGTTTCGTCTACTTTAAGTACGCAAGTCGCGCTTTTTCAAGAACGCAACGCGCGGTCGAAAACGCGCACTGCGGCCCGAATCGCTCCGGCGACGCCCGAAGGCGCGACCGCCATCAGCAGTATCAGCAGCAGCCCGTAGATGGCGCCCGGCAAAGCCTTCGCGCTCTCGCCAAAATAAACCGAGAGCTGGTCGGCGTAATTGGGCACGAATTCGATGAACAGCGCTCCGAATATGACGCCGCCGATCGAAGCGAGGCCGCCCACGACGATCCCGACCAGGAACGCGAGCGAGAGCGGGAGTCCGAAACTGTCGGGCGAGACGAATCCGACCGTGATCGCGCTAAGGCCTCCCGCGACCCCGGCGTAGAGCGCGCTGATGCCGAAACAGGTCGTCTTATAGAGCGCGGCGTCGACGCCCATCGCCTCGGCCGCGATCGGATGGTCGCGGATCGCGACCAGCGCCCGCCCCACGCGCCCGCGCACCAGGTTGGCAACGGCCCAGAACAGCGCCGCCGCGCAGGCGAGGCAGACGAGATAGAGCCATTGGTCGATGTTGAGAGGCAGGCCGAAGGGCGGATGCGGCTTGGCGAGCTGCAAGCCCTGCGATCCCCCGGTATAGGCGTCGAAACCCTTGTAGCTGAGAATTTGCGGCGCCGCGACCGCGAGCGCGAAGGTCGCGAGCGCCAGATAGAGCCCCCCCAGCCGCAGCGCGGGAAAGCCGAACAGAAAGCCTGCGACGAAGCAGACGGCGCTCGCGATCGGGATCGCCGCCCAATAGGGCAAGCCGAACTTGGTGATCAGGATCGCCGCGCCATAGCCGCCGATCGCGAAGAAAGCGCCATGACCGAGCGAAATCTGGCCGTTGAAGCCTGTTAGCAGATTCAGGCCCAGCAGCGCGATCGCATAGATCAGCACCTGCGAGAATTGATAGAGATGATAGCCGCTGGCGTAGACCGGGAGCGCCAGCGCGACGAGGGCCACGATCCCCCACCCGAGACGGGTCGCCGCGACCATCGAGGGAGCGGCGGTGCGCGGGCGAGACTCGGTGGTTGCGGTCATCGCCGTGGCTTTCCGTTGCAGCAGCCGATCTGACCCCATTCCGCGAATGTCATACCCGCGAAAGCGGGTATCCAGTCGCGGGGCCGCGACGAGGCGGAGCAAGCTGCGAATCCTGGCGGAAGCGATCGCCGAGCGACAAAGACCCGCTGACGTCGTGGCGTCCTGGATGCTCGCGTTCGCGAGCATGACACGGCGTAGCGACGGGCTCGCCGCGACGGAAAGCGAGCGCCCATTTCGTCCGTCAGGGTCGGCCCAAGGCCACCGCCCGTTCGCATCGCCAGAGCCATCGCTACACCCTCGCCACGATACGCCGCCCGAACAGGCCCGAGGGCCTCACCACGAGCACGCCGACGATGATGACCAGCGCGACCGAAAGCTTGACCTCCGCCCCCACGAGATAGGCGCCGACGAGGTTCTCGAGCACCCCGACGACGAAGCCGCCCAACACCGCGCCCCACGGATTGTCGATGCCGCCCAGCACCGCGCCGGCGAACGAATAGAGCAGAATGCCGCTCATCATGTTGGGATCGAGATAGACTATCGGCGCCGCCATCATGCCCGCCACGGACCCGATCGCGGCGGCGAGCCCCCAGCCGATCGCCAGCATCCAGCCGACGCGGATGCCGACCAGACGGCTCGAGACCGGGTTCTGCGCCGAGGCGCGCATCGCCAGGCCCAACGGCGTGAAGCGGAAGAAGCCGTAAACCAGCGCCAGCACCGCGAAGGTCACGAGCACGGCGCCGGATTCGTGCGCCGACATGTAGACGTTGCCGTACCAGGGCCGGCCTGGAAACGGACTGTCGAAGCTCTGGATGGTGTAGCCGTAGAGCCACCCGGCCATGGCGTTGAAGATGAAGGCGAGCCCGATGAAAACGATCACCGAGGCGAGGATCGGCGCGCGCGCGAACGGCCGCACGACGAAGCGCTGGATCAGCAGGCCGGCGACGAAGGAGACGAGGACGGTCGCCACGAAAGCGAGCCAGTAGGGCGTGCCGGAGTCGATCAATTTCCAGGCGAAATAGGTCGAGAACATCGCCATTTCGCCCTGCGCGAAATTCACCAGATGCGTCGCCTGATAGATCATCACCAGGGCGAGCGCTGTGATGGCGTAGACGCCCCCCAGGGCGAGCCCGGAAGCGAACTGATGCAGGAACTCGACCAAACGCCTCTCCTCAATAGCCGAGATATGCGCGGCGCACAGAATCGTCGTTGCGGATCGTCGCCGCCGGGCCCCCGATCACGACGCGGCCGGTCTCGATCAGATAGGCGCGGTCGGCCAGCTCCAGCGCCAGATTGGCGTTCTGCTCGACGATCAAGAGACTGACGCGATCGGTGCGGTTGATCGCGCGTAGGATTTTGAAAATGTCGGCGACGATCAGCGGCGCGAGGCCAAACGAGGGTTCGTCGAGCAGCAGCAGACTGGGTCGCAGCAGCAGCGCGCGCGCGATCGCGAGCATCTGTTGCTCGCCTCCCGAGAGCGTGCCGGCCTGCTGGCGGCGGCGCTCCGCGAGCCGCGGAAAATACCCGAAGACCCGCTCGAAATCCGCCTTGACCTCGTTGCGATCCTTGCGAATGTAGGCCCCGAGCCGAAGGTTTTCCTCCACGGTCAAATCGGTGAACGTGCCCCGGCCGTCGGGCACGTGCGCGACGCCCAGCCGCGCTACGTCTTCGGTAGCGCGCGCGGCCATTGGCGCTCCCCGAAAGTCGATCCGCCCCGCGCGGCGGATCATTGCGCTGATCGCGCGCAGGATCGTGGTCTTCCCCGCTCCGTTGGCGCCCAGCAGCGTCGTCACTCCGCCGTCTTCGACCAAAAAATCGACGCCGAAAATGACCTGAACTGCGCCATAGAACGCCTCGAGCGCCCGCGCCTCCAGAATCGGCGGCGTCATGCCGCGCTCCCGAGATAGGCGCGGATGACCTCGGGATTGGCGCGCACCTCGGCGGGGGCGCCGTCTGCGATCAGCCGGCCGAAATCGAGCGCGACGACCTGATCGGAGACGCGCATGACGAGGTTCATGTGATGTTCGACGAGCAGCACGCTCACGCCCCGACGATCGCGGATGGATCGAATCTCTGCGCCCAGTGCGTCGACCTCCTCGTGGTTGAGCCCCGCCGCCGGTTCGTCGAGCAGCAGCAGTTTGGGTTCGCCGGCGAGGGCGCGGGCGAGTTCGACGCGCTTCTTGGCGCCGAAGGGCAGTTCGTCGACCGGCCGATCGGCGACGCCGGAGAGCCCGAATTCCTCGACCAGCGCGCTCGCCCGCTCTGCGATCCGCTTCTCCTCCCGTCGCGCGATCGGCGCCGACAGCGCGTTGGCGAGAAAGCCGCCGCGCGCGATCGCGTGCATGCCGACCATGACGTTCTGGCGCACCGTCATGGTGCCGAACAAGGCCAGGTTCTGAAACGTGCGGGCGATGCCGAGCGCGGCGATCTCGTGCCTTGGAACACGGTCCAACGGTCGGCCGTCGAAGCGGATCGACCCGGAATGGGGATCATAAAGCCGCGAAATGCAATTGAAGAGCGAAGTCTTGCCGGCGCCGTTGGGGCCGATCAGGCCGCAAATCTGCCCGCGGGCGACGTCGAAGCTGATGCCGTCCAGCGCCGTAACGCCGCCAAATCGAAGCGTGACGCCCTCGACCGCCAGCAGCGCGGGCGAAGCGCCGCGCGGCGTAAACGCCTCGCCCTCGGCCGCTCCCATGAGTTGCGTCATCGACCCCGAATTTCGTTTCTGGTTTTGCCTGCGCCAGCTTCGATGTTTTTGAAGGTCTTGTCACTCCTTTCCGTGACCTTTTTTCTACGCCTTTGGACGCGCCTGCGGAACGGACGGGAACCAGCGGCTGCGCATTTGCGGGCCCTTAACCGCCTTGGCGCAATATCGTAGCGATGACTGCTTTCGCCACCGCCCCTGCTGCCCGTTCGCCGGGCCTTTCCCGCCGTCTGCCGACCGCCCTCGCCGGCGCCGCGCTGGGACTGGCGACAGCCGCGCTGGCCTGGCGCCTCTCGCCATCGACCGCCCTGCTCGCCCCTGTAGTGCTCGGCGCCTTCGCCCTCTCGGCGACGCTGGGACTGGCCGCGACCCTGGAAGAATCGGAATTGACGCGCGCCGCACGGGCCTTTGGCCTGGGCGCGGTGGTGGTGGGCGCAGCGGCGGCTTCCGGCATCGGCGCGGATCGACTGGAACTCGCCTTCGGCCTCGCCGCGCTCGGACTGTTCGGTTTCGCCGCCTACGATCTGGCCCGTCGGGGGCATTGGCGGCTCGGCGCGCCGGGTCCCGCGCTCGCCTTCCTCGCGACGCTCCTGGCGACGCTCGCGATCTACAACGTCTATTACGTCCAGGCGTCTCGAGACCTGATGATCGCGGACTTCATGTTCTACCGCAAGGTTTCGATCGCGGTCGCCTCGCTGATCGACTCCGGCCGCATTCTTGCGCTGATCGCGGATCTCGCGGGCTCGATGAAGGAGGATTATTCCTGGGCGCCGGCGCTGGCGCCCGGCCTCGTGATGGCGATCGGCGGACCGCTTTCGCGCACCGCCTACCAGGCGGGAATCCTCGTCTTCTACGCCGCGCCGGCCCTGCTCGCCCTCGGCTGGCTCGCCCGCGAACACGCCCGCCGCGCCGGTCTGTCGCGGGGGGGCCCGGGCGCCCTCGCGCTCCTCGCCCTCGCGGTCGTCGCGGTCTTCGCCGGCTATCCGAACGGCGTTGCGGTCGCGGCGCGGGGCATGCCCGACATCGGCGGGCTCGCGCTCTACGTCTACGCTTTGCGGCTCGCCGATCGGTTGGCGCGCACGCTCGCGCTGCCGCCCGGCCACGACCGCAGGGTTCGGGACCTGACGCGCCGTCTCGCGGCCGCGCTGGCCCTGACCCTGTTCGCGATGTTCCTGTTTCGCCGTTGGTACGCGTTCGCGGTTTTCGGCATCGTCGCGATCCTTGCGCTGGAGGTCGCCGCTGCGGCGCTGGCGCGCGGCCGCGCGTTCCGTTGGCGCGAAGCGATCCTTGCCGGCGCGCTCGGCGCGCTGACGCTGCTGGCCTTGCTCAGCCCCGTGCTGACCGATTGGCTGCCCAATCCCGCCGCGCACGATTATTCCTCGATCTACGCCGCCTATCGCAAGCCCTTGCCGGTGTTTCTCGACCTGATCGGCGATTGGTTCGGCTGGGCGATCCTCGCGCTCGCCGCGCTCGGCGCGCTGTTCATTGTCGCGCGTTCCCCGAACGGCCGGCTCGCGCGTCTCACCCTGGGCGCGGCGATCCTCGCCGCCATCCTGTTCCTGCGCGTGCAGACGCCCTACGTGCATCATGTCTACTTGATCGTCCCCGCGGTGACGGCGGGGATCGCGGCGCCAATCCTGCTGCTGTTCGCGCGGCTGCGCCTCGCCGGGATCGCCGCGGTCGCGCTGCTCGCTGGGGCGACGCTGACTTCCGCCGGCGCCCTCGCGCCCAAGGGCCTGTTCCCGATCGGCGGCCTGCCGCATGCCCCGCGGGAGGATATGGCGGAGCTCGCGCGTCTGAAGACCTGGGTCGATAGTCTCGCCAGCCCGCAGCAGAAGGTCTGCGGCCTCGGCTCGAGCTACACGTTCAGCGGCCAGTTGATCGACGAACTCTGGCAGCTACAAGCCAAGCGCTCGCCGCTGTACGGCGACCCCAAGCTGCGGCCGGACGTGAAAATGTCGGACGTCGACACCGTCGAAGGCCCGCCGCCGCGAGAGCTCGAGGATTGCGCGATCATGATCGTCGGCGACCCCGTCCAGACCCACCTCATCCCCGCGTATCAGCAGACGGTGATCGTGCCGTCGCGCGAGATGCTGTCAGGTACCGGCATCGGCGCGCACTACCGCCGCACGGGCGAGGTTTTCCACCTCGAGAAGGGCGTCGACGCCGTCGTGTTCGAACGCGTGACGCCGCTCGATGACGCCGACATGGCCGCGCTCGCCGACCGTTGGCGCACGGCCCGGGCAGCCGTGGCGGCGGGGCTCCGAAGGGCGGCGGCGCGGTGAGGGACGCGACGGCTGGCGCGCGTTTGCGATGCGCATAAACAAGAAAATCAACATTGCCGGGGCGAGCCCGTTTCGATTGCCGGGTTGGCGGTCATCGACGTCCATTGTGGCAAATGTCACAGACCTGTCGGCAAAGAATGATTACCGGGATGTTTGGGGCCGGACTGCAACAGTTGGTCGACTGTCTCGCCCCTGGTCTTTGTGACGATCGCCAAGTAGCTATACATATCAAGTGTTTATTTCAAAGTTCGCTCCCTCGGCTGCGGTTTTCAGAATTATTTTTGCCGGACCAGCAGGCTGTGTGGCTGACTGGCGAGGTATCCGACCCGTAGGGAGCCTCAGCACCTCAGGGAGGCGGCCATGAAGGCAGTTGCGTTCGCCAACAACGATATCGCAGTCGTGGCCTGGACGTTCGGCGGCAAATTGCCGGACTGCCTTGGCTTTGCGATCTATCGCGTCGACGTGCGCGCGGGCACCGAGACCTGCCTGCCCGCGATGGCGACGTTTCCCGACCAGGATGCCTCGAAACCCGGTCGCACCACAGCGGACGACCCGATCCAGAAGTTCTACTGGAAGGACGTCTACGCCAAGCGCGGCGGGACTTACCATTACAAGATCGTGCCGATGACGGGCGAGCCCGGGGCGTTGCGCCCCATGACCTATGGTCCGGCGATCTCCAACCAGATCCAGCTGAGCCCACATTACGGTACGCTTTCAGCCTATTTCAATCGCGGAATTCTGGCGACCCAGGCGACCGCCAAAGCGCTGAACGACGACAAGACCTCGGGATCGATGGCCGACAAGCTCGATCGGCATATCGCCGTTCCCGGCGACCCGCTGCGGGTCGATCTCGCCGGCCAGTTGATCGAGGCTCTGACGACCCTCTCTGACGAAGCTCTGAACAACGGCGCGGAGGTCTATTGCGCGCTCTATGAATTCGACGACCCCGACGCCATCGGGCATCTCGGTAAACTCGGCCGCAAGGCCAATTTGATCTTGTCCAACATGCCGGGCGGCAAAGGCGAGAGCAAGACCAACGACACTTACGCTCCGGATCGGGAGAAAATACGGGCAGACGGCGCCAGCGTGATCGATCGCTTCATGCCGAGCGGCCACATCGGCCACAACAAGTTCCAGGTGCTCGACAAGGACGGGCCACAGGCGGTCCTGTTCGGCTCGACCAATTGGACGGACCACGCGCTGTGCGCGCAGACCAACAACGCCGTCATCGCGCGCTCGCCGAAACTGGCGGGCGCCTACAGCAACTACTGGAACCGGCTGAAGGCCGATACCGATCCGCCCGGCGAAGGCGGCAAGGCGCGACAATCCAGCGAATTTCGCGCGCAGAACGCCAAAAAGCTCGACTTGATCGCGCTCGAGGACGGCAGCGGCGAGGTCGATCTGTGGTTCTCCCCCAACACGCCGCATGCGCGCGCGAGCAAGCCGGGACATTCGGAGGCTACGCCGCCTGACCTGGCCGAGGTTTTCAAGATCATCTCCAACGCGCAGCGGGCCATAGTATTCCTCGTTTTCGAGCCTGGCACGCCGAGCATCATCGACGCGATCGCGGCCGTGCAAAAGGCGAAGCCGTCGCTGTTCGTGCGCGGGGCGGTGACCGCGTCGGGCGCCGCTGGGGAGTTCCATACCGCGATCAACGGCGACGGTGACGCACCACCGCCCAAGCATCACAAGGGCGATCCGCCGTTGCCCGAGGATTACCGCGTCATCTCCGCTCGAGGCGTCAACAAGAATGACGCGTTCGGCCAATGGGAGGCCGAACTCAATCAGGCCGGCCACGCCGTCATTCACGACAAGATCGTCGTCGTCGATCCCTTCTCGGACACTTGTGTCGTCGTCACCGGAAGCCACAACCTCGGCTACCGCGCCTCCTACAACAACGACGAGAACCTGGCGATCATTCGCAATCATCGCGCCGTCGCCGAGGCCTACGCGGCGCATTGCGTCGACGTTTATGACCACTACGCCTGGCGCTATTATCTGAACACGGAAGGCGAGAAGGCGTGGCACTTCCTCGCCACGGATGATCATTGGCAGGACGGTTACTTCTCGGCCGACAATCAGGTCAAGTCGGCGGAGTTGAATTTCTGGCTCGGCGCCACGCCGGCGGCAGACGCGTTGCCGACCCCCAACGACGACGGCTCGACGCGCGCGCGACCGGCGTTGCAAGCGCAGACAGGAGGCCTTTCGCCCGCGATCGGCCCCCATTCCGCCGGACACGGACGCCGCGCCGCTCACAAGCCGGCAAAAACGGGAGGACATCGATAGACCGCATAGAAAACGATCAACGCGCGACGGGAGAGACAGATGCCGCAACCGAAAATCATGGTCATTCGTCACGCCGAGAAGCCCGGGGAACCGACGGACGAGCCCGGAGTGATGCCCGATGGTACCGAGAATAACGAAGCGTTGACGGCGACGGGTTGGAAGCGCGCCGAAGCGCTGGTTGAGCTTGGCGCCCAGCATGACAAAGCCGGCAACCGCGAGCGAATAGGTCACGATGCCGGTCGCGACCGTTGTCGGCGGAACGCCAAAGCTGTTCACCATGCCGCTCAGCGCCACCGGCAACGAAGCGACATTGAAGGACATCAGCACCTGGCCGAGCGCGATGGCGATCATCGGCACCCAGGATTCCTGCGGTGCTGCAGCTGCGCCCGTGCTGGACGCCGATTGCGTTGTCATCTGCTTCCTCCCGTCAGGTCGTTTTGTCCGCCGAATTATTTTCGGCTGAAATCCCGGTCAGACGGCTCAGCCATCCGGCTTCGAGACAAACAGATCCATTCCCAGCCGCTGCGATAGGAACTTGGCGACGAGCTGGCCCTTGATGCTGTTTCCGGCGCCATCGAGCGGCGGCGCGAAAGTTCCCAGCCCGCCCTTGCCGGGCGAGACGGTGACGATGCCGCCGCCGATTCCGCTCTTGCCCGGAAGCCCGATGTCGTAGAGCCAGTCGCCCGAAGTTTCGTACAATCCGGCGGTCGTCATCACAGCCAGCGCGCAATGGCAGATGGCCGCGTCGACCACTCTCGTCTTGGTGATAGGATTCACCCCGCCGTTGGCCAAGGTCGCGCCCATGAATGCCAAATCCTTGGCGCTTACGTTCAATGAGCACTGTTTGTTATACAGGTCGATCGCATCGGCTGGATCGAGGTAGATCCG
>Ga0209773_10000302_pt1 | contig 15260 bp, 14 predicted proteins | sample BogFormECP14_OM1_FD_188244 | JGI IMG/M metagenome (GOLD analysis project Ga0209773, IMG submission 188244) | Bog forest soil microbial communities from Calvert Island, British Columbia, Canada - ECP14_OM1 (SPAdes) (version 2) | ecosystem: Environmental > Aquatic > Freshwater > Wetlands > Bog ... | reverse complement strand
CTGACGCGAAAAATCATCGTGATTCGGGGCAATATGCGCCGCACGATTTCAACTCGGCAAGATAATTTGTGCATAGGGTTGTCCGATAACGTGCGATAAACGAAATTATTTTAGTTGTATGAGACGGGGCGAGGCATTGCCACGCCCCGCCGAGTGTGACAATCTTCGCTCCCGCAAGGCCGTCATGTGGCGGATTTCAGTTAAGAATTTTGTCAACAAAAGCATTAAAGGTGGAGGCATTCAATGATTTCTACAGCGATTAAGTTAATACCACTTAGGCCGAACCGGATCCTCTTGCTGACGCAGATCGCTTTTAGCGGTGTTTTGTCTACATGCGCTGTCGCGCAAACTACTGCGCCGTTGCCGACATATCCTTGTCAGCCCGTTGCCTACCTCTTTCGTCATGCTGAAGATATTAATACTGATTTGACGCCCGCAGGATATCGCCATGCCGATATTTATCCAGATATGATAGAGAATTTTGAAAGAAAGTGGGGTTACTGTCCCGTCGCTAGAGTTTACTCAGAATATTATATATTGCCGACTGGTGACCCCGGCACCTACAACCCTTGGAAAACGGCAATACCTCTCGCTGCGGACAAAAACACGGGCGAGGATCCTGCAACCCCAATAGTTGACGTCAGTCCCGATCCCCGCTCACAACATTGGTATCTCTACGAATATCTTCAATCTCAAACCTCTCCGACTGTTCACAATAATGTTACGGTTGAGAAATATTTGAGAGCGGAAATGACGGCTACACTAAACAACGGCGGGTCGGTGGCTGTATATTGGACTAGTCAGGGAATGTTTAACTTTTCGCAGTTTTTTGGCGAAACCATAATCAACCCAAATACCAATACCGCCGATCCGACATATAAGCCTCCAAGGAATTCGGTTTACGTATATCTCTGGAATCAGCCTTATGACGGCGAACACCCCGCCGGAGGGGCATATATCAAGAGCTTAATACAAAACGAGTTTGTTCAATGTTTTAATTTTGACTATGTGGCGGGCGATAAAGTAGGAGATAAATATTATTGCCAGAGCGGTGGTTCTTTAAATTCCCCGAACAATACAATAACGCAAAGTGTCCTCAAGTTGGTTGATGGAAAAATTTGCCAAAAGTCAGCTATAACACTTATAACACCTTTCCAAGGAACTGATGTTTATGGGTACTGTAAATAAATTGTTCAGTGGCAGAAACCGCCGGTCGCTCGGACTAGAACCAGTCGGCAGCAGGCCAAGGGTTACGGTGACGCTTTACTTAACCCTCGAGAGCGTGTCGGTACCCAGCCCTATTAAGGGGTAACACGCAATGTAGCGATTGCTTGCTCTCGCGATCGCGAAAGCGCCGACTAATTTGCGTAGTTTTCGAATGAGATAGGGAATTGCGTATGATGTCCCCGTAATCGTAATCCGCCCGTAATCCCGCCCGCGTGGTCGGCGCATCAGGTTCACCTCAGATAGCGGACCAACTGAGCGGCGGCTGGCGTATCCGAGGCCGGCGGTCGACCCGCGGCTGTCGTGCCCCCTTCGCAGGGCGCGCAGACTGATGTAGCCTCATGGCACAAGCTATCAGGGGGCGTGCTGAAGTCTCGAGGACGAACCGGCAGCAAGGGCGCCATCGACGGGTGGGATTTTTCACGAAAGCGGAGACGAACATCATGAATCGGCGTACCGCAGTTTCGTACATGCTTGCCGGCGCGTTGGCCCTGGTGGCGCTCTCCGCGCAGGCGGCTGAACCGATCAAGATCGGAGTTACCGCGCCGCTGACCGGGCCGAATGCGGAATCCGGACGCTACCAAATCCAGGCCGCCAACCTCGCCGTCGACGAGATCAACAAAGCGGGCGGTGTACTCGGTCGGCCGCTCGAACTCGTGATCGAGGATGATCAGTCCACCAATCCGGGTATCGTGCTGGCGTTTAGCAAGCTTGCCGGCAATTCCGAGTTCGTGGCTTTCCTAGCCTCAATTCGGTCTACCCAGTTGCACGCCATGGCGCCCGATGCGCTGAAACTTGGAAAGCCCGTGCTGATCGGCGGCACCGACCCAGTCCTCACCCATATGGGCAATCCCTGGTACTTTCGGTTCCGTCCCAACGATTCCTATTCGGCGCGCGTGATCGCGGACTATGGAACCAAAACGCTCGGCAAGAAGAAATGGGCGATCGTGCATTCGACTGACGCCTTCGGCACCAGCGGCATGAAGCTCTTGTCCATGTCATTGAAGGGCATGGGCATTGAGCCGGTGCTGATCCAGGGGTATCCGAACTTCTCGCAGGATTTCACGGCGGTCGCACTCGCCGTCAAGCAATCCGGCGCGGATGTCATGGGCACCTATATGTTCGAGGCGGATCAGGCCATCTTCGCAAAGCAGTTGCGCCAATTGGGGGTCACCCCGACCTGGGTTGGCTCGCCAACGACGGTTTCCGTCATGGCGCTCAAGCTCGCCGGTCCGGCGCTCTACGGCTCCTATGCGGTCACCGACTTCAACCGGGATTCGAGCGAGGCGGCCAAGGCATTCTCAACAAAGTACGAAGCCGCCTACAAGACGCCGGCCGATTTCCTCGGCGCTTGGAGCTATGACGCCGTGCACGTGCTGGCCCGCGCGATCGTCGATGCGAAGAGCCTGGAGCCCGAGAAGCTGCGGCAGGCGATCCTGTCGGTGAAAGGCTACGCGGGGGCTGAAGGCATCTACAATTTCGACAAGAACGGCGACGGGCTCCACGGCTACAATGTCGTCAAGAACAACAACGGCGCCGTGGTGTTCGACAGGCACATCGATTTCGACGATTGACCCGTACCGTCATTCCGAGGCGCAGACGAAGTGTGTGAACCCGCAATCGAGTGGTCGCGGTCTCCTGATGATGCGCTAGAACCTGGCTATCAATGGGCATCAACCTTCGGCTCCTGTTCGCCGGGGTCGCTCAAATCACGTTCCGCTCCAGCAGCGGCCGCCCCGCCGCGATGCGCGCCCAGCCGAAATCCGACAGGTCTAGGGCGACATAGCGGCCATGCGCGATCAGTTCGGCGAGACCCCGCCCGACCGCCGGGGATTGCTGGACGCCGTGGCCGGAAAAGCCCACGGCGATGTAGGCGTTTTCGAAGCCGGGGAGGGGACCGACGATCGCGTTGTGGTCGAAGATGTTGAGATCGTAATGGCAAGCCCAGGCGCGCACCAGCTTGAGGCTCTCCAGCGCAGGCGCGCGATGCGCCACCGTCGGCCATAGAAGCTCCTCGAACTGCGGCCAGATCACCTCGAAATCGTCGCAGTCGGGGTCCTCGGCCTCGGGCGGCGAGACGCCCGTGACGAAGGTGACCCCTTCCGGGCGAAAAAAGACGCCGTTCGTATCGATCACGAGCGGGCAATCCAGCCAGCGCGGCTTGGCCTCGAACACGAAGACGCAGCGCTTGCGCGAGCGGACGGGAATTTCGACCCCGAGGCCGCGCGCGATCTCCGACGCCCCCGAAGCGCCCGCCGTATCGACGAACGCGCCGCAGGCGACGCAGTCACCGCCGCCGAGCCGCACGGCCGTGACGTGCGAGCCCGTGCGCTCGACCTCGACGACCTTTTCCTCGCGATAGACTACGCCGAGGCTGCGCGCCTTGCGGCGGAACGCCTGCAACAGTTGATAGCTGTCGAACCAGCCTTCGTTTCGGAGCCCGAGCGCGCCGAGCGCGACGCCGTCCGCGCTGAGATAGGGATAGCGCGCCTCGATCTCATCGGGCGAAAGCAGCGCGATTTGCGCGCCCTCCCGCGCCTGCACGACATGGTTGTCGCGCAGGGTCTGCGCGCCGGCCTCGCTAGCGAGATAGAGATAGCCGTTTTCGGTGAACGGCACGTCGGGCGCCTCGCCGTCGACTTCGAGCTTCTGCTTCAATTCGCGCAGGAAGGCGACGCCGGCGAGGCCGACGCGGATGTTGATCGGCGAGGAGAACTGCTGCCGGATCGAGCTCAGCGAAAGCGCCGTCGCCGACTTGGCGTAAGTCATGTCCTTTTCGACGACCAGCACTCGGCCGGTGAAGCCGGGATCGGCGGCGAGGTGATAGGCGGTCGAGGAGCCCATGATGGCGCCGCCCGCGATCACCACGTCGAATTTCTCGCTCATCGCTTTGTTCCCGCTGCCTTCCGTCTTGTGCGTTTTGTGCTAGAGCGCTGTCAAGAAACAGGAGTACTCGAAATGACGCGTTTAACCGGCAAGGTCGCCATCGTCACCGGCGCGGCGAACGGTATCGGCCGCGCGTGCGCGCGCCGCTTCGCCGCCGACGGCGCCGCGGTCGCCCTCGCCGATATCAATGTCGAGGCGGGAGAGGCGGCGGCGAAGGCGATCCGCGCCGAGGGTGGCAAGGCAATCTTCCTCGAGACCGACGTAACGAAGCGCGAGGCGATCGCCTCGCTCGTGCAGCGCACGCTCGCCGAATTCGGCCGGCTCGACATCATGCTGAACAACGCCGGCGTGGCGCTGAGCGCGAGCGTGCTCGAGATGAGCGACGAAATCTTCGACAAGGTGCTGTCGATCAACCTGCGCTCGGCCTTCATCGGCACGCAGCTCGCTGCGCGCGAGATGGTCGCCTCGGGGCGGGGCGGCGTCATCATCAACATGTCGTCGGTCAACGCGCTGCTGGCGATACCGGGCCTTTGCGCCTACGCCTGCACCAAGGGCGCACTGAACCAGTTGACCACGGTCGCCGCGGTTGAACTCGCGCCACACAAGATCCGCGTCGTCGCGATCGGCCCCGGCACGATTTTGACCGAACTCGCGCGCAAGGCGGTGCTGTCCGACGACGCCGGTCGCCGAAAGATCCTTTCGCGCACGCCGCTCGGCCGGGCCGGCGAGCCCGAGGAAGTCGCCTCGGTCGCCTCGTTCCTGGCGAGCGACGACGCCTCCTACATCACGGGACAGACGATCTACCCCGACGGCGGGCGGATGGCGCTCAACTATACGGTGCCCGTACCGGATTGAAGGAAGACCGTCATTGCGAGCGAAGCGAAGCAACCCACTGTTCCGTGTCGGCCGCCCGCCGATTTGCATCGGCGGCCGCCGCGGGTTCTCGAGACGTTACTACACGACCCGTCTTGGGAACCGCCGATGGACGACCATCTCGTAGAGAGATGGATTGCTTCGCTACGCTCGCAATGACGGCGAGCACCCGCGAGGCGGGGAGGGGAATGCACGCTCGTGGACATGCGCCGCGCGCGGGTCTAGACCGACCGGCCGATGAGAGGACCTCGCCATGCGCCCTTCCCAACGCGCGGCCAATGAGTTGCGCAAAGTCACTATCGAGCGCGCCGTCGCTCGCTACGCGGAGGGATCGTGCCTGGTGCGCTTCGGCGACACGCATGTTCTCTGCGCCGCCTCGCTCGAAGACAAGCCGCCGCCGTGGCTGCGAGGGCAGGGGCGGGGCTGGGTGACCGCGGAATACGCGATGCTGCCGCGCGCGACCTCGACGCGCACGCGGCGCGAGTCGACCACCGGCAAGGTCTCCGGCCGCACCCAGGAGATTCAGCGCCTGATCGGCCGTTCGCTGCGCGCCGTCGTCGATCTGCCGAAGCTGGGCGAGCGTCAGATCACGATCGATTGCGACGTGCTGCAAGCGGACGGCGGCACGCGGACCGCCGCCATCACCGGCGCCTGCATCGCGCTCAGCGATTGCCTGAAATGGATGACGGCCCGCTCGATCCTGCGCGAGAGCCCGCTGAAGGATCACGTCGCCGCCGTCTCCTGCGGGATCGTCAAGGGCGAAGCGCTGCTCGATCTCGACTACGCCGAGGATTCGACCGCCGAGACCGACGCGAATTTCGTGATGACCGGGTCGGGCGGATTGGTCGAGGTGCAGGGCTCGGCCGAAGGCGCGCCGTTCAGCGAGGCGGAGCTCCTGAAACTGCTCGCGCTGGCCCGCGGCGGGATCGCGACGCTGGTGACGTTGCAGAGAGCGGCGCTCGGCTGAGGAGAACGCGATGAGCCGAAGGGTCGAGGGGAAGAAGGCGCTGATCACCGGGGCTGCGCAGGGCCTCGGCGCCGCCAGCGCCTGGGGGCTCGCGCGCGAAGGCGCCAGGGTCCTGCTCACCGACGTCAACGAAGCCGGCGCGCGGCAGGTCGCCGCGGCGATCGACGCGGAATTGGGCGCGGGCGTCGCGCATTCGATGCGCCACGATGTTTCGAGCGAGGACGATTGGATCGCGGCGACCGCCCGCGCGCGCGAGACGATGGGCGGCTTGTCGGTGCTCGTGAACAACGCCGGCGTCGCGATCCTGGGGTCAGTCGAAGACTTGAGCCTCGCCGAATGGCGGCGCGGCATGGCGGTGAACGCCGACAGCGTGTTCCTCGGCTCGAAACATGCGCTGCCGCTGATGCGGGAGAACCAGCCCGGCTCCATCATCAACATTTCGTCGATCTCGGGACTGATCGCGGGGCACAATATGGCCAACTACAACGCGTCCAAAGCCGCGGTCTGGCTGTTGACCAAATCGATCGCGCTGCATTGCGCCAAGAAGGGCCTGAACATCCGCTGCAACTCGATCCATCCGACCTTCATTCGCACGCCGATCCTCGCGGGCCTGATCGGAAATCGCGACGAAGCCGTCGTGCTCGGCAAGTTGGCGCGCCAGGTTCCGATGGGCCGTCTGGGCGAACCCCGTGACGTCGCCGATGCCGTCGTCTATCTCGCCTCCGAGGAGAGCGGCTTCATGACCGGCGCCGAGATCAAGCTGGACGGCGGCCTCTCCGCGATGTGAGGCGCCTCGAGCTCACTCGACCGAGAGCGCATCCTCAAAACGCGCGCGGGACATCAATCGCGGTCCCTTTTCCGTGATCAGCACCTGCTGTTCGAGCTTCACGCCCTCCTTGGCGCCGCGCATGCCGATATAACTTTCGACGCTGACCACCATGTTCGGTTCAAAGAGGCCGTCGTAACCCCATTCCGCAAAATCGGCGGGGTAGGCGATGCTCGGATATTCATCGACCATTCCGACCCCGTGAACCATCATCATGTAACGGTTGGGGACGAAGGCCTCCGGGACCGGCCAGCAGATTTCGCCGAACTCGCGGAACGAGACGCCCGGACACAGCAATTGGACGTTGAACATCACCTGCTCTTGCGCGATCGCGTATAGCTTTCGCTGTTCGTCGGTCGGGCGCCGGCCCGGGCAGACAAGGCTGCGGGAAATGTCGGCCAGATAGCCTTGCGGACCCACCATGTCGGTGTCGAAACCCACGATGTCGCCGGCCTCGATCACGCGATTGCCGCATTCCTGAAACCAGGGATTGGTGCGCTCCCCGGAAGCCAGCAGGCGACATTCGATCCATTCGCCGTCATGAGCGATGTTGGTCTCGTGCAGGAGGCTCCATAGCTGATTTTCGGTGATCCCCGGGCGAAGCGCCGCGCGCATCCGCTCTACCGCGACGTCGCAGACGTCCATGGAAAGCTGGAGGCATTTCAGCTCCTCGGGCGTCTTGACGACGCGCGCCATTTCGAGCAGCGCCTGCGCGTCGATCAGCTCGAGTCCCTCCGCGGCCAGACGCTGGGCGCCCCACGGCTCGCAGCGATCCACCGCCAGACGCCGGTTGCCGCCGCCATGGTCGGCGACGAGGCCGATCACTTCGTCCGCCCAGGTCGAAGCCTTCTCGTCGACGCGCGGTCCGCAGAGGAAATAGAACCAGGGCGTGCTGTCGCGCTGCTCGGACACGACCGGGCTGCCGCGGCTCACATGTTTGCTCGACCCGAATTCGAATAGCACGACGGGCCCGTCGGTCGCCACGAAAGCGTAGCGGCCCGCCCCATGCATCGTCCAGACCGACATGTTCCGCGTGCCCGTGGCGTAACGGATGTTCATGGGATCGGAGAGCAGCGCCCCCGCGACATCGGCTTTAGCCAGGACACGACGCAGGCGCGCGAGGCGATCGCGAATCAGCTTGTCCTGGTCGATCTCCGCCAGACGCGCCGGCATGTCGAGCGCCAGCGGCAAGGGCTCGATGAGCGCGCCCGCGCCCTCGCCCGAGACGGATTTGGCCATCGAACGGATTCGGCTCATGATGGCGCTCCCCGGACATTCCCGTCGCGACTTTCGCGAACAGTATCGCGTGGCCTCCCCGAGTCCTCAACCCCCCGCTGATTTCGCGGCCGGCGGCCCGAAAACCTATCCGGCCCGCGACAGCATCGCGAATCCCCGCAGATGCTCCGCCGCGATTGGCGGCATGTTGGAGTCCGCGAGGTGATTCGCGGGCCGCGCGGCGCCGCGCCAGGCGATCCCCATGATCTGCATGGTGTTGTACAGGCCGACGTTCCAGCCGCTCGCCCGGAAATGCGCGAGGCCGGCGGCGACGTGGGGCGAGATCAGATCGTGAAACATCACGCTCGCGTCCTCGGCCATCAGGCCGATCACCGCCTCCGCGTCGTCCCGCGGCGCTCGCCCCTCGTGATATCCGTCGATGAACGCGAACGACCAGGGCGAGGCTCGGGTCGACCGCACCGCGGGAACGATGGACGGCGAGAAGCCCGCCCAGAGCTTGGCTTGGCCCGGGCCGCCGACGCGCGCGAGGCTGTCGGCGACGTCGCGCGCCTGATCGGGATAGCCCAGCCCGGGATCGATGACGTCCAGATCCAATCCCGCGGCGATGAGATGCGCGGTCGACCAGCCGTAGTGGCAGCCGATCTCGAGGCCACGCGCGCCCCGCATCGGAGCTGCGTTGTTGTAGAGAACGACGGCCTCGTCGACCGAGAGCACGCCGATGTCGGGATTTCGCCAGCTGCGCGAATCCGAGCGCCAGATATGAGGCGCATCCTTGCGCAGATACGGCCATTGCAGCGGCGCGGGGTCGCGCGCGACGAGATCGGGAAAGGCGGCCGTGAGGTCTGGCCGCTTCAGGCCGGGCGAGACGTAATCATAGCGGCTGCCGGGCCAGATCGTCTTCGAGACCGGCTCGACGTTGGAAAAATCGACGTGCTCCACGAAGCGGGCGGGGCCGGTCTGGTTCATTTCGTGAGTTCCCCGTTCCGCCCATCGAAGCTTCCGCCTATCTCGACCCGCGCGCCGCCATTTTCAAGCCCGAGTCAGCAAGCGGCCTTTGGCTCAGAATTCGCGGGTCGGCGCCTGGCGGTCGGCGACTAGTCCCGCGCCGGAATTACGTTGACACCGTATTAATTCCCTGTTTATTCGCGCCCGCTTTCGGATTAGTTTTGTTTTCCGTAAAAAGTCCCTGTAATCGATTCGATTCGAAGTCCATAGCGCTGTGTCGTTTTACGCCTGCTGGCCGGCAATGAGCAAAGTTTTGGATCTTCTATCAGCTTTATGCGCGTCCGACCGTAGCGTTAGTCTGTAGCCGCCCTCCAAGCGGGGGGATATTCGGGTTATGAAATCAGCAATTCTATGCGACCTATTGCGTACGTTGTCGGTCTCCGCGGGGTGGCAAAATGGAAAACTTGTTCGAACATATCTACGTCAACAATATCTGGGGTAGAAATACCGAGAGCAAATCTGGACCTGGTTCCTCGCTCTCCTACACGACAAACATCAGACAAGAAATAAGCCGTCTCTTGAATAAGGCGGATATAAAAACCTTCTTCGACGCACCTTGCGGCGATTTCAACTGGATGAAAGCCGTAGAATTTCCCCAATCGGTGAGATATATTGGGGGAGACGTTTCACCGAGCTTGATCGCCGACGTCACGGAAAGCTATGCCAGCGACCAAAGATCATTTATGGTATTCAACATTACCTCTGACGTTTTCCCAAAGGCCGACGTGTGGTTTTGTCGCCACTGCTTCTTTCACTTGCCTTATGTAGCGATCCTCTCGGCGCTATCCCGGTTTGCAGCGTCTGAGATCCCCCTCCTGTTTGCTTCGACTGACATCAATGTAGGTGGATTTGATAATACAAATGATATTACGGTTCTAGCCCGGGGCGGATTCCGTTTCCTCGACTTGTTTGCGCCTCCGTTTGAGTTGCCTCGCGACGTGCTGTTTTGGGCCGCCGACTGCGTTTATCCGGACCCGAGAAGGGAAATGTGCGTTTGGACGCGACAGCAGGTGGCGAACGCGCTCCCGGCGATGTGGGCCAAGATCATGGCGTCTTGAAAGCAGAGACGGGTGGCGTCTCAGACGGGCGACCCAAGTCGGGTACGCGCGGCCGCGAGTCGCGTTTCATCGGCCGAGACGACCCATCGGGGGGAGACTAGTATGGCGGACAACAAGACGGCGGCTTCCTTCTCGAGCCTGACCGGTCATTCCCTGCAGCAGAAGGTCGTAGATGTCGGCGCCTACCAGCTCCCGGGGGAGCCCGTCTACACGCCGCTTCTTTCCCATCCGCAATCCGAACTGATTGGATTCGAAGCCAATCCCGAGGCCTTCGAGGCATTGCAAAAGCCGCCGGGCGCCCGCCAAACATTTCTTCCGCATGCGGTCGGAGACGGCGGTCTCAGGACGCTCCATGTCTGCGCCGCAAGGGACATGACGTCCCTATTCGAACCCAATCCGGATGTGTTGAATCTGTTTCATGGCTTCCCCCTCTGGAGCCAAGTGATCGCGACGGAGCCGGTGCAAACGGTGCGACTGGACGACGTGCCGGAAATCGTGGGCCTGACTTTCCTGCAGATGGATATCCAGGGGGCTGAGCTCCTGGCGCTGCAGCATGCGCAAACCAGACTCCGAGAGGCCCTCGTATTGCATCTGGAAGTCGAGTTTCTTCCGCTCTACATCGACCAGCCGCTATTCTCCGATGTGGAGCAGTTCCTTCGCAACCGCGGATATCTGTTCCATTGCTTTTACCATCCGACGAGCCGAGCCATCCAACCGATTGTGGTCCGAGGCGACATCAGGTTGGGCCTCAATCAACTGGTCTGGGCGGACGCTGTCTTCGTTCGCGACTTCATGCGGCTCGAACGACTCGATGATCGCGAATTGTTGACGACGGCCGCCATAATGCATGATTGCTACCATTCATGGGATTTCACGCATCATCTCTTGATCGAACTCGATCGCAGGACCGAGGGGGCATTGGCCCCCGAGTATCTAGCTGCACTCCGCGGCGGCCCTCGACGAGGCTCGGAATTCGCCTCCGTCGCGTGAATTGCAGGCGCAACGCCACAGCGACGGTACAGAGCACGTGTTTCCAAAACGAAATTTTAAGGTTTTTGGGGAGTTTTGACGCCAATTCCCGAAAAACACCACGAACTTCATCGCGCGTGCAATCTGTCGCCTCGCTCTTTCCATCATCTGGCCGAAGTTGCCCTGCAAGAGCGAATTCGTCTGCCGCGGACTCTCCTCGATCATACTGAAGCGAGACGCCGCGCGCCGATGACCGCCTTGTGGGAAGCGCGACAGCGCAGTGGTTAGCGCCAGTTGCAACTACCTCGAGAGGGCTGGGCGAGAGATCGAAGTCTCTTCGCCTTTTGTGATGGAGGGGCCGTAATGTACACGAAAACTTCACTGTCGAACACCTCCTCATCCGCCGTGGCTGGAAGCGGCTCCCACAGTAGAGCATCGGATGAACGCGACATCCGGGAGACGCACAGCTCTCGGGTATGGCGCGAGGAACTCACGGAAATGCGGGAAGCAAACCTCCGCCATCTTGACACCCTGAGGGGTTTGCGGGGTTCAACGCACGCTTCCAACGCCTCGGCGCTTCGTCGGCTTTAGCTCGGGGTAGGGCGTCCACCCCGACTCGACTCCCGAACAGGCGACGGGGCGTGCGTGAGGCTGTGAAATCCTGGAGTCGAGGTCAAAAAGAGCCCTAATGAGGGGTTGCATCCCCACCGGCCGGTCCAACTTCGCTTTCACCGCTCTCAAAATGGAGGGGTTCCGCCGACTCGTCGATCTCGTCCGCTTTCGCGGCTAGATCGCGTATTCCGTGGCTTGCGAGCAGCATTTCGATCAGGAAAGCGCCGAGCGCGCCGACGGTGAAAAGTAGGGCGAGCCCAAAGGCTACGAACAACGAAACCCCGGCCCGATCTCGAAGAGTGCCAACGAACAGAAGCAGAGCCGCGATAGACGTGGCCGCCCCGCCCAAAGTGGCCATCATTACTGCCACGTCGAGAATGTGGGACCGGCGCCGAAGGTAGGCGAGCCTGAGCAGGAGCCGGTTGCGCTCAGTCGGCCCGGCAGTTTCCAATTTCTCGGCAAGAGCGTCGACTCGATCGGCGACGCGCGCCAGCCGGGTCGATAGCACGCCAAGTATCGACGCAATTCCGGAAAGCAGGAAAACCGGAGTCAATGCGACTTGGATGACGTGCGCAACGCTGTCGACGTTGTCCAAGCCGAACATTGATCACCGAAAAATGGTCCACCCAATCGGGTTTGAGCAAAAGAAGGCTACCAGGTCAATCGGAGCGAATGGGCCCGAGCATCTTCTTGTCGAGGCCTGGGCTGAACGCGGCAAATGACGAGTGATGGCGCGGCGGTCATCGCCGCGCTGGCGCATCCGGTGAGCCGGACTTGGAAGGGGTATTGGCAGCGAGCCGCCCACTAGCCGGCTCTACGTACCTGGGTGCTGTCTCCGGTAAGGTAATCAATATCGGAAGGACACAGACAGCCACCACGACAATCATCGCACCCGGGACCAGTGTCCAACCGGTTCGCTCTGTCAGGATCTGGGCAACATAGGGGGTGAGGCCCCCGAAGATGGCGGTGGCAGAGGTCGCCCCCAAGGCTAAACCGCTGACGCGACCTTCCCCAGGGAATTGTTCAGCGGCGGTTATAGCGCCGACCGCGCTGACCGCACCGGCGATGCAAGCGAGAATGACGATCCCGAACAGGGCGTATGACGGCGAGCCCCTAGCTATCAGATAAAACAGCACAAGGGGCAAGATCGCGCTGCATGCGCTGAGAAATATCAGGACGGATTTCCGCCCAAGCCTGTCAGACAATGCTCCGGTAAACGGCGTGACCAGGATGACGGCGAACGCGGCGACGGTGGATAGCCGGAGCGACTCGCCTTCACCGAGCTTCCCAGCGGAAGTCAGGAATGCGGGCACGTAAGTGATCCCGACATAATATGTGATCGATCCCAGGGCGGAAATAGCGAACGCTCGCAAGATGCCGGCACGATAGTTGGTGAGCGCGTAATGCAGCGGGCTCACAGGCACTGTCCCGCTTGCCCGCTGCTCGTCGAAGTCGGGTGACTCTTCCATTGTCGTACGGGCAATCCACACACTTGCCGCCAGGACACCGCCCACGAGAAAGGGGATGCGCCATCCCCACGCGTCCAAATTTGCGGGACTCATCGAATTGACGGTCAGCAAAGAAACGCCGACGGCGAGGAGTCCGCCGACCTCGCTGGACGCCGAAGCCATGGACGCGATCAAGCCACGCCTATTGCGAGGCGCACCTTCTAGCAAGTACGCAACAACCGCGTTGTACTCGCCTCCAACCGAAAATCCCATGACGCAGCGAAGGAGAAAAAGTAGCCAGCCGGCAGCAGCGCCTGCCTGAGCATGGGTTGGCAGCAAGGCGGTGCCGAACATCGTCATCGTCATAATTGCTACAGACAGCAGCATCGTTCGGCGCCGCCCAAACCTGTCGCCGATATGGCCAAAGACCATGCCGCCGAGCGGGCGCAATAGATAGGCGATTGCAAACGTAGCCAGAATTGTGGTCAGCGCGGTTTCGCCGCCGCCAAAAAATACCCGCGAAAGCACCGCGGCGAGGTAGAGGTACAGTGTGAAGTCATACCATTCCACAATCGTCGAGAACGCTGCGACTGCGATTGATGCACTGGACACGCGTTTCTGCGGTTGGCGAGTGTTGATCATCTGTCTTCCCAACACTCAACAAGCTCCCGTTCCTCTGCCTTCGAGCGGCATATCCCCCAATCAGGCGGAGTCCCATGCTTCGCGTGGGGCTCAATAGCCCAGCGCGGCGCCTATCGACCCTAACGGGCCGCTAGGGAACTGTTCGGGTTTGTTGCTAACCCGACTTCCGTTACCGCGCGCCCGTTCTCATTGCAAATTCCGCCAAATAATCTACTCTGTAGGGCGCTGGAATATCGCTCGCGGCGCTCGCGAGACGCGCCCAGTCAAATCCGGTGCTTTGCTGTGTCTTAGATTGGGGCGCTCCCAAACGAAAATTTGGAAGTTCGGTCAGATCGCGAGCGATCTTGGCGGGATAGGAGCGCGCTTTGGGTTCGAAATCTTCGTCGACGATCACCGCGTATCAGGACGCAGTGCTGGCGTTGCAAGCCGTCCGGCCTCACTGCGCATGATGATCTGCAGCTCTTGTTGGCGCGTCGGCTAAAACCTCGCGGCGGGGATCAGGCCATGACGCAGCATCGTCGCCTTCACCAGTTCAGGATCGGGAGGAACGCTGGCGATCAGCGCCGCCATTTCCCGGAAATATCCTGGGCCGAGCACCCCCGGGGTGAGAATGATCAGACAGGTCGTCGGTTCCTGAGTATCGTTGCGGAAGCTGTGAACGATCCCGCGCTTTATGAAGACGGCTCGCCCCGGCTCGAGCTCGACGTCGCGGCCGTCGACGCGCCACGCGCTCACGCCGGTGAGACCGTAAACCGTTTCGTCCCAATTCTCATGAAAATGCGCGATGGGCACGCGAGCGCCCGGCTCCACGATCATCTCGAACAGATCCAAGCTGCCCTCGCTGCTTTCCTTGCTCTGAAGAAACCGCAGCTCCAGGCCGCCGATGCATATGACCTCCAACGTCATGCTGTCTCCTCATCGACTCCCGGGGCCGCCCCGGTCAGCCTTCGCTCAGAGTTTGGCGCCGTCAACCAGATCTCGTCAACATCTTATTGACCTGTCCGAGCAGCTCCCCAGCCCTGTACGGCTTGGCTATGAAGCGGCCTTCATCTGGAATCTCGGTCCGACTCGGTTGTTTTTGACCGGAGGTCATCACGAGCAGAATATGCGGCCAACGTTCGTGAACCAGCCGTGCGAGTTCGATGCCATCGATGCGGCCGGGCATCTGTATGTCGGTGAACAACAACCGCACATCCGGCCGCCTTTCCAACGTTCTCAGCGCGTCTTCAGCGTTTGCAGCTTCAATAACGGCGTAACCGTTGTCCTCCAGGAGGTCGGACGCGTTCAGGCGCAACAGCTCCTCGTCGTCGACGACGAGGATGGCGGGTTTGGCATGGACTTCACTCTCGGACATATTCGTCAACGCCGGAGCTACCTGAAAGTTTCGATCGGTGGCTAAACGGTATCCGAAAGGCGAAGAGGATTTCCCGTCAGGTAGATTCTGGCTTTGCGATTGCGTCAGCCCTCTGTACTAAAGCCTCGAATTCGCTCCTTCGCCTTGGCTTCCGTCTCAA
>Ga0209773_10000301_pt1 | contig 15271 bp, 8 predicted proteins | sample BogFormECP14_OM1_FD_188244 | JGI IMG/M metagenome (GOLD analysis project Ga0209773, IMG submission 188244) | Bog forest soil microbial communities from Calvert Island, British Columbia, Canada - ECP14_OM1 (SPAdes) (version 2) | ecosystem: Environmental > Aquatic > Freshwater > Wetlands > Bog ... | reverse complement strand
TCGTGAAAGATGGCACGCCGTTTTTCCACTTCGCTGATCACCATTCGCAAGGATCTGGAATCCCTCCACCAAATGGGCCGCTTGCAACGCGCTCATGGCGGCGCGCTGCCCCTGGACGCGTCGGCGCTGCGCGATCCCACGCTGCATGAAAAAGAGCAGCTGCATCGCCGCGAAAAACTGAAAATTGCTGCCGCCGCAGCGCGCCTGGTGCGTCCGGGCCACGTGGTGATTCTGGATTCCGGCACCACCACCACGGCCATCGCGCGCGCCATTCAACATATTCGCGATCTCACCGTGATTACCAACGCGGTGAACATCGCCGCCGAGCTGGCCGGCACGGACGTCGAGGTTATTCTAACGGGCGGCGTGCTGCGAAGGAATTCGTTTTCGCTGGTGGGGCCGCTCACGGAAGATTCCTTGCGGCACGTCACCGCCGATCTGCTGTTCCTCGCCGTGGACGGATTCGATGTGGAATACGGGCTTACGACGCCCAACCTGCTGGAAGCGCGCGCCAATCGCGTGATGATGGAAAACGCCAAGACCACGATCATCGTCTGCGATTCCAGCAAATTCGGCCGGCGCAGCCTTTCGTTTATCGCGCCCACTTCGGCCGTCCATCACACCATCACGGACAGCAAGATTTCCGCGCGGCACCTTCGCGGGCTGCGCGCGGCGCACATTAAAGTGATCGTGGTTTGAAGTTTCATTTTGCAATCATTGTGGAGGAACAGTTGGTCGATTTGAAAGCAGCAGTAGGCGCTAACACCATAGCGGAAATTCTCTCGGAACCTGCCACGTGGGAATCGTGTCTCGAGACGTTGGAGCAGTCAGGGGAGCTGCAATCGCTGAATGAAAAGCTGCCCAGAAATATCGAGTGGGTGTTCGTCGGCTGCGGCTCGAGTTTTTATCTGGCGCAGGCTGCGGCGGCCAGCTGGTCCATTTTGACGGGCGAGAAATCGCGCGCGCTGCCCGCATCCGAAATTACGCTTTTTCCGCAATTATTTTTGGGGATGTGCCAGCCCGTGCTGATCACTCGCTCCGGCTACACTTCGGAGGTCCTGCAAGCCGCCGAATACCTGGAAACGAAACTCCATTTACAAACTCTGGCGATTACCTGCAGCACGGGTACTCCCGTCGAAAAAATCGCGTCGCACTACATCAAGCTGACCGCTGCGGATGAAAAAAGCACGGTGATGACGCGGTCGTTCACCTCGATGCTGATTACGCTGCAATCGCTTGCGGCAATTCGCGGAAAGCGCGGCGAATTTCTGGAGGCGCTGGGAAGGCTCCCGGATCAAGTCGCAGGCCGGTTGAACACGATTCACAGCACGATCAAGTCGCTGGCGGAATCGCGGACTTTTGCACACTACGTGTTTCTCGGGCAGGGCCCATTCTTCGGCATCGCGCAGGAATGCATGCTGAAAGTGAAAGAAATGTCCTGCTCCTACGCGCAGTGTTTTCATACGCTCGAATTCCGCCACGGCCCGAAAGCAATCGTCAGCCCGGAGACGCTGGTCACCTTCATCATCAGCGAAACGGGATTTGCGGCGGAAGTACAAGTGCTCGAAGAAATAAAGAAACTGGGCGGCACCACGCTCGCGATTTCCAACGTGTGCGATTCCCCTATTCGCCGCTCTGCTGATTACTCCGTCGAATTGTCGCTCGACGTGCCGGAAACGGCGCGCGCAGCCGCCAGCGTGATTCCCGGGCAACTGCTCGGCTTTTACACCGGAATCAAAAAGGGTTTGAATCCAGACGAGCCTCGAAACTTGTCCCGCGTGGTAATGCTGGAGACCAAATAACAGGGGCCGCCAGAATGTCGCTGGATGTCTGCGTGGTCGGTGAAATTAATCCGGACTTGATTCTCTACGGCGTCCCGGCGCAGCTGAAGCCGGAAGAAGAATCCTTGATCAATGGATTCCGGCTGACGCTGGGAAGTTCATCCGCGATTTTCGCGCACAATCTTGCGGTGCTGGGCACGCGCGTCGGCATGGTGTCAAAAATCGGCGCGGATTCGCTCGGCAAAATGGCTTTCGACTGGTTGGCGAATGCCGGAGTGGATTTGACGCGCGTGCGTGCGGCTTCCAGCGGCGCCGCCACCGGCCTCTCCGTGATTCTCGCACAACCCGGACATCGCTTTATCCTCACCTATCCCGGCACAATGTTTGAATTCAGCCACGCCGATCTGGATCTCGAGTATATTTTTTCCGCGCGGCATCTGCATCTCTCGTCGTACTTTCTGCACAAAGCGCTTCGTCCTCGCATTGCTGATTTATTTCGCGTAGCTAAGGCCAGGGGCCTTTCCACTTCGCTCGATACCAACGATGACCCGGAAGGCAAGTGGGGAGACGATCTGCTGAACGTGCTGCCGTTCGTTGATATATTTTTTCCGAACGAGCGCGAAGCAAGAAAAGTAGCTGGCACCGACGATTTGCAGCAAGCGATCGACAGGCTGGCGCAACTTTGCCAATTCGTCGTGGTAAAACTCGGCGCGCGCGGGGCCGTGGCACGGAAAGGCTCGGAAGAATGGCGCCGCGCCGGCATGCGTGTCGCGTCGGTGGATCCCGTCGGCGCGGGAGACAGCTTCGACGCCGGGTTCATTCATCGTTTCCTGCAAGGCGGGACTCCGCAGGAATGTCTCGACTATGCCGACGTCGCTGGCGCGTTCTCAACCACGTGCGAAGGTGGCACGGAAGCTTTTAAAGACCTCCTCAAGGTCGAACGATTTTTTCGCGAGCACTTAGCGCCGCGTCGAGCATAATTCGATTGCAACCCGCCACCCTGAATTACTCCTTCGTGACCTTTATCAGCAGGTGGTCCGTAAAGTTGGCGTTCAGTTTTGCGTCCGGCGCGGTGACTTCGCCGAGCTCCTTGCCGTTAACATAATCCACCACATGATATTTGCCCGCAGCAAGCCCGCGCAGTTCGATTTCTCCCGACCACGCTGGCTGCGTGCCTTTAGCAGCTCCCGCTGCCGGCGTGGGCGCAAAGAACGCGTAGTACATCGGGCCATCTTTTTCGATCGCGTATCCCTCCGGCACGTCGTAGCCATAAACATAAAGATTGCGGAACGTGCCGCGGGACAGCATATTTTCGTTATACAGACCGATCCACTTTTTCCAGTATTCCTCTTTTTGCGGCGTGAGATAGACGTCCGCCAGTTTCGGCCCGTAGTTCGGCCACGCGAATTTCGTGCCCACCACGCCGCCCGTGCCGACTGTGGAAGCAAAATCCGATCCCAGATCCTTTTCATTTCCGTTGGGGTTCGCGATGCGCGTTAGTTCCACATGATCGCCGTACACCGCGGAGTTCGGGCCTAGCAGCGCTTTGTACATTTTCACGCGCTGCCGCACTTGCACGGAGCCCACAGGATCAGCCGTCACCGCCTGATCCAGATAACGCAGCCATGCGATGCTCGGCGGCGTGCCGCACGGGCAGCTCTGCGTCACGCTATCGGGCTTCAACGCGCGTGTGGTTTCGAAAATCGTTTTGTAAATGTCTCCCATCGCGTACACCGAATCGTAGGGCGATTGGTGATGGTGTTTCGGGTTGTAGCAGGCCGGCACGCTATAAATATTGTCGAGCTTGTGGCCGTCAAAATCCCAGTCCTTTATGAATTTTTCGGTCAGTTGTTTGTAGTAGGCGCGAACTTCCGGAACTGCCGGGCACAGCGTCGCCAGATTTCGCGTCATGCGTGCCGGCTTGCCGTTCTTGTCCAGGACGAGCCAGTCCGGGTGCTGCTTCACCACGTCCGAGACGCCGTAAGAATGTGATTCATATCCCGGGCCGCCATCTTCGACGGCCAGCGGCAGCCACCACAGTTGGACCTTCACGCCCTGTTGGTGAAATTGCTGAACCATCTTTTGAATTTCGCCGTCCGGAAAAGTGTCGCTGCGCGGCTGCCAGTCGCCGTAGTTGTTGAACCAGCGGTCGTCCAGAGTCGCCCAGTGAATTCCAAATTCTTTGAGCTTGGGAATTGTCCCCAGCATTTGCGCTGGCGTTACGTCGGCGAGATAGCCCCAACCGCACCAGCTCACCGCGTAATCCTCACTGTTATTCGCGGGCTTTTTCAGGCCTTCGCCGTCAATCACGTCGGAATAAATTCGCAGCGGCTCGTAATAATCGCCCGAGTACACTGCGATGAACGTCTCGGGAGAGGAATAAACTTCGCCCGGCTGCAATGCGTTTTCCGGCGTGAGCTGAACGCTGGCATCCACGTGGCCGTCGGATTCCGTTTTCACCGGAATTGCCAGCACCAGCGGCAGCGTCTCGACGTGGCCGATCGCTTCACCCACCGTTTTTGTCCAGAATGCGACGACCGGGATTCCTCCGCCGACGCGTCCCAGGTCGCCTTTCACTTCCACCATCGAGCCCATCTGATTTTGCTGCGAAAATTTCCGCGGAACTTCGAATATGTTGTCTTTGCCCCACTGAATGCTCGCGCCATGGAAGGACCACATGTCGTTGGGCGCCGCCGCGGGGTCAGCGAGAGAAGCATTGAAGCGGTGACGGTCCACATCAACCGCGTCCAACTTAATTTCACTCTTACCGGAATTGCGAAGCGAAACGGACAGCAGCGCGACGCTCGGATATTTATCGTACACTTCAACCACCAGCGTCTCTTCCAGATCAGCCGCGGAATTTTTGCCCGTCAGCTCGATCCGTTTTCCTTTCGTTCCGAGCCGTCCATGAGCTGCTGATATCTGCGGATGCGCAACGTCAAAAACCGCAGCCGGCAAATCCTTGCCAGCGGTCGTCACCCGGACGCCAGAATCACTTGCGGCGTCATCGAGTGAAAGTCTCCGCCCGCCGGTCAGCAGGCTCGCAGTGATGTACCCGTTCGGCGCGATGGCGAATTCCGCCGCGGGAGTATCCACCAGCACGGCGCTCGCGGTTGCGCTCACGTGTACCTGCGATTCCGGCGCCTTGGCGGGCGGTGCGCTCAGCGTTGCTTCTTTCCCGCATCCGTTCGCGAATAGCAGCAGGCCGGACATGGCCAGCGGCAGGCTCGCGCCCCGCAGGATCAACCGCAGCCGTGCGCGTTTTTCGCAGGGCGTCCGAATCATCATCGTGGTCCTCTCGTCACAAAAAGAAGTAAAAAGCTATATTTCGTAACATAACGATACCTGCGCAATATCTCACATCAAGGACGTACAAGCCACTGAAAATCCTGCCGCGCAATGGAGCTCGCCCGTCGGCCAACGAATTTCGCCCAGACGAGTATAGCGGCGACGGATCCTAAACATTCTGTTGCCGGCGAGAAGCGCCACGCCCGCTTGCCATCCAACATTTAGGCCTGCCTTTCACCCGGGCCCTTTTGTATTATCCAAGCTGCGTACATCGCATCGAGGATATGAATCTTTGAAGAATCGCGGCCGCGCCGGCACTTCCCACAAGCTCGTTCTGGGTGTTGATATCGGCGGCACGAAAGTCGCCGTGGGCCTGGTGAATTCGCGAGGCCAGATTCACCACGCCACGCGCGCTCCGATGGTTGCACGGGGCAGCGCGGAACAGGGATTGCGCGCCGTGCTTCAAGCGATCGATGGTGTGATGCCGCAAGCGCGCGCGGCAGGTGTACGAACAATTGGTGTCTGCGCGCCGGGCTGGGTGGAAAGCGAACGCGGAGTCTTGCTCAGCGCAACGAACTTGCCCTGCTGGCGCAATTTTCCCTTGGCGCGGAAGCTCGAAAAACATTACGGGTTGCCCACGCGACTCGCCAATGACGCCAGTGCCGCAGCGCTCGCCGAAGCAAAATGGGGCGCGGGCGCCGGCCACGAAAGCATCTTCTACGTCAGTTTGGGAACCGGTATTGGCACCGCGATCGTCCGAGATGGAAAGATCTATCACAGACGAGCCGGCGGCGGCTGTGAAGGCGGCCACATGACCGTCAATTTCAGCGGTCCGCTGTGCGGCTGCGGCAAGCGCGGATGCATAGAGATGTACGCCTCCGGGACCACAATTTCCCGGCGAGCCCGCAGTTTGCTCGGCAGCACTCGGAACAAACATTCGCAAATCCTGAAAATGGCCGGTGGAAAAATCTCGGGCGTCACCGCGGAGATCGTCAGTAAAGCAGGACGCAGCGGCGATAAACTGGCGATGCAAGTTCTGGAAGAAGCCTCCGATCATCTGGCCATCTGGCTGGGCAATATAATTGATCTGCTGGAGCCGGAAGTAATCATCGTGGGAGGCGGAATCGGGCGCGTGATGACGTCCTTTCGCGCCCGCATGCGTCGAACTCTGGAAACCTGGGCAATCAATCCGGGGGCGCGCCGGGTTCCGATTCTGAACGCTCGCTACGGCGCGCAATCAGCCCTGGCCGGCGCTGCGGCGCTGTGGCTCGCGTCGAAGCTGGCACCGGGGCAACGCTGAACCTCGCGATCCAATCCGGCACATCGCCCGAAAAGCCCTAAGTCCCTGACGCGACACAGGTTCCACCGCCACGAACAACCGTCTAGGAATGGCACACGCGGCGTATCCGCGAAACACTTTGAAACCAAATCTGCCGCTAACTCGTCCGAACATAATGCGTGTTAGATTTTCGCTGGGTGGGTCCGCTTCTGGGGGCTGTCCACGCGTGTCTGCATTAACCGCTGGTTAACAGCAGGCTTCCGTTTAGCCGCTATCGTAAATGCAAGAAAGCAAGTCGCGCGCAAGGTGGAATTATCGAATGAGGGAACAAAGTGCCGGATAATATCTCCAAGATCGGAAGCTCGAATAGCGAGACGACTACCAACACCGCTGCGCCCTCAACTGGATCCGCCGCGAGACCGCATCCGCCCGCGCCTGAATACATCGCCAAGAGCCGCAGCCATGCGTGGATCTGGATTGTGGTGATCCTCGTACTCGGAATCGGCGGCCTGATATATTACCGCAAGCAGCAAGCAGCGGAAGCCGCCGCAAAAACCAAAGCAGCGATGGCCAACCGCAGTGTTCCGATCACCACCGCTACGGTCACCACCGGTCCCATCGGCGTTTATATCAACGCGCTCGGCACCGTCACCTCCGTGTACACCGCCACCATCACCACCCGCGTGGACGGGCAGATCGTCAGCGTCAATTACACCGAAGGACAATTGGTTCACAAGGGCGATCTGCTCGTCCAGATTGATCCGCGTCCCTATCAAGCGGCGTTAACCCAGGCCGAAGGAACGCTGGCGCACGACGAAGCCCTGCTCGGCGAAGCGCGCATTGACCTGGATCGTTACCAGCTGGCCTTCAATCGCAACGCCATCGCCAAGCAGCAACTCGATGATCAGATCCAGACCGTGAAGCAGTACGAAGGTTCCGTAAAGAACGACCAGGGCACGGTCGCCAGCGCCGCCACCAATGTTGACTACGCCACGATTAAAGCGCCCATTGAAGGCCGCGTCGGCCTGCGCTTGGTGGATCCTGGGAATATCGTCACCGCCGCCAGCGGCACGCCTCTGGTGGTGATCACGCAATTGCAGCCGATCACTGTGATTTTCAGCGTGGCCGAAGATTATCTGCCGCAGATTCAAAAACAGATGCACGAGGGCCACAAGATGTCGGTGGATGCGTTTGATCGCAACCAGCAAACCAAGCTGGCTTCCGGCACTCTGCTGACCTTGGACAATCAGATTGATACCACCACTGGCACCGTGAAGCTGAAGGCCATCTTCGCGAATTCCGATGTCTCTCTCTTCCCCAATCAGTTTGTGAACGCGCGGCTGCTGGTGGATACGCAGCGGAATGCCACGCTCGTTCCCACGGCGGCAATTCAACGCAATGCCCAGGGCGCGTTCGTTTATGTGGTGAAGTCCAATCAGACCGCCGCGATGCAGACCGTCACCATTGGCACCACCGATGGCGGCCTCGCTGCCGTACAAGGTGTGAATCCCGGTGATGCGATTGCCATCACCGGATTCGACAAACTCCAGGATGGCGCCAAGGTGTCCATCCAAAAGTCGCCAGCCGACAACAATAGTCCCGCGAACGCCACTTCCGGCGGCACAACTGGCAAGAATTCGGGGAGCAATAGTTCTACCGCCCAGGCGACGAGCAACGGGGGGAATCGTCCGTGAATCCGTCTCGCCCATTTATCATCCGGCCGGTCGCGACTTCGCTGCTGATGGCTGCGATTCTTCTGGCCGGATTCGTGGGTTTCACGCAGTTGCCTGTCTCGGCGTTGCCCGAAGTGGATTACCCCACCATTCAGGTAGTGACGTTCTATCCGGGCGCCAATCCTGACGTAGTGGCATCCGCGGTAACGGCGCCGCTCGAGCGGCAGTTCGGGCAGGTTCCGGGCCTCAGCCAGATGACGTCCACCAGCTCCGACGGAAGCTCGGTGATCGTTCTGCAGTTTTCGCTGGAGCTCAATATTGACGTCGCCGAGCAGGAAGTACAGGCGGCCATCAATGCCGCACAGACCTACCTGCCCGCGGATTTGCCCACGCCGCCGATTTACAGCAAAACCAACCCCGCGGACACGCCGATTTTAACTCTGGCCCTCACGTCCCAAACGATTCCGCTCTCGCAAGTGGAAGATCTTGCGGACACTCGACTCGCGCAGAAAATCGCACAGCTGCCCGGAGTCGGCCTGGTGAGCATCAGCGGCGGCCAAAAGCCCGCCGTGCGCGTGCAAGTGAATCCCACCGCTCTTTCTTCCTACGGGATCAACCTGGAGGACGTCCGCACCGCGCTGCAATCCACCAGCTTGAATTCCGCCCTGGGAAATTTCGACGGGCCGCATCAGGATTATCAAATCAACGCCAACGATCAATTGTTGACGAGCAAAGAATTCGCCAACGTCGTTGTCGCTTACCATAACGGCTCGCCCGTGCGCCTTTCCGACGTAGCCCGCGTGGTGGACGACGTGGAAAACGTCAGGCAAGCCGCGTGGATGAATGAAACGCCGGCAGTAATCGTCAACATCCAGCGGCAACCCGGCGCCAACATTATTCAGGTGGTGGACCGCGTCAAGGCGCTGCTGCCGCTCCTGCAAAGTAATTTGCCCGCCGCCGTGCACGTCACCGTGCTCACCGACCGCACCATCACCATTCGCGCATCGGTGAAGGACGTGGAATTTGAATTGCTCCTCACCGTGGCGTTGGTGGTCATGGTCATCTTTCTTTTTCTGCGCAACGTGCGCGCTACCATCATTCCCAGCGTCGCTGTTCCGCTTTCGCTAGTGGGCACCTTCGGCGTGATGTATCTGGCGGGCTACAGCTTGAACAACCTCACGCTCATGGCCCTGACGATTTCCACCGGTTTCGTCGTGGACGACGCCATCGTCATGATCGAGAACATCGTCCGCTATATCGAAGAGGGCGATGATCCGCTGCGCGCGTCGCTGCTGGGCTCCGAACAAATCGGATTCACCATCGTCTCTCTCACCATTTCCTTGATCGCTGTTTTGATTCCGCTGCTCTTCATGGGCGACATCGTCGGTCGCCTGTTCCGCGAATTTGCCATTACCCTCAGCGTGACGATTCTCGTCTCCGCCGTCGTTTCGCTCACCCTGACGCCGATGATGTGCTCTCGCTTGCTGAAGCATGACCCCGAAGCGCAAAACAAGCCTTTCTACAAAATGTCCGAGCGCGCCTTTCAAAGCGTGATTGATTATTACGGGCGCACGCTGAAGTGGGTCTTGAAACACCAGGTGGCCACGCTGGTCGTGGCGGTCGCCACGCTCGCTCTCACCATCATCCTCTATATCTTCGTTCCCAAGGGTTTCTTCCCGGTGCAGGATACCGGCATCATTCAGGGGATCTCGGAGGCCACCGAGTCCATTTCATTCCCCCTGATGGCCCAGAGGCAGCAGCAGCTCAGCGCCATCATCCTGAAAGATCCCGCCGTGGACAGCCTGTCATCCTTCATCGGGATTGACGGCACCAACACCACGCTCAACAGCGGACGCATTCTGATAAATCTGAAGCCGCTCGAAGAGCGCCACATCAACGCTTCCGAAGTAATTCGCCGCCTGCAGCCGGAACTGGAAAAGGTGGATGGCATCACCCTGTATATGCAGCCGGTGCAGGATTTGACGGTGGAAGACCGCGTGAGCCGCACGCAGTATCAATACACGCTGGAAGATCCTGATTTGAACGAGCTGAACGATTGGACCGCGAAGCTGATCGACAAACTGAAGCAAATTCCCGAACTGCGCGACGTGGCCACCGACCAGCAGAACGGCGGCCTGGCAGCCGCGCTGGTGATCGATCGCGTGACTGCTTCGCGCATGGGGATCACGCCTTCCGCAATCGATCAAACGCTCTACGACGGATTCGGCCAGCGCCAGGTCACCACTCTCTACACGCAGCTGAATCAATACCACGTGATTCTGGAAACCATGCCGGACTTCCAGAAAAATCCGGCGAAGCTGCAGGACATCTACGTGCGCTCGGCGCTCGCTTCCAACTCATTGACCACCGCCGCTTCGACCCCTGCCAACACCGTGGTCACTTCCAGCACCGCTTCCGGTAACTCCAACGCATCACCGAACCCCGCATCCACCAAGTCCGGGCCGAGTTCCGGTTCTGCCACACCCTCGGCAGTGTCCAACTTGAACGGAGCAGCCGTGCCGCTCAGCGCCTTCACTCATTTCGAATCCCGAACCGCGCCGTTATCGGTAAATCACCAGGGGCAATTCCCGGTCGTCACTATTTCCTTCAATCTCGCTCCCAATGCTTCGCTGGGCGAAGCCACGAAAGCGATTGATAAAGCGCAGGCGGAGATCGGAATGCCGCTCAGCGTTCAGGCGGCCTTTCAGGGCACGGCCGCGTCGTTCCAGCTTTCGCTTGCCAACGAGCCAATCTTGATTCTCGCCGCGCTCGTCACGGTGTACATCGTGCTCGGCGTTCTCTACGAGAGTTACATCCATCCCATCACGATTCTTTCCACGCTGCCGTCCGCCGGCGTCGGAGCGATCCTGGCTTTGCTGATCTGCAGCCAGGAACTCAGCGTCGTCGCGCTGATAGGAATTATCTTGCTCATCGGCATCGTGAAAAAGAACGGCATCATGATGATTGACTTCGCCCTGGAAGCGGAACGAAAGCATGGCATGAGTTCCGAGGACGCGATCTACGAAGCCTGCCTGCTCCGTTTTCGTCCCATCATGATGACCACCATGGCCGCGCTTCTCGGCGGTCTGCCACTCGCACTGGGCACCGGCATCGGCTCGGAACTGCGCAAGCCTTTGGGCATTGCCATGGTGGGTGGCCTGCTGCTCAGCCAGGTCCTCACGCTCTATACCACGCCGGTGATTTACATCTTCTTCGATGACTTGGCCAAGAAAGTTGCCGCGTCGCGCGCCGGCCACGGAACGACGGAGTCGGTCCCGGCGGATTAGCCATGAGTATCTCCTCGCCATTCATTCATCGGCCCGTCGCCACCACGCTCTTGACGGTGGCCATTGCGCTCGCCGGCGCCGTCGCCTTTCAGGTGCTGCCGGTCTCCGCGCTTCCGCAGATTGATTTCCCCACCATTTCTGTCGCGGCTAGCCTGCCCGGAGCGAGTCCTGAAATCATGGCTTCTTCGGTGGCCACGCCGCTCGAGCGCCAGTTCGGCCGCATCGCCGGCGTCACCGAAATGACGTCTTCCAGTTTTCTCGGCACCACCAGCATCACCATGCAATTCGATTTGAATCGCAATATTGACGGCGCGGCGCGCGACGTGCAAGCCGCGATCAATGCCGCACGCAGCTATCTCCCGGTGAACCTCCCCAGCAATCCCACGTATCGCAAGGTGAATCCCGCGGACTCACCGATCATGCTGCTGGCATTGACCTCGAATGTTTACGATCGCGGGCCGATGTATGACGCCGCTTCCACCATCATCCAGCAAAGGCTTTCGCAGATCCAGGGCGTCGGTCAAGTCACCGTGGGCGGCAGTTCGCTGCCCTCGGTTCGTGTAGAGCTCAATCCCACGCAACTGAACAGCTACGGCCTCGGCTTGCAAGACGTCAACGCAATGCTGAGCACCCAAAATGCGAATGTCGCCAAAGGGCAGATCACCGACGGGCGGACTAGCGCCGATATCGTCGCGAACGATCAGCTCCTGAAGGCCGACTACTACGAAAATCTGGTGGTCGGGTATCACAACGGCGCTGCCATAAAACTTTCCGACGTGGCCGATGTCGTGGACGCTGTCGAAAATATCCGCGCGGCCGGGTTCATGAATGGCAAACCCTGCGTATTGTTGATTATTTTTCGCCAGCCGGGCGCCAACATTATTGACACTGTGGACCGCATCCGCGACGCCATGCCTTCGCTGAAGGCCTCCATCCCCGCGGCGATGGACTTCACCGTGGTGCTGGACCGCACCACCATGATCAGGGCGTCGGTGAAAGACGTCGAACGGACCCTGATAATTTCGGTAGGTTTGGTGATTTTGGTCGTGTTTCTGTTTCTCCGCAATGTGCGCGCCACCCTCATCCCCAGCGTCGCGGTCCCGGTCTCTCTGATCGCCACCTTTGGCGTGATGTACCTGTGCAGTTACAGCATAGACAACCTGTCACTGATGGCGCTCACCATCGCCACCGGCTTTGTGGTGGACGATGCCATCGTGGTAATCGAAAACATTTCGCGCTATCTCGAGCAGGGAATGAGTCCGATGGAATCCGCGCTGAAGGGCGCCAGTGAAATAGGATTCACGGTGCTCTCCATCAGCCTTTCCCTGGTTGCCGTCTTCATCCCCATCCTGTTGATGGGCGGCATCGTCGGACGCCTCTTCCGCGAGTTCGCGGTGACTTTGTCGGTGGCCATCCTGGTGTCGCTGGCCATTTCCTTGACCACCACTCCCATGATGTGCTCCCGGCTCTTGAAAAGTCACGATGAAGGCAAGCACGGGCGAGCCTATCAGGCGAGTGAAAAAATCTTCAGTGGCATGCTCGGATTCTATGAACGTACCTTGGGATGGGTTCTGCGCCATTCCGCTCTCACTCTTTTTGTCCTGTTTGTCACTATTTCGTTGAATGTATTTCTCTTCTATATCGTGCCCAAGGGATTTTTCCCGCAACAGGACAATGGCACCGTATTTGGCGGCATCCAGGGCGCGCAAGATATTTCCTTTCAGGCGATGCAATCTCTGACGCTGCGGTTCGTGGACATTATCAAGAGGGACCCAGCGGTGCAGAATGTCGGAGCATTCACAGGGGGCGGTGGCGCCGTCAATACCGGCTTCATTTATCTGGCGCTGAAGCCTTTGGAGGACCGCAAGATCAGCGCCAGCCAGGTGATTGACCGCCTTCGTCCCCAGTTGGTTTCCATTCCAGGGGCGACCGTCTTCTTGCAGGCTGGACAGGACTTGCGCATCGGCGGTCGCCAGAGCAGCGCGCAGTATCAGTATACGATTCAGAGCGACAACATTGATGATCTGGTGGACTGGGGCCCGCGCCTCCTCACGGAAATGCGCAAACTGCGCATCCTCACCGACGTCAACACCGATCAGCAAAACAGCGGCTTGCAGGCATCACTGATTTACGATCGTGACACCGCGTCGCGACTGGGCATCACGCCACAAATGATTGACAACACCTTGTATGAGGCGTTCGGGCAGGCGCAGGTTTCCACGATGTACACCCCCTTGAATCAATATCACGTGGTGATGGAAGTCGCTCCGCAGTTCTGGCAGGATCCCGCGTCACTCAACGACATTTATATCCGACCGTCGATGGGTAAGGAAGTCCCGCTTAGCGCCGTCACCCATTACGCGCCGACCACGGCTCCACTCTCGGTCAATCACCAGGGCCAGTTTCCGTCGGTCACGGTATCCTTCAATCTCGCCCCCGGCGTAGCCCTCAGCGACGCCGCCACAGCCATCACTCAAATGCAGCAGAAAATGGGCGTGCCTTCCACCATCCATGGAATGTTCTCCGGAACGTTGCAGGCCTTTCAATCGTCGCTCTCTACCCAGCCGTTTCTGATCATCACGGCGCTCATGGCCGTGTATATCGTGCTCGGCATTCTTTATGAGAGCTATATTCATCCCATTACTATCTTGTCCACGCTGCCTTCTGCGGGCTTGGGGGCGGTATTGGCGCTCTTGCTGTTTCACATGGACCTCAACGTAATCGCGCTCATCGGCGTCATCCTGCTGATCGGAATCGTCAAGAAAAACGCCATCATGATGATTGACTTCGCCTTGGCGGCGGAACGCCAGGAGAACAAAACATCCGAAGAAGCGATCTACCAGGCCTGCCTGCTGCGTTTTCGCCCAATCCTAATGACCACCATGGCCGCGATTTGCGGTGCCGTGCCGTTGGCCTTCGGAACAGGCACCGGCTCGGAACTGCGCAAGCCGCTCGGCATCACGATTATCGGCGGCTTGATCGTCAGCCAGGTGCTGACTCTGTACACCACGCCTGTCGTCTATCTCTATTTAGATCGCCTGCGAGTTCGCTGGGCTCGCACGCACCATCACACCCTGGGTGCTACGGCAGAGGAGCCAGCAGACTGATGAAACGCTTTTCGCATTTACGAGGAAATGCCTGCAAATCGCTAGGACAATGCAATAATGAGATTTCTACGATGCCAAGAACCCACTCTCGATCGCAAATTCTAATTGCTTGCGTCGTGCTCGCCGCGTTCGCGTTTGAAGGCTGCACTGTCGGCCCCAAATATCAGCGGCCTTCCGCGCCGGCTCCCGCGGCTTACAAGGAATTGACTCCTGCGGATTTCAGCAAGACCGACGGATGGAAGGTGGCTCAACCGCAAGACAACGTTCTCCATGGCAAATGGTGGGCCATGTTCAACGACCCACAATTGAACGCTCTGGAAGAGCAGGTGAATATTTCCAACCAGAACGTTCAATCGGCCATGGCCAGCTACATGGCCGCGCGTGCCATCGTCAAGGAAGCGCGCTCGCAGTATTACCCCACAGTAACCGTGGGTCCATCAATCACAGGGTCTCGTGAAGGCGCCGCAGCTTCGCTCGCGACAACACCCGGAACCTCGATGTTTTACAGTTTGCCATTCGACGCCACTTGGGTTCCCGATCTTTGGGGCCGGGTTCGCAATCAGGTTCGCGCGAACACCGCATCCGCGCAAGCCAGCGCGGCGGATCTCGAAAACGCGCGCTTGACCGCTCAGGCTGAAGTCGCTGTGGATTATTACTCGCTTCGCGGCCAGGACGACCTGAAGCGATTGTTGGATTCCACCGTGATCGCTTACCAGCAATCGCTCGATCTCACCAAGGTGCTCTATGAGACCGGCATTGATTCCGACGAAGCCGTCGCGCAAGCCGAAACTCAACTCGAAACCACTCAAGCTGCGGACACCAATCTCGGCATCCTGCGTTCGCAATACGAACATGC
>Ga0209773_10000300_pt1 | contig 15289 bp, 16 predicted proteins | sample BogFormECP14_OM1_FD_188244 | JGI IMG/M metagenome (GOLD analysis project Ga0209773, IMG submission 188244) | Bog forest soil microbial communities from Calvert Island, British Columbia, Canada - ECP14_OM1 (SPAdes) (version 2) | ecosystem: Environmental > Aquatic > Freshwater > Wetlands > Bog ... | reverse complement strand
AGACGCTCCGCCTCCGCTAATTGTTCAGCACACTAGAACGACACTGAGCAGGTTTGCGCCTTTCCTGGCGTCGGAGATACAGCCATCAAGTGAATGGGACCTGTTGTACTGCGTCGAGAGAGACGATGAGGGTATTAGCCCATTCGAATGGGTAGAGGCAGCCGTTCGTAACTATCGCTTTCTTTACGCCTGGAACTTATCTGCCAAGGATCCCATCCCACGAGATGAATTGGATCGGATCTACAATTGGGCTGTTGGTGAGGCAGCATTATTGAGGATGCCACCCGGATCCCTGGAGCGACCCGAGAAAGTCCTGACATTGCCCGCTTCCCTAAGGGGATTTCTGAACTGAAGCGGGGACAGTTCAGAAATGGCTGTTTTAATCCGCGCTTACGGGATCATTCACGCATTCGCAATCGGCAGGGAAGACAGACGTTCGGCTTTGGGCCGACCGAGTGGCGTAGGAATCGCATGAATTTAACGATTCGACAATCGCAAATGGATATTTTCGCGGCGGCGACGCGCGAGCGCTTCGTGAGCGAGATGGTTGATCATGTGAAGACGTACTTTCCCAGCCAGTACAGGAAACTAGGTCATGCGGGTCTTCGCACTATCCTGACTGCAACGGTCCTCAAAGCTAAAACATACGGCTTCAACAGTAAACGCGATGTATGCAAATTCATTAATGTCGCGATGATGTTTGGTCCTGACTTCGATCGAAGTCTTCCGTTGTTTCCCACCATTCTTGCTGGTCCAGAACACCCGTCCGTAAAAGCGCAGCGGCTGAGTGAGACTTCGCTCGCGATTTATAAAATCGCTAAAGACCGCCAGGAGCGCGACTCCTCAAGAAGAAAATAGTCGGGCGCGGGCAAAGACCCATCGCTCAGGGTGACACGTCTTCTTGATTCCCAGGAGAGTTGATCGTAAGCAGCCCTTCGGGGAGGGTCATTTCTATGCGCTTCCCTGCAAGGTCGATTCTCCGGAGGTACGCCTTCGCGAAGGGGATCAGTAGCTCTTCTTTATTACCCGCGGCATGGACGATGAGCAGCGGGGTGCTGGTGGTTTCGCGATCGACGTTGACGATGGGGCCGATATCTCCGGCGCTGGCGGGGCCGATATCGATGATGTGGCAGCCGATGAGGTCGTCGATGTAGACGGAGTCGTCTTCGAGGGGGGCGCGCTGATCGCGCGGGATGGCTACGTCGAATCCGCGCAATGTGTCGGCATCGGAGATGGAATCGATTCCGGCGAACTTGAGGACGACGCGGCCCTTATGCAGCCAGTGGTCTTCGAGTTCGATGGGGCGCGATTTACCGTCCGGAGAAAGCAGGACCAGATTGCGGCGTTCGGCGAAGCGCTCGGGGAAGTCAGTGAGGATCTCGGCGATGAGTTCGCCGTCGCGTCCCTGGGGACGAACAAGGTGCGCTATGAGCACCCATGGCTCGGTGGAGGTCATTTTAAAGATTGTATCGGGGCATGCAATGGTACCGGGAAGGATGCTACCGGGGATGGCCTTTCGAGATCTCAACACTCGCAAAAAGGTAACCACGCTGTGGTTACCCAACACGCGATCAATCGCTCAAACGAGAGATACGTTTGTGCGCGGAGTGCGCACAAACGATCCGGTCGTTCAGAAAACGAAAATGCAGTGCCTCGAGAGGTTATTCGCCGTGCGCCTGTTTTTCCAGGTGCTCTTCGAGGATATCAAGGGTATACCGGTGATGGTGCTTCATGCTGACCGCACCGAGAATCGTACGCATGGAACGTGCTGTACGGCCCTGTTTCCCAATGACTTTCCCGACGTCCCCGGGGGCGACGCGCAGCCTTAAAACTGTGCTTTCTTCTCGTTCAACGGCTTCAACATTTACCGCATTTGGGTCATCCACCAGAGCCTTAGCTATCTCGGTGACTAATTCCTGCATATTGTCAGGCATCTGTTCGTGCGTCATTCAACCCCCCATCGAGTACACGCTTGCTGTCTCTCGGGTTGGCCAATACTAACAGCAAGCCGAGGGGGGATGACAGTGCTTTCTGGTGCCCTGTTTTCGTGTTACTTCCGGAACTAAAAGGAGATAACTCGCCTTTGGGGAGGACCGAAAGACTGAGCCGCCCGGACGAGTTTCCGGGCGGAAAAAAACGATTTAAGCTGCCGGAGCAGCCGGCGTTTTGAGCAGCTTGGCTACTGTGACTGACAGCTGCGCGCCCTTCCCGGTCCAGTAGTCGACGCGCTCACGCTTGATGTCGACGGTGGCGGGGTTGGTGCGGGGGTTGTAGGTGCCTACCACCTCGACCGAGCGACCGTTGCGGGCGCGGTCCTTCTCAATGACAACGACACGGTAGTGAGGCTGCTTGCGGGCGCCGAAACGCGCCAAACGAATCATCAGCACAGGTAAATCTTCCTTTCAAATCCTGGTTGTTGGTGAGGGACGTATTCTTAAGAGCGGCAGCGACAGGCGCGGGCACGCACAAATCCCAACGCTTAAGTATAGCAGGGTTTAGTGGGGGTGTTAAACGCCAACCAGCACATTCGATGCCTTGATGATCGCACTGACCTTATCTCCCTGCTGCAGATCGAGCGCGCTGACACTTGCCTTTGTGATGGACGCAACCACAGCTGTTCCGCCAGGCAGTTTGATTTCTACCTCGCTGTTCACTGCGCCTGGTTCCAGTCTTGCCACCTCGCCGGCGAGGATATTGCGCGCGCTCAATTTTGCATTCTCAACGCCTTTTCCGATGATGACTTCCGAAGCCTTGATGATCGCGTAGGCAGGGCTGTCCTCGCGCAGACCCAGGGAGTCAACGCTGTGGTTGGTGATGATGGCGACCACCGTATCGCCACCTTCAAGAGCGAGCACGACCTCGGCATTCACCGCGCCCCTGGTAACGTTCTTAACCGTACCGGCAAGCACATTGCGTGCGCTGATTTTCATCCGAAATACCTCCTGTGAAATCACTGCGCAGCAGTTTTATCACAACCGTCTGGTTGAGAAATGCCGGGGAATCGCAAATGTGTTGACTTTTGACAGCGACGGCTTTGTACTGCTCCGAGGAACGGCACCGTCCCCCGGGCTGACCGTCTCCGGTCATACAGTATTCGAGAGATGGTCATCGATGGACAGCGAGAAAGTGTTGCCGGAATTCATACAGAAACGGAAAGAGCGAAGACGACGCTCGGAATTGTCTTCCGCGGAGAGAGGGAGTCCACCTCTGAAATCCGCTTCAATTTCCCGGCCACAAAGAACTGAATTTTGGAAACAGCTGCTTAGGGAACTCGAGTTCACGGCAAGCGCTCTGTGCGAAATCGATTTCATAGGTTCCATCAGTCCGTTCGGCGAAGAGATCGTGCGGGTCTCTTTGAACGATGACAGCATACCGCCCCTATCCACACGAACCGATCTGATTCTGGATGGTGACCGTATCCGCTGCAGTGTGTTGAACGGCGGCATCTATTACCTGAATTTCGCCGCCTTATCGGATACGGAGATCATCGTTCAGGATATCCAGAGAAATGGCGGTTCTATGGACGCCCGGAAAACTGCCGAATACGTGGTAGACCGAATGTTGAACATCCTTGAATCGACTCGCCGTTAACCGTACGCACTCGCTTAGCATAGATCTGCGAAGTCGGCTTTAGCGGCGGTCATCGTAGGGCGTCATCGTTCCGGAAACTGGATCCTTCACTCGTCCGTGCGCTCAGGTTGTTCGAGGCATGATAAAAAACTTCTATTGGGGAATTCATGAAAGCTTTGGTAAAGAGCCGCGCGGAACGCGGGTTATGGCTCGAAGATATCGCAAAACCCACAATCGGTATCAATGACGTGCTGATCCACGTGCGCTATGCGGGTATCTGCGGAACCGATGTTCATATCTATCAATGGGACGAGTGGGCACAGAAGACGATTCCTGTGCCGATGGCCATTGGGCATGAGTTTGTGGGAGAGATTGTCGAGGTAGGATCGAACGTCAACGACTTCTATCCCGGCGACATTGTGAGCGGCGAGGGGCACGTCACATGTGGACGCTGTCGCAATTGCCTCGCAGGCAGACGGCATCTGTGCGCGTATACGTCAGGAGTGGGCGTTAATCGGCCCGGGGCGTTTGCGGAATTTATCGCGCTGCCGATGACCAATATCTGGCGGCATGACCCCGGCATCAATCAGGAAGTGGCGGCTATCTTCGATCCCTTTGGGAACGCGGTGCACACCGGTCTCTCGTTTCCCGTGCTCGGCGAAGATGTCCTCATAACCGGCGCCGGTCCCATCGGGATCATGGCAATTCCTGTCGTTCGGCACGCCGGCGCACGCCACGTCGTGATCACCGACGTAAATCCTTTCCGGCTGGAACTGGCGCTCAAAATGGGTGCGACCCTTGCTGTGAACACGCAGCAAACGCCTCTCGCGGAGGTGCAGAAGCAGCTCGGTATGCGGGAGGGATTTGACGTGGGGCTGGAGATGTCGGGCAATCCCGCAGCGATGCAGGAAATGATTGCGAATATGAGTCACGGAGCCAAGATCGCGATGCTCGGCATTCCCGCGAAGCCGATGTCGATCGATTGGCGAGCCGTGATCTTCAACATGCTGACCATCAAAGGCATTTACGGACGGGAGATGTACGAGACCTGGTACAAGATGAGCGTCATGATCGAGTCGGGGCTCGACATTTCACCGGTCATCACCCACCGCTTCGGATACCAGGATTTCCAGGCGGGATTCGACGCAATGATTTCGGGCCAGACCGGCAAGGTGATTCTGGACTGGACTCACGTTTTCTGAGAATGCTCGTCGATGACCATTGCGCCGTAGTCATCTATTGCGGCGGCTCTTCGCCGGATTGCTCGCGCACCATGTACTCGGCGTACCAGTCCGGCCAGTTCGGGTCGGCTTGCCCCGTCCGCGCCTCATGCTGCCCATGCGCGGCCGCGGCGCGCCGCAGCGCCTGCGACAGGTCGCTCGCCGACGCGTAAGTAGTATCGCCGGCGACACGCCCAGGAAGCCGCGTCGTGATCTCCTGGAAGAGCCAGCCGTTGCCATCCGGATCATGGAACGAGGCGAACGAGCGATAGCTGCGATGCTCGGGATCCGGACCGCTGACGCGGAGCCGCCCAAACAGGTAGGGCTCGTCAGGGCCAGCGTACACGCCCTCGTTGTGGAACACCTCGCTGACCTCGATGCCGCGACTGAGGAACTCGTTGCGGACGGCGGCGATGTCGGAGACGATCAGGTACAGGCCCTGGGCGGAGCCGGGTGCTGCCCCGGTGACGTTCCTGCCGAAGATGACCGAGCATCCGGAGCCCGGCGGCGTGAACTGGATCACGCGGAAGTCGCTGCCGTTGTCGTAGTCGGCGTCGAGCCGCCACCCGAGCCTCGCGTAAAACTCCTTCGCGCGGTCGACATCCGAGACGGGGATGACGACGATCTCGAACTTGGTGTCGACTCTCGCGGCGTTACTACTCATGGCGGCCTCCTCGGTTGTGCGGGGAAAAAATATCACGACGTTTACTTGTGGATCAAGCGGTGCGTGCGCATTCGAATGGGTTAAGGATGCGATTCAATCAGAACAAAAATGAGCGATTCTTTTTCAGCCCCGAGACCTGCCAGCCCGCCACTTCAACGCAACATAGGCAAGATATCCAAGCTGGATTACCCAGGCGACGGAATAAGCCAGCACAAGATGGCGATGAAACATCGGATTCATGGTGTCACTTCCAGCGCTCGCAGCGCTTCCTTTTGCTCTTTCAGTTGGTCGCGCAGCGCAACGCCATAGCGGAAGCTCGCAACCATGATCCCCCACGCCAGCCATCCCGCAAGGTTCCACCAAACGGCGGGAAACATGCTGGGATCGAGCCCCGCATTTGGCCCCCCAAAGAATACGGGAGCCGGATGTTGCGTACGCCACCAGCGTGTGGACATATAGACGATAGGCACATCGGCGTAGCCGAAAATGGCCATCACCGCAGCCAGAGTCTGCATCTGCGGCCCGGCGGCAAAGCGTCGCAGCAGCAGGTAAGCCACATAGATGAGGTAAAGCACCAGCGTCGAAGTCAGCCGTTCATCCCACGTCCACCAGATGCCCCACACCGGCCTCGCCCAGAGCGACCCTGTAATGAGCCCGACAGAGCAGAAAACCACCCCCATCTCCGCCGTGGAGATAGCCAGCGCATCCGCCTTCATGGCGCGATTCTGATCCCGATTACGGTAGACCAGATAGATGATCGACGCGATCAGGTTGATGGCGAAAAAGACGCTCATCCCGCACCAGGCAGCGATGTGGTAGTAGAAAATCCGCTGGATTTCGCCCTGGTTACTGTCCGGGGGAACAACAAACATGGCCACGCGAAAACCCTGGGCAAGCAGGCCCAGCGTGACAAGAACCCATAGCCAGCGAAACAGCTTCATTCCTGGTCCCTTGTAGAGGATGCGTACCTATCAGTGTATCGCGTAAGTCCTTGAGTCTGAACAGCCCAATCTACGCTCTTCCCAATCGTTATGGAAAGGGAGTAAATTGTTTCGCCATGGCAGTAATTACTCTCATTATCGGCGTTGTTCTTCTCGGTGCGGGACTCCTTGGTCACACCTTTTTTACCCGCCAAAAGCGCGCTCTACACCCTGACGAGCACAGGGCCCGCAGATGGGTCATGACCATCGGATCTCTGGTCGCAGGCCTCTGGCTGGTGGCGTTTTCCGCCGCGGAGCTTCTGCGCTACTACAAGGGCCACTAGACCGCATTCTCAAGGCTCATTACTGAAGTCGACGGGTAATACCCGTCCTTGGCTGTTGCTTTCGCGCGCAAGCTCAATCAGCCGCGTCGTTCGCCATGCCTGCTCGGGTGTAACAGCAAGCTTCTGCACACCCAACAGCGCATCGCGAACATTCGCATAAATGCCGCGATAATCGCCGACTTCTGTCTGCACACTCTGGGGTGCTGCAGCGCCTTCCAGATACAACTTTCCCCAGGCCTCTTCCGGTTCGTGACCAAAACCCGGCGAATCAAAGCTAGCACCGGACTTCAGTTGTTCTTCCTGCGGATCGAGCCCGAACTTCACAAAGCTCCCTTGGGTACCGTGCAGAGTAAAGCGGGCTCCAGGGGCTTTGGCGAGAGTCGAAGCGCGCAGATAAACCGTAAGCCGGGAATAAAACAAAGTAAGGTCGAATGCATCGTCGACAGCGCCGTTGTCGCGATCGATGCGGACCGAAGCAAAGATGCTCTCCGGCTTTCCGAAAAGTGTAAGCGCCTGATCGATCAAGTGCGCTCCCAGATCGAAAAGAGTCCCGCCGCCCGGTCCGCCGTTCTCCCGCCAGCCCCTGAGCCGGGGTTCCGGACGAAATCGGTCGAAATGCGATTCAAATGTGACCAGCCGCCCAAGCTCTCCGCTGACAAGAATTTTCTCGACCGTCTTGAAATCGCCATCCCAGCGCCGGTTCTGATACGCCGTCAGCAGCCGCCCGCGCTCCCGCGCCAGCCGAATCAGCTGCGCCGCCTCGTCAGACGTGAGCGCAAAAGGCTTGTCGATGATGACATCGCGATCGGCGAGCAGGCATTGCTTCGCGACGTCGAAGTGCGAAAAGCTCGGCGTACCCACGGCGATCAGCCGAATGCTCGTGTCGGCCAACAGTTCTTCGATCGACCGGTAGATCTGCGCATTGGGATAAGCCTTGGCCGCTTCATTCCCAGTCCGCTGCACGATAGCGGCAAGCTCGAGTCCAGGAGTTGCCGAAATAACCGCAGCATGAAAAATGCGGCCCGCAAGACCAAAACCGATAACGCCAGCGCGAATTGTATCTGTCACAGTTGCAAATCCTTCAGAGAACGTAACGCACCCATTCTCTCCCGAAGCTCGCTACTCTGCAAGGTCTGCCTGTTCCACCAACGCAGGCTTTTGCCGTTCACGCTCCATCAGAAGGATCAGCGACCGCCCCTCCAGCCGCACCCGGCGCCGGGCTGTAGACTTCTTGAACGGCGTTGCACAGTTGTTAGTGTTCAAAATCGTCTGCCAGATCCCGTCCTGCGGAGGAGGCGGCAGCTGGAAATTCACTGCTTCATGATGAGCATTCATGAGCAGCAGGAATGAGTTATCCGTAATGCCATTGCCCAATTGGTCCGTACAAGCGAGCGTCGCTCCATTCAACATCATCCCCAGCGTGCGAATCCATCCGGAATTCCAGGTCTGCTCGCTCAGTTCCTTGCCGTTGGTGCCAAACCACGCAATGTCGCGTGCCTCGGAGTTATGAATCACCCGATCCTGAAAGAACTTCCGCCGCCGCAGATTCGGATGCTCTTTGCGCAGTGCAATCAGCCTGCAGGTAAAGTCGATCAGCAGTTCCTTCTCCTCACTCGGAGTCCAGTCATACCAGCTGATCTCGTTGTCCTGACAATACGCATTGTTGTTGCCTTTCTGCGTGCGTCCCATCTCATCGCCGCCAGAAATCATAGGAACGCCCTGCGACAAGAGCAGCGTTGCCAGAAAATTCCGCATCTGCCGATCGCGAGCATGGATGATGTTCAGATCGTCCGTCGGTCCTTCGGCCCCCATGTTCCAGGAATTGTTATCGTTCGCCCCATCCTGGTTGTTTTCTCCATTGGCTTCGTTGCGCTTGTCGTTGTAGCTCACCAAATCGTGCAGGGTGAATCCATCATGCGCTGTAACGAAATTGATGCTGGCATAAGGACGCCGCCCATCATGCTGATAAAGGTCGCTCGATCCGGTCAGGCGATAGCCCACATCCGAGAGCTGCCCATCATCGCCCTTCCAGTAGCGACGGACAGTATCACGATACTTGCCGTTCCACTCCGCCCACTGCACGGGGAAGTTACCCACCTGGTAGCCGCCTTCACCTACATCCCAAGGCTCTGCGATGAGCTTCACATCCGCGAGCGTCGGATCCTGATGAATAATGTCGAAGAATCCGCTCAGCCGGTCCACATCATGCAATTCGCGCGCCAGCGTTGCTGCCAAATCAAATCGGAAGCCGTCGACATGCATCTCCAGCACCCAGTAACGCAGCGAGTCCATAATCAGCTTCAGGACCTGCGGGTTGCGCACATTCAGGGTGTTTCCCGTCCCCGTATAGTCCATGTAGAAGCGGAGATTATCCGGCATCGTTCGGTAGTACGTAAGGTTGTCGATTCCCTTGAGCGAGAGCATCGGCCCCATATGATTGCCTTCACCCGTGTGGTTGTAGACCACATCCAGAATCACCTCAATGCCTTCGCGATGCAGCGTCTTCACCATGGCCTTGAACTCTGCAACCTGGTTGCCTGTATCGCCAGTGGAGCAATACCGTCCATGGGGCGCGAGATATGTCAGCGTGTTGTATCCCCAATAGTTGCTCAGCCCGCTCTCGACCAGGTGGCTGTCATTGATGAAGTGATGAACCGGCATCAATTCCACAGCTGTCACTCCAAGCCGTTTCAGATGGCGAAGACTCGCCGGTGACGCCAGCCCTGCATAGGTGCCGCGCAAAGGTTCCGGTATATCCGGATTCTGGATACTGAAGCCGCGCACGTGCGTTTCATAGATGATCGAGTCAGACAGAGGCGTGCGTAGCGGACGGTCCTGATCCCAGTCAAAATAGGGATTCACAACCAGGCTCTTCGGAACTCCCGGCGCACTGTCGCGATCGTCGCGGTGTAGATCAGCGTCATTGCCGCCAAAGACATAAGGAAAAATCGCCTGTGACCAGTCCACGCGCCCCGTTACAGCCTGAGCATAAGGATCGACAAGCAGCTTCGCCGGGTTAAACCGCAGCCCTTTCTCGGGCTCCCACGGTCCATGCACGCGATAGCCGTATCGCTGGCCCGGTTGAATGCCCGGCAAATAGCCGTGCCAAACAAAAGCAGTTGTCTCCCGCAGAGGAATCTTTTCGCATTCCACACCCGCTTCATTGAAAAGGCAAAGATCAACCCCCTGCGCCTGCTCCGAATAGAGAGCAAAGTTCACGCCTGTTCCATCCCACTTCGCGCCAAGAGGGTAAGGCTTACCCGGAAGAAGCGTCATTGGCATATCGCAAAATCTCTTTCCACTACTTGTGATTGATTAGAGATATCCCCATATCAGAGGCAAATGCAGAGGGAAACGTTGCCAGAATCAGCGTCATCGTTTTCTGCGCGCGAATTTCAGCCCTGACCATTGCGCGTCTACGGCGCAGACCTTGTAATCCACAAAGCCGCGTCCAAGGCCGAGGTCGCGCACATCATTCTGATTGAAGTCGCTGCGCAGTTTCGCGGTCGTTTTCGGGTGAATAATCCAGAATGAAGCTCCATCCGGCAAGTGCGCTCGCGCATGGTCCACTGCCCCGTCCAGTTCGCGCAGCGAGTGTACTACATACAACACCATCTGCGTTCCAGCGGCGATGCGCGTACTCAGCGATGCGCCCGCCGGGAGCTCGCCAATAATTTCTTCCATGCCATCTTCTGCGCCGCCAATCAGCGAAACCTTCATATTTGCGGAAATGCCAAGCTTGCGCGTAAGCGGCGAATCGTGCCAGCGCTGCATGTGTGGTGTCAGTTGCACTGGCTCCACGGGGGTCGAAACGACGGCATTCTTCAATGCTGCCGCGATCGTTTCCCACGAAGTAAAGACCGCATCCGGAAGCTCCACACGCAACCGCGCAACCTTTTCCTTTACGCCGCCGGCAAACACAATGGGAACATGCCGTGTTGTCTTGCTGCCGCGCAGAACAATCGCAACCTCGCGCCCATGCGACGGCAGCCGATCCAGGTCAATCACAACAATTGCGGGGTTCACATCGCGAATGTGGGTGATGAATGCGCTCGATCCTCGCAGCGAAGAAGCGTCCACCCGATAACCGAGTTTCGCGATTTCTTTCGCGTGCTGTTGCGCCAGTTCCTCATTCCAGCAAATCAGGCGGACCAGTTGCGACGCGCGTGCCATCGGGCCTAATCCAGCCGGTATTTTGTCTCGGCAAGTTTATAAAGCGGCCGCCATACCAGGCGATTGATCGTCACAACCATCAGCGCCATGATGATTGTCGCCAGCAGCAGGACCGGGAAGTTGCCCGAATCGCTGGCCGCGCTGATCTGCGCGCCCAGCCCCAGCGTATGCAGCGTCTGGTCTTTCAGGTGAAAGTACTCGGCGATAATCGAAGCGTTCCAGGCTCCGCCCGATGCTGTGACCAGTCCGGTAATCAGGAAAGGAAAAATGCCTGGAAGAATCACTGTCGTCCAGCGTTGCACGCTGGTGAAGTGGAAGAGTGTCGCCACCTCACGCATCTCCGAAGGAATCGCCATCGCGCCCGCGATGACATTGAACAGAATGTACCACTGCGTTCCCAGCATCATCAGCGCAATGGAACCAATGCCAAGCCCCGCTCCAAGCTTCATCAATCCCAGCAGAATGACCGGAAAGAGCGCCGTCGCTGGAAACGAAGCGGCGATCTGCGCTAACGGCTGCGCAATCCGCGCCAGCTTTGGATTGAAGCCAATGGCTACACCCGTCGGAATCGTCCAGGCGGCCGCCAGCAACAGGGAAATATTCACGCGAAGGAAAGTAGTGCCCGCGCCTTCGAGCAGAGTCGCAAAATCCGACCTGGGAACCAGTCGCAGCAGCAGGATCGCCTTGAACGCCGCAAAACAGATAAGTCCTGCTAGCAGAATTGTGAGGACAAGTGTGGCCGCGGCATTGCCTTTTTTTCGGCTATCAGATTGAACTGTGTCTTGGCGCCGCTGGTGCCGCAGGGCAATTGAGCGATAAATATGTTCGCTCAAGGGCGTTAGGGTCCGTTGTTGAATCGCTCCGAGCACATTTGATTGCCGCAGGGCTGCCAGCACCGGCGATTTGGTCCGGTCCGCCGCCTCGACATTCTCAAACTTGAATTTGTCTGACCAGTCGATTATCGGCCGCCAGATCAGCTGATCGGTCAGCACGACGATCGCGACCATCGTGGTGAGGCCATAGACCATCGCCAGAGTATTTCCCGTCGAAGCCGCTGTCTGGAGGTACGAACCAAGCCCGGGCAGCCGAAAATTGCGCGTGCCCACTGGAAACATCTCGCAGACCATCAGGAAAAACCACCCACCGGCAACGGAAACCATCGAGTTCCACACTAGCCCGATCGTCGCATAGGGAAGCTCCAGTTGCCAGAGTCTCTGCCAACGCGAGAAGCGATTGATCGTGCACGCCTCGTTCAACTCGCGCGGAATGCTCTTCAGCGATGTATAAAAGCTGAAGGCCATATTCCACACCTGCCCGGTAAAAATCAGCAGGATCGCACCGAACTCAATGCCAAGCTGGCGGCTCGGAATCAGCGACATCATCGCCAGCATCACGCCAGGCAAAAAACTCAGCACAGGGATCGACTGCAGAATATCGAGCGTCGCAATCATCAGCGCTTCTACGCGCTTGTTGTAGGCGGCAATGTAGCCGTATCCCACCGCAAACAGCAGGCTCAGCAGATACGCCACTCCGATGCGCACACATGAGTAAAACGCATAGATCGGCAGGATCGTAGGCGATTGCGATATCTCTACCTCAGGTACCGCCCCGCTTAGCCAGTAGTGCGCAATCTGGAGCACCGCATAAAAGCCTGCCAACAGCCCCATCGCGACCGTCAGGTCGAGAAAGAACGGCCATGTGCGTTCGATGGCCAGCGAACGCGAGAATGTGTAGCGCATCTTCACGGCTCTTCGATCTCCTGAACGGCCGCCGCTGCTTCTTCCTCCGCCTCCGGCAAAATAAAGCGCCGCCTCGCTGCGTCAAAGTCAAACAGCTCCGCATAGCGACCCCAGTTGATCGCTGTCTCGAGTTGGCGCAGAGTCTCCTCCTCGCTGAATTGCTCATCGAGCATGTCGAGGAAGAATTCTTCCGGCACTGTGTGGTCGGTTTTGTTGCTGAGCGCACGCGTAATCTGACGCAGCAGAAGGACATGCTCGATCGCTGCCGCACGGAATAATTCTTTCTGTTTCAGAATTTCCGATTCAGCATACTCACGCCCGGCGGCTGTAATGGCAACATCGCCCTCCTCGACCGTAAGGAAGGCAAGCAACTGCGCCGCATCCACGATCGGCAACAAGTCGTCGATCTCGAAGGCCAGTTCATCCGCCAGCCGGTACACATCGATGTGCCCGCCAAAATCGATGATGAACTCAAGCAAACCGGCAATGCCGCCCGGACGCGCATGCGGCAGCATTTCATAGCGCATCTGGCGCTGATCGCGCACGCGTCGGCCATCGGTATGCAGGCGCGGGACGTCGGGTGTCACATCCGGTCGCGTCAACACCGTGTAAATGTAGTCCACCAGCTTGGTGAATGTCGCATTCTTTTTGTTGCGAGGATGAGGTATTCCAACCTTGAAGTCCGTGCGAACATGTCCGGGATTGCGTCCGAGCACAATAATGCGGTCCGCAAGCAGGACGGCCTCTTCAATGTTGTGCGTGACGATAAAGATGGCCTGCGTCGGAATTGTCTTCTTCTGCCACAACTCCAGCAACTCACTGCGCAGGTTTTCCGCCGTCAGCACGTCGAGCGCGGAAAAGGGCTCATCCATGAAGAGCACTTCCGGCTCAACGACGAGCGCGCGCGCGAACCCCACACGCTGCCGCATACCGCCGGAAAGCTCTTTCGGATATGCCGCCTGAAAACCATCCAGACCCACCGTATCCAGAATCTTCAGGCTGCGTTCCTTGCGTGCCTCCGGCTCTACCCCGATGGCCTTGAGCGGCGCTTCAACATTTTCAAGAACGGTGAGCCAAGGGAAAAGGGCAAAGCTCTGGAAAACGATCGAGACGTTGATCTGCACCGTCTCAATTGGTTTTTCATGCCAGAAAACTTGCCCGCCTGAAGGCTTTGACAGGCCGGAGAGCATGCGCAACAGCGTCGATTTTCCCGAGCCGGATGGCCCCAGCAGCGCAACAATCTCGCCTGGAAGAATGGAGAGGTCGGTAGGAGCAATGACCTGAATGCGGTTTTCGCTCGGCTGAGCGTAAAACTTTTCCACTTGCTGCGCTCGAATAATCGCTTCCGTCATCAACCGGCTCCGTCTACATGTGCGTGAAACCTCTGAACGGGCGAACTGCTCCCTTGGCAGTTAGAAAGCCGGACTGCCAGCGGCCTCTGGATCGACGCACCCGTCCTTGCGTCTGGCTTAAATAGATAGGATTGCAGGAAGATGAAGCATCCTCCTGCAGACAGCGTATCATCCAAGTAGTAGTTTCGCAGAGCGATCCGCACCTGCCATATTTTCGGCAGCAACTTTTTCGCTGCTGCACCCGCACTGCAAGCCGTTCACCCTACCGGAGTAGAGAGAGTCGAAGAAAAAATGCAAGACAACAATCAGGCGAAGCCTAAAGTTCTGGTTGCCGATGACGAGCGCGTTATCGCCGACACCCTTGCCATCATCCTTAACCAGAGCGGATTTGAAGCCACCGCCGTATACAGCGGCGAAAAAGCGGTAGAAATGGCCGAATCGTTGCGGCCCGACATGCTCATCAGCGACGTCATCATGACAGATTTGAACGGTATTGACGCTGCCATCAAAATCCGCAGCCTGCTGCCCGCCTGCAAGATCCTTCTCTTCTCAGGACAGGCCGCCACCGCCGACCTTCTCGACCGCGCCCGCAACCAGGGCCACGAGTTCGAAATCCTGGCCAAGCCCGTTCATCCGCAGGACCTCCTGGCCAAATTACGCGGCTAAGTCGTAGCGGGACTACCCGAAATACACCTAGGAGTTGTCATCCTGAGCGGAGCGCCAAAGGCGCGTAGTCGAAGGACCTGCTTCTCCCCTTCGGGCGCCACCGCATTCGGTAGCCCCACCCTGGGCTTAGCGAAGGGTGGGGATGAATTACATCTCCCGCCGCCCCTCCAGCGCCCGCGACATCGTAACCTCATCGGCATACTCAATATCGCTGCCTGCCGGAACCCCGGTGGCAATGCGTGTTACTCGCACTTTGGCTGGCCGAAGCATCTCTGCCAGGTATCCGGCCGTCGCCTCGCCCTCGACAGTAGGCGAAGTCGCCAGAATCACCTCGTCCACATCGCCGCGCGAAACCCGCGCCAGCAGATTGCCTGTCCGTAAATGCTCCGGCCCAACCCCGTGCAGAGGCGAAAGCGTTCCATGCAGCACGTGAAAGACGCCGTTGTAGCTGCGCGTCTTCTCGATGGTGGCAATATTCGTCGGCTCTTCAATGACGCACACCAGTCTCTGGTTCCGCGTAGGACTCGCGCAGTATACACACGGATCAACATCCGTAATGTTGTTGCAAGTGGAGCAGAGCTGTAGCTTGGCCTTCAGGTCGCGAATCGCATCCGCCAGTGCGTCCGCATCCTCGCTATTCG
>Ga0209773_10000299_pt1 | contig 15295 bp, 12 predicted proteins | sample BogFormECP14_OM1_FD_188244 | JGI IMG/M metagenome (GOLD analysis project Ga0209773, IMG submission 188244) | Bog forest soil microbial communities from Calvert Island, British Columbia, Canada - ECP14_OM1 (SPAdes) (version 2) | ecosystem: Environmental > Aquatic > Freshwater > Wetlands > Bog ... | reverse complement strand
TTGACACCCGCCTGCCGGCCGCTTATTCGACGCTCGCCTCGATCCACAACGAGCAGGGTAAACACGACCTGGCGCTGCAGGAGTTTCACCAGGCGCTGGATATCAATCCGCGCGATCCCGCCGCGATCCGCGGCATCGCCCGATCCGACGAGACGGCCGGCAAGTTGGCCGATGCGGAGAATGGCTATCGTAAGGTCATTGCCATCGTGCCAGATGACTGGCGCGGGTATAACGATCTGGGAAACTACTACTCCCGCCAAGGGAAGTATCAGCCCGCGATCGAGCAGTCCCTGGGCAACGGGCGGCACTTTTGGCTGCCCAGCCTGTGGTCCGCCGCGCCAGGTCCGAAGCATGAAGCCCTCCGCCACCGTCGGCAGCGTCGAAAAGAACATGTCGAGTTCACGGCGGATGTAGTCCCGCTCGCCGGTTGTGAACCCGGCGATCATTCGATCCTGCGTTTTGCTCATGCCGGCGACATAGCATGCCGAGATCGCAGGGCGTATTCCCGGATGGAGCGATCCTGGACACGGCCGGTTCATCCGGGCGATACCTCGTCTCGAGCATCACCGAGCCGGAGGAAACGGCGGTGGATATCGCGGGCTGGCTGCGCGACCTCGGCCTTGACCGCTTCGGTATGAGGCCAGCAGCGGCGGGAGGCTTTGTGCACGCGCCCGTCGTCGAGCAATTCGTCGACAACGAATCCCTCCGCATCGAAGCCGTGCCGATCGCCGAACGCCTTCAACGTTCGGGCGATCGGCGGATCGCTCCGTCCCGCGAGGCCGGCATAGCGGCGAAGCAGCCACGACCACTCGAAATGATGTCCTGGCTCGCATATGCGTCCGGAGAGTCCCGCGCGCGGGTTCCAGGAACCGTCAAAATATTCGGCAAGGATTCCGGACTGCGACTGGAAGAACCGTGCCGCCATCATGCCGTAGAGCTCGCCGGCCCGGGCAAGAAACATCGCGCGGCCGGTCGCTTCGAACCACGCGAGCATGGCCTCGAAGAGATGCATGTGCGGATTTTGCTCGCGACTGTCTGCGTCGGCCGGCAACACGCTGTGGTAGCCTCCGGTAGGCGAGGCGAAGTGCTGATCGAGAACGCGCAACGTCGTGAGCGCGGTCGAGAGAAACCGAGGCTCCGGCGCGAGCTTATAAGCCCATGCGAGCCCGAAGAGCGCAAACGCGTGAGCGTAAACATCACGCTTGGGATCGCAGACGGCTCCGTCCGGGTGCACGGCGAAGACCCACCCCGGCGCGCCGTCGGCCCCATGATAGCGGTCGATGAGCCTGTGGGCCGCCTCGAGCGCGATGGTCCTGCCTTGCGGCCACCAGCCGAGCATCGCCGCGTGTGAAAATACGTAGATCTGGCGGCCCTGCACCATCGCGCGCCGCGGGGCGGCGAGGAGCGGCGCTCCCTCGAACGTCAGCCGCTCGACGAAGGCTCCGCGCGCCGAATCGAACCCGATTCCGCCCCACAGCGGCAACGCCTGATCGAGCACCCAGCGCCTCAGTTTCGCGACCGAGTCCTGAGCATCGATGCCGTCGACCATGACTCGTCCAGTCATGGCGCAGGGCATGCAATCGACGCACGAACACTGATCTTCGCCTCGCGTGCGGACCTGGCGTCGCGAGGGGCGAGAGCGGCGATGAGCGCTTCTTTCGATGGCAGGTCAGTCATTCCGCGCACAGTACCAGTTCCACGTCTCTTCGAGCCCGGCGCGGAGAGAGTAGACCGGGTTGAAGCCGAGACGCTTGATCTTCGAGAGATCATAGGCTCGGTAGGCCTGTCCATTCGGCTTTGAAGGGTCCCATTCAATTCGTCCGCGCATTCCGGCCAGCTCGGTGAGCGTGTCGACGACATCGCGGATGCGGTAGACTTCACCGCTCCCCATGTTGACCGCCCCATCGATGTTGCTCATCACCGCGAGAGCCACCCGAGCGGCGTCTTTCACATAGAGAAGGTCGCGCTGGGCGGAGCCGTCGCCCCAGACCTGGACTGTCCCGCCGCTCTTCTTCGCGTCGTGGAATTTCTTGATGAGAGATGGAACGACATGTCCAAACTCGACATCGAACTTGTCGCGCGGGCCGAAAAGGGCGCCAGACACAAGATACGCCCATTTCAAGCCGTAACTTTCTTCGTACGCTTCAAGCATCGCGAGCGTCGCAAGCTCGGCGTTTGCATAGCCGGCGTTGGCGGGATAGGGGCGGCCGAGGAAGATCATGTCCTCTCTCAGCGGCAGGCCCGGCGAAGGGAACGGATAGACCGCCCCATTGCCCATGACCGTGATCTTCCGTGCGCCGGCGCGCCGCGAAGCCTCGACGACGTTGGTGTTGATCATACAATTCTCGTAAAACGACTTCCCCTGATTTTTCACGCTGCCCATGATCCCGCAAACGCGCGCGGCGGCGTGAAAGACGTGATCGGGGCCTCGCCGTTCGAATAGCGCAAAGGTCGCGGCCGTATCGAGGAGGTCGCAGTCCGCCCGCCGCAGCGGGATGACATTCTCGTAGCCTTCCGCGCGCAAATGATCGACCAGCGCGGACCCTGCCAAACCCGCAGCGCCGGTCACGGTAATCTTGTCGGACTTGTTCAAATTTTTTGCTTTCGCTGGCGCTCAACTGTTGGCCGCTGGCGGCGCGTGCGCGATTGGTCAGCGCGACAGGAAGCTCTCGTTGCGCCGCACGCGCTCGCGCCAATATTCAAGCAAATCGCGCATCGTGGTTTCAAACGGTATCTCCGGGAGCCACCCGGTATGGGTGTGAAACTTGGTCGTATCGGGCACTTGCAGATCGGCGTCGATCGGACGCAGGCGCTCAGGATCGACCTCGACCCTGATGTTGGCGCAAGTCGATTGTCCGATCAGCGCGTCAAGCATGGCCCGCACCGTGCAGGTATACTGTCCGCCGATATTGTAGTAGGCGCCCGGCGTCGGGTTGATGGTCACCAGCATATGATAGGCGCGCACGGCGTCGCGGACGTCCGCCCAGGTCCGCAGCGAATCGAGATTTCCGACCTTCACCACCGGCGGCAACTTGTTGCCCTCGATCATCGCGATTTGCTTCGCGAAAGTGGATTCGGCGAAGACGTCGCCGCGGCGCGGGCCAGTGTGAGTGAACATACGCGTCGTCATCACGCACATGTTGTAAGCTTCGGCATAATAACGGCCGACAAGATCGGTGCCGACTTTCGAGATCGCGTAGGGCGACGCGGGGTGAAACGTGCATTCCTCGTTGATCGGCAGTTTTTCGCGCGGAACGCGACCGAACACCTCGGACGAGGCGCAGACGTGGATGATCGCCTCCGGCGAGAAGCGCCTCAGCGCGCCAGCGCGCCAAGGAGCCGCTCAGTGCCCTGGATGTTCGTATCCAGCGTGTCGAGCGGCGCAGTGAACGAGGTTTGAGGATAGCTCTGCGCCGCTAGGTGAAATACATAATCGGGACGGGCGGCCTGTACGCAGTTTTGGATCGCCATCGTGTCTCGCAGGTCGGCATAATGAAGCTTAATGCTGCCGCCGGCGTTGATATCATCAAGATGACCAGAAATATTATCCAGGGGACTTCGCCAACGAAGCATGCCATGGATTTCCCAATCGGTATGCTTAAGAAGGTAATCCAGGAGATGCGAGCCGACCATTCCTGTTATGCCCGTGATCAAGGCGCGCTTAGTCATTTTATCTCTCGTTCCGATGAAGGCGATCGTGGGAAAACTGCGAAAAATATTCTCAATATTATCTGCTAATGATCCCCGCGCCGTGATCTTCCAAAGAAATCTTGACGAAGCTTTTTTGCCCGAACGTCTCGATCATCTTTGCCTGAACGTGATCAGGCGCCATGAAGAGCAAGAAACCGCCGCCGCCCGCGCCGCAGAGTTTGCCGCCATAAGCGCCGAGACGCATCGCTTCGTCGTAAGTCGCGTCAATCTGCGGCAGCGTAACATCGGTCGAGAGTCTCCGCTTTGTCTCCCAACCTTCGCTGACAAGCTTCCCAAGATCGCGAAGCATGGTTTCTGGATCCCGTCCTTCCAGCAGCGCAAGTCCTTCGCGACAAAGCTTGACCAGACGAGAAAGATCCTGGTGATTTTTCTCTGCCTCGGTGTTTCTCAACTGCTCCTGGACGGCGGTCGAGGCATGGCGCTGAATGCCGGTGTAGATGAGGCAGAGGGATCGATCGAGCGCGTTGCGGCACTCCGTCGCCATCTGCGCGGGCCGGATCGTCAAATCATCCTTATGAAATTGATAGAGGTTGAGGCCGCCGAAGGCAGCGTGAATCTGATCCTGAATGCCCACGTTTTCCTTCAGGAGATCTCTTTCCGTATGGACCGCGCGTTTAAAGAGATCGTATTTCGTGATTGAACGACCGCTCAGATATTCCATGAGGGCTACGAAGCCAACGGTGAAGGATGACGAACTCCCCAATCCCGAATTTCCCGGCAAGTCGGAAATAATGGCGACGTTCAGGGGCTTGTCATAACCCATGTCTAGCAGGGTGGCGCGAATCACATTGTGCTTTATATCTTCTACTCGATCGGCGACCTCTACGATGCGGTAGGTTATACGGTATCTGTTTTCGGCAAAGTCCGCCATCGGCAGAGCGATCGTATAGATATACTTGTCGATCGAGGCTCCGAGCACGGCGCCCGGATGGTGATTGAAATACGTTGGGTAGTCGCTTCCGCCCCCGAAAAAACTGATCCGGAGCGGGGATCGGGATATATTGATCACTGAAGCCGTTCCCCAATTGAAGCCAAAGACCAGAGTCCGAAGCGCCTTTGCAATTCCCTCCTGAAATTTCGGCCGTGTCGACCCTCACAATGGCTTATGCATGACGAAGCGGTTCGATCCCGCGAGTTGCAAAGGGCAACCGGAGATCGCAACCGTCTCATTTCACAACGCTACTACGATTATTGTCCAATGGTCATAACATGGCGAAACCGAAGGGTCCAGCCGCCACAATTGCGGGACTGCGAAAGGTCTCGGGAACGCCAAGTCAAATTGGCAATTGCCTGAAGGTCCGTAAAGCGAGATTCGCTGTTCTCACTGATCTGGCAAGCGCAGGACGGCCTGATGTGCGATCAGGAAACGATCCGATTTCGCATTCCGCTGAGGCGTTTCGAGGCCAGCGCATGCGATGACTGCGCGCTCGGATCAGCCAAATCGCTCGGTTGCCCTCAATTCCTGCGGCAAATCTTGCGGCAAGGCGACACGGGCGACAAGGCGGCCGAGCCGGGGCTCGCTCTGCATCGAGCGAAGGTCAATTGCGGCGCCGTTGGCGAGGTGATTGAAAACCTGCTCTCCCCGCCGTCGCCAGGAATGATGTTCGCGCACGAACTCGCCGGCCGCGTCCACGGCGCGCTGGTTATTCGGGTTGCTTCGATCCTCGTCGAGGCGTTGGGCCAGATCCGAACCGTCCGGCGACACCTGACAGAACGCGTCGGCCGGCAGGATGGCCTCATATTCGCCGCTCCGCGGCAAGACGCCGAGCAGGCGCGTCCCTGCCGCCAGCCCTTCAAAATACCGCATCACCAGCGGACTGTACCCCCCCGTTCGGCTGGTGTTGTCCAGATCGGGCGGCGTGGCGAGGAAGTACTGGGCGCTCGAGGTCAGTCGTCCGAGTTCCTCGGTGCTGAATCGGCCGTCGTTCGAATAGACGTAACGTAGGCCGCGCTGTTCACAATACGCCAGGAGGGCGCGATGCAGAGGCTCGTGCCGGCGGCCCATCCAGAAGGCGAAGATCGATTTCTGCTCTTTGCGAGGGTAGAAAGTGTCGGTGTGGGCGCCAAACGGCAGCCAGACAAATTTGGCCAGCGGAAAGCGACTTTCGAGCTCATCCCTCGCTTCCCGGTAAGCGACGAAACACGGATCGAGGCGCTCAAGCGTCGCGATCATGCCGATCTTGGTCAGAGAAGGCTTCCACGCGTCGAGCACGTAATTCGAACGGCGCGCACGCAAGTTCAGGTATGACGCCAAGTGAATCGCGCCGGTCGGGCGCGACCCGACCTGGGCCCAAAAGAGCGTGTCGCAGGCCTTGATCTCAGACCGAACCTTCCGCCATTCCCCCCGCCGCTCCCAGGCGAGCGGAGGAGGAGAAATCGTCCGGACGCCCGGTTGCCGGGCCAGCCCGGAAAACAGCGGCGGCAGCAGCGTCGTCCAATAGACGCTTGGATTGGTTGACGAATTGGAAAGCAGGCCGAGTTCCATAACACCCCCGGGCGCCACCGCTCGTCAACGTTACCGCCCGATTAGCAGAAGGCCGCAACGTCCGGACGCGCTCACCGGCCAAGTTTGCCCGAGTTCAACGACTTTGGCAAACCCGCGCCGACGATCCGTCGCTCTCGCTCCATGGTCTTCGCATTGCGGGAAAGCCATGAAATCCATCGGTTTTGCGCGAGGAAGCGGTCCGCGCGGAATAGCCAAGATCATGCGTCGAGGGTTCGCCATCGTGCGCCGTCCGTCGAACCCTACTCCTGACGTATCGAAAGGCAGAAAAAACCGGATCGCAGCGTACAAAATCTTTAGCATTCCGGCAAATTGTACGAGATCCGTTAGAAGGACATAAACCCGCCCATTGTTTGATGACGGAAGTTTTCACCCGGGGCGCGCGCGCGGTCTCATCAAGAGGAGCGAGCCTCGACAACTGTGGGCCTTCCCGTGTCGACATTCGGTCTTACTCGGCTGTTGCGCAGTCGCGACGGCAATGTCTCGATGATGTACGCGCTGGTCGCTCCGGCGCTGGTGTTTGGCGCCGGAGCGGCGATCGACTACGGCCGGGCGGCGCAGATTCACACAAAGCTGAACGCCGCGGCTGACGCCGCCGCGCTCGCCGCGCTGACGCCCGCGATGCTGCAACAAACCGCGACAGTGGCCCAGGCCGCCGCCGTGTCGATGTTCAACGGCCTGACCGACGGTATCTCAGGGCTGACCCCCGGCGCGACCGAGGTGACGGTCACGATCACCGTCGGCTCAACGGCGCTGGTGCGCAACGTCGAAGTGAACTACTCGACCTCGGTCAATACGATCTTCGCCCAGGTGCTGGGGGTGAGCGCGTTGCCCGTTGGGGGCGCCTCGCAGGCGAGCGCGCAGCTTCCGCCCAACATTGACTTTTACGTCCTGCTCGACAACTCGCCCTCGATGTCGCTGCCGGCGACCCAGGCCGGCATCACCCAGATGCAGACCCTCACCGCCAACGAAGCGACCGGCGGCTGCGCCTTCGCCTGCCACCAGGCCAGCACCAACAACGGCGACACCGCCGGCAATCCTTGCGCCGACGGCACCGCGCCGACCCTCAACTCCAGCATGAACACGGCCTCGCCGGCGAGCAGCGGGATCTACTGCAACACGTCCAAGCACGGCGCGCAGATCGACAATTACCAGCTTGCCCGCAACAACAGCATCACGCTTCGGCTCGACGAACTGAACAGCGGCATTTCGACCCTGCTTCAGACCGCGTCGACGACCGCGCAGTCGACCCAGTTCTCGACCCCGCCTAACTATCGGTTCTCGATCTACTCGATGGATTCGCTGTGGTCGATCGGCCTCACCCAGCTCATGCCGCTGACGGCCAACTATATCAACGGTTGGACTACCGATTCGGCTAATTTCGGCGTCATGGAGATGTATTCGAACAACGATGATTGCGCCAACTCCGCCTGCTCTTCGAGCACATCGTCCCCGGGGGGCGACGTCGGCACCAACTACGACAACGCCCTCGGCGATCTCAGCCAGGCGAGTTACATCCCCAATCCAGGCAACGGCACCAACCAGAGCGGCGACAAGCCGCAGGAAGTGCTGTTCATCGTCACCGACGGCGTCGAGGACGAGGAGAGTGGCGGCAATCGCCTGCAGCAGGCGATGAACGACCTCGGCAACGCGCCCGGCGGCAATTCAAGCAGCACCAACTGGTGCACCACAATCAAGAACCGCGGCATCCAGATCGCGGTCCTCTATACCGACTATCTCCCCGTTCCGGCCAATAGCTGGTACGAGAGCTGGATCGCCCCGGTCCAGACCGACATCGCCCCGGCCATGCAGGCCTGCGCCTCGCCAGGCCTCTTCTATGACGCGGCGATCGGCTCGGACCTCGGACAGGCGTTGGCGGCGCTGTTCGCCGCGGTGACAAAGTCGGGGCACCTGACTCAATAACGGCCTTCGCCGCCGAGGCGGCGTGGCTCATGCTCAGGCATCGACAATTCGTCGCCCGAATGCCAAATCGCGCGGATGGCCGCACGAACGACGCGGCGGTGGCGGGGCAATTCCGATTTCGTCCCGAGCGAGGCGCGGATGCCTACTTTACGGGTGAATGGCTACCTCATGGCGTTCGTCGAGCGCGGGACCGGCGCGCCCTTGCTTCTCGTCCATGGCACGCTCTGCGACTACCGTCAGTGGACGGGGCAGATGGCGTCGTTCGGCGGGCATTACCGGACGATCGCCTTGAGCCTCAGGCATTGCTGGCCCGAACATTGGGACGGAGAGGGCGACGATTTCACCGTGCAGCAGCACGTTGCGGATGTGGCGAGCTTCATCTCGGCGCTCGAAGCTGGCCCGGTTCATCTGCTCGGCCATTCGCGCGGCGGGCATATCGCGTTCCGCGTGGCGCAGAATTTTCCCGCTTCCATTCGCACGCTGACCCTTGTCGAGCCTGGCGGCGTGCTGGCTCCGGACCTCGAGGCGGGCCTGCCGCCGGGCGAGCCGCTGATCGCGCTCGGTCCGCTCTACGCCAAGGCGGCCGAGAGCATCCGGAGGGGCGAGATCGACGAGGGCCTTCGGCCGACGATCGACGTGATCGGCGGCCCGGGAACCTGGGACCGGACGCTGGAATCACGAAAGCAAATGCTTCGCGACAACGCCCGCACCATGCTCGGCCAGATCAAGGAGCAACGCGCCCCCTTCGCGCGCGCCGACGCCGAGGCGATCCGCGCGCCGACGCTGCTGCTGGCCGGCGAACGATCGCCGGCCTCGTTCCACCGCATCCTGGATGGACTGGAGACCGCGATCAGGAACGTGCGGCGCGCGGTCATTCCCAAGGCGTCCCATTCGTCCAACATCGACAATCCCGGGGCGTTCGCGCGCGAGGTTCTGGCGTTTCTCGATCGGCGGTGACGAGCGCGCCTCCGCTGCGCGTCAATTGGGCGCAACTGCGGGTGGTGTCCGGACGAACGCACTCCGACCCGTCATTTAGCGCGGGCAGTCAATTGCAACGATGCAGGCGTTCGCAGTTTGCAGAGGCCCCGGTTCTGACCGGAAGACCCCGTCATTCGAAGTTATCTCCCTGCGATCCCGCGCGCTCGTTCGGAACAAACGGCTTTCGGTGCAGACCGGCAACAACGGACGTCCCCCTGACGTCCGACGGCCGCAAGCCGAATTGCGCACGAAAGAGATTGCTGAAATGGGACGAACTGTTGAATCCGATCGAATAAGCGATTTCCGTGATCGATTGCGCCGCGTACCGCGGTGAGGAGAGCAGATCGTAGGATCGTTGCAGTCTTCGGAGCCGCAACCACTCGGAGGCCGACATATCCATCTGACGGAACAGCTGATGAAGATAGCGCAGCGAGATGCCGTTATTCTTCGCTATCGCGGTCAACGACAGGTCGGGGTCGCTCAAATGCGCGTCTATGTAAGCCTTCACCGACCGGAGCCGCGTCTCTTGCACGCTTTTCTCGTCGGCCGGCTGGCGGCCAGGTTCTCCACTCAAAGCCAAGGCGAGGATGTCCATGAACTGCTCGCCGAGTTTCGCTCTGGATTGAGGATCAAGCTCGGCGCCCTCCGCCGCAAGGACGGCGCAGAATTCGACGGCGATCCGTCCCAGGCCGCGGCTGAGATCGAAATGCGCGAGAAGAGGCGGGCGCCCAGAATCGAAGCGGCTGTCAAAGGCTTGGCGTGGCAACTCGATCCAGAACTGTCGCGACCTGAGATCGCATTGCAAGGCGGAGGCGCAGGCGGTCGTCGACAAATGCGGCGCCGGCACGAGCGGCAAAGTCGCCATCCTGCAGGGGCAGCCGACCTCCGGGTCGGATAGCGGAATGATGAAAGGCGCAGACAACGTCCTGAGCAAGCATCCCGAAATCAAGGTTGTCGCCAATCAGGCCGGGGAATGGGATGCGACCAAGGCCCACTCGGTGATATCGACGGTCATTCAGCAGAACCCCGATCTCTGCGGGGTGGTTGGATTCTGGGATGTCATGGACTTGGGCGCCGCGGCCGCCATCAAGGAATCGGGCAAACCGATTGTTCTGGTCACTTCCGGCGGCGGCGAGCAGATGGCCTGCGACAATGTCGAGAAAGGCGTGTTTGAAAAGGAGATCGCCTATCAGGTCATGGATCAGGGACGCGACCTGAACGACATGATCGTCACGGTGCTCGAGTCCGGACAGCAGGCTGGAAAGCTGAAAGCGGTCGTGTACAGCCCCCAACTCGTCATCTCCAAGGATACCTTGCGGCCTGGCCTCTGCTGGAGCGCCAAAGACCTCAAGAAATAGACAGTCCCTGAGTTCATGAAGGCGCTGAGCCGTGGAATGGCTCAGCGCGTTTTTTTGTCCCGACGGAAGAGTACGATGACAATCGGCGAGTGGGCCGGAAGGTTACGCTACCGGTATGTCCCGGATCATGTCGTCGGCGAAGTGCTCGGCAGAAGATGGACGGACAACGTCATCCCTGTCACCCTGCTCGTCGCGCTGACGCTCTATCTTGCGGCGGCGATTCCGAATTTCATCTCGGTCGGGAACATCAACGACACTGCGCGCCAGATTGGCGAATTCGGGTTGATCGTGATTGGCATGACGATTGTCATGCTTGCCGGCGGGATCGATCTGAGCGTCGGGTCGAACTTTGCGTTGGCCAATGTGACCGCGCTGGCGCTGATCAATGTCGCGAAGTGGCCGGTCGAGGCGGCCATCGCGGCGACGCTTGGCGTTGGCGCGCTGGTCGGGCTGATCAACGGCTTCCTCATCGGCTTCCTCAGGCTGCGGGCGTTCTTGACCACGCTCGTCGTTCTGACGCTCATTCGAGCGTTCGTCGACCTGCTGCTGGAGGCCTATTCGGTCAGGATCGCATCGAGCGATGTCGAGTCCCCGCTCTGGGACTTCGTCGGCGCCGGCTCGGTCTTGGGCGTGCCGTTAAGCTTCGTGGCTCTGATTGTCACCGCGATCGTCGCCCACTTCGTGCTTACCCGGCTGCGCATCGGCTGGCGCCTCATGGCGGTCGGCGGATCCCGTCGCGCGGCCTATAATGCCGGCATCTCAGTGCCGCGCACCGTATGCCTCACCTACGTCGTTTCCGGCGTGCTCTCCGCGCTTGCCGGGACCCTTTATGCGGCCCGGCTTTCCGGCGCCGGCCCGGATACCGGCATCGGCCTCGAGCTCACGGCGGCGCTGATCGGCGGCAACAGCGTTGGCGGCGGCCGCGGCTCGGTCGGCAAGGCCCTGATGGGCGCGATCATCGTCTCCCTGCTCCTGAACGGACTCGTCCGGCTCGGGTTGCCGAACGGGGCGTCGTCGATGGTTGTCGGGGCCGTGCTGCTGATCGCGATCGCCATCGACGTGCGCTGGATCAGATGGCGGCACAGTCTCCGCGCCAAGGTCTATGTGTCTCCCGCCTATCTCGCCCTGCCGGCGGCTCCGCTCTTCGTGTCCGACCCGTCTTCGCCCTATGCGATGAACGACCGCCTTCGTGACGTCGAGGTCATCGGCCTTGGCGAGGTCGACGGTCCTGAAGACGTCATTCTCGACCTTGACGACAATGTCTATTGCAGCTTGCGCCAAGGCGAGATCGTCCGCTTCCTCGCGCGCGATTACAGCAAACGAGAGGTCTACGCGCATGTCGGCGGCCGGCCGCTCGGCATGGCCTTCGATAGGGACGCCAGTCTCGTCGTCTGCATCGCCGGCATGGGCCTCTATCGCGTGAACAACCTTCGCAAGGTCGAGAAGATGACGGCGGAAACCAACCGCACGCGATTGTCGATCATCGACGATTCCCGAATGCGGCTTGCCGACGATCTCGATATCGCGCCTGACGGAAAGGTCTACTTCAGCGAGGCCACGATCCGCTACGGATTCGAGGAATGGGTTGTCGACGCGCTGGAGGGCCGCGGCAACGGCCGGATCATCCGTTATGATCCCGCGACAGGCGTCACCCGGACAATCATTCGCAATCTTCTCTTCGCCAATGGCGTCTGCATGGCGCATGACAACAAGTCGTTGCTGTTCGCGGAAACCTGGGGCTGCCGGATCAGCCGCTACTGGCTGGAAGGCCCAAAGGAGGGTACGGCCGAGGTGCTTATCGCCGACCTTCCCGGGTATCCCGACAACATCAATCGGGGATCGCGCGGAACCTATTGGCTGGGGCTCGCAGGCACGCGGACGCCGACTTACGACATGGCGATGACCATGCCGGCTTTCAGGCGGCGGATGGCGCGCCGGGTGGCCGCCGACGAGTGGCTGTTTCCGAACGTCAATGTCGGCTGCGTCGTGCATTTCGATGAGAATGGCGGCGTCCTCGAGTCTCTGTGGGATCTTGGGGGCGAAAATCACCCGGCGATCACTTCGATGCGCGAGCATCGCGGCTTTCTCTATCTCGGCGGCGTCACCAACAATCGGATCGGGCGGATCAGACTCGCCGGCGCCGATCCGGACTGGACGGGCCAGTCGTCCTATTGGGGGAATCGCCGATGAACCCGCTCAGGAAGGTGGTCGACAGCTGGTTTGGGCGCGGCGAAGCGTCGATCACGATTCCGCCGATGGATGGCGCCTTTCGTCCCAACGATCTCCTGGATCTGGCGCCGTTGAGTCTTGAGGCGCCGGCGCCCGATTGCCTCGCCGTCACGTCGCACGGCGTGGTCGTCTCCTCGGACCGTTTGCTTCTCAGCGTCGGCAGGTCCGGCGGCGCGGAGCTCGCGTCCTTCGAGACGCCGATCAGCGCTCTGGCCGGCTTGCCGGATGGCGGCGCGGCGGTGGCCTTGATCGACGGCAGGATCGTCTTTGTCGGCGGCGAGCACGGCGGAACGACGGTCCAGAAGAACCTCGAGGTCGCCTGCATCACGGCGCTCGCGCCGGCTTCGGACGGGACCTTGTTCGTCGCCAACGGCTCGGCGAAGAACGGGCCGGGGGCGTGGAAGCGCGACCTGATGGAGAAGAACGCCTCCGGCTCCGTGTGGCGCGTCGACCCAGCGAACGGCGCCTACACGCGCCTGGCCGGAGATCTGGCCTATCCTTATGGCCTCGTCGAGGACGCCGGCTCGGTCGTCGTCTCGGAGAGCTGGCGCAGCGCGCTGACCCGGATTTCACCCGGCGGCGATGGTCGCAAGGAGCCGGCGCTGGAGAACCTTCCCGCCTATCCGAGCCGCCTGTCGCGGGCCGACGACAAGAGCATCTGGCTCGCGTTGTTCGCGCCGCGCAGCCAACTCGTCGAATTCGTGCTCAGCGAAGACCGCTTTCGTCGGCGCATGATTCGCGAGATTGACGCCGACTACTGGGTTGCGCCTTGTCTTCGCTCCGGCGCGACGCCGCTGGAGCCGACGCAGCAGGGCGGCGTCAGACAGCTCGGCGTGCTGAAGCCGTGGTCGCCCAGTCGATCCTACGGGCTGGTCGCCCGTCTCGATCCCGCCTTTCGTCCGGTCACGAGCCTTCACAGCCGCGCGCACGGGCGACGGCACGGCGTCACCAGCTGTCTCATTGTGGGCAACCAACTATACTTCGCCGCCAAGGGCGACGGGGTCGTCGCCGCGCGGAGTTACGAGGGTTTGACGTCATGACCGTTCCGCCGGCCGCGGAAACCATGCTTCTGGAGATGAGAAACGTCTCCAAGGAATATCGCGGCGTCGCCGCGCTGAAGACCATCGACTTTGGGCTTCGCCGCGGCGAGGTTCATGCAATCGTCGGCGAGAACGGGGCCGGCAAGTCGACGCTGGTCAAGATCCTGTCCGGCGCGGTCGCGCCCTCGGCGGGCGAAATCCTTCTCGACGGCGATCCCATCCAGATCGACGGTCCCGCATTTGCGCGGCGCTACGGGATCGCGATGGTCTATCAGGAGACCAGCCTGGTGCCGACGCCGACGGTCGCGCAAAATCTCTATCTCGGCGACGAGAAGTTCTACAATCGCCTGCGCGGCACCTATATCGAGGCGCAGCAGTTTCTTCAGTCATTGAACTTCCCCGTCGACCCGACGGCGACCGTCCAGTCGCTCGGCACCGCGAAGCGACAGATGGTTGAAATCGCGCGGGCCGTGCGTCTCAACGCGAAAGTCATCATCTTCGATGAGCCGACCGCAACCCTGACCCCGGAGGAAAAGCATCATCTCTTCGCCCTGATCGATCGGCTGCGCAACGACCAGGTCTCGATCATCTTCATCAGCCATGCATTGGAGGAAGCGCTCGAAATCTCCGATCGAATCACCGTCCTCAGAGACGGCGCCCACATCATCACGGCGGACGCCAAGACCTTCTCCCGCGAAACGCTTATACGCCACATGGTCGGCCGGTCGCTGACCGATGAACTTTATGGTCGCGCGGCCGGCGGCTCCAGGGTGCGCTCGCCTGGAGAAAAGGTTCTCAGCGTGCAAAACCTGTCGATGCAGAACTTCGTGCGGAACACGTCCTTCTCGATTTTCGCCGGACAGGTCACGGGGGTGTTTGGACTTGTTGGCTCCGGTCGCACGGAAACCGCCAGGATTATCGCCGGCATCGTCAAACGAGACCTCTTCCATGGGGGCGACGTGCGCCTCAATGGAAAATCCGTACGCTACCGGACGCCGCGCGATGCGGTCAGCGAGGGCGTCGTGTATGTCACCGAAGACCGCAAAAGCGACGGTTTCTTTGAAACCATGTCGGTGGCGGAAAATATCTACATCGGACAGATTTCAAGCCCCGAGTCGCGCGGGATTGCCGCCAGCGTGAGCGAGACGAATGCGCTCGCAGCCAACTGGAGGAACAGGCTCAACATCAAGACGCTGAATAGCGACGCTAGCGTCGTCGAACTTTCCGGCGGCAATCAGCAGAAGGTAGTCATCGCAAAAGCGCTGGTCCAGAAGCCCAAGCTGATCATTTTCGACGAGCCGACGCGCGGCGTCGATGTCGGCGCCATCGCCGAGATCCACCACATTATCGGCAAGCTCGCCGACGAAGGTCTCGCGGTGCTCGTCATATCCTCGTATTTGCCGGAAATCCTGAGCCTGTCGGACAGGATACTCGTCTCGAGACAGGGTCGTATCGTTGAAGAGCTTTCGCCCGAAGAGGCGACGTCCGAAGCGGTCATGTTCGCCGCTGTACATTAGCCGGCAAACTCCGCTTGGTCGAGCCCGCCGCGCTCG
>Ga0209773_10000298_pt1 | contig 15300 bp, 10 predicted proteins | sample BogFormECP14_OM1_FD_188244 | JGI IMG/M metagenome (GOLD analysis project Ga0209773, IMG submission 188244) | Bog forest soil microbial communities from Calvert Island, British Columbia, Canada - ECP14_OM1 (SPAdes) (version 2) | ecosystem: Environmental > Aquatic > Freshwater > Wetlands > Bog ... | reverse complement strand
GGTGCGGGTCTCGCCTTCGCGCTTCTCGCCCTGCGGGGTCTGACTGGTGCGGGTCTCGCCTTCCCGCTTTTCGCCCTGCGGGGTCTGGCCGGTTCGGGTCTCGCCTTCGCGCTTCTCGCCCTGCGGGGTCTGGCCGGTCCGCGTTTCGCCCTCTCGCTTCTGCGGCTCAGCGAGCTGCCCTGTTTGAGCCGGGCGCTCATTCATTTTGCGTTGAGCGCCTTCATTCGCGTTGCCCTTCTCCATGCGCTCGGTAGTAGGGTTGCCGGACTGTCGATTCGCATTGTCTTGCGCAAAAGCGAGCCCCGTCACGCCGAGGGTTGTAAGGCCTATCGAGGCGACTGTGGCGATGAGCTTCGTTTTCATGGCATCCTCATCAATAAGAGTTGAAAGTGCAGCGAGAACGCCCCGGACTCCCGGATGGTTCCCCGCGATGGTCGGGGCCGCGGGGAGGGGTTGACGCCATCCGCTTCCGCAAACGTCGAAGCCGTCGCTGCGCCGCGTCCCGGAGCCCCCACCCCCCGCGCCCTCACGAGGGGAGGGGAGAGCGGAGCGCTGGCCTAAGCCCGCCGGGCGGCGTATTTAGAGCGCATGAACGATGCGGCATCCCTTGATGCGCCGAGGCGGCTGACCGCCCGCGCGCTGCTCGTCGGCGACCGCATCGACACGGCAGGGCTCGAGCGACCCGACATGATCTCCTCGCTGCCGCTCGCTTTCCACGCCGGCGCCAACGGCATGGTCGCACTGTTCCGCTTCGGCGTCGCGGTGATGGTCGGCCTGACGCCGCTGGAAGAGGAGGACGTGCTCGACAAGCTGAAGACGCGCGTCAGCGGGCTGCGCGACCGGCTCGAAGACGAAACCGCGATCCTCGAAATCGCCCCCGACAGCGACGAGCCGATCGCGGCGGGCGGCCCGATTCAGATCAAGAGTTTCTCGCCGCAGCGATTTCTCGTCGTCGCCGACGCGCTCGCCAAGACCGTCGCCCTGGGGCGCGACGAGCGCGAGGTCAACGCGGTTTTCGACGTCGTCGAGCCGTTCGCGGTCGAACTCGCGCGCAGCGGCAAGCCGCCATTCCGCCGCCGGGCGATGCTGCGCCTGATCGGCCAGGCACTGCTCGCGCAGCATCGCGTTTCCGGCCGGGTCGCGGTCGAGGAGAAGCCCGATGTGCTCTGGGACCGGCCCGATCTCGAGCGCCTGTACGCACGCCTCGGGGACGAATACGAATTGAACGAGCGCGCGGGAACGCTCAAACGCAAACTCGACGTCATCGGGGAGACCGCCCACGCCCTCACCGACATCATCGACGCCGATCGCGCGACGCGGCTGGAGGCGACGATCGTCGTGCTGATCGTTGCGGAACTGATCGCGTCGGTGATCCAGATCGCGCTCGCGATGCATGGTAGGTGAGAGGCACTTCATGGGGGCATGATCAGGGCGGTAGGGAGCCGGAGCCGCCTCTCAGTCGCTCCGGCCCTTCATGAATCCGATCCGGTTGGCGGCGCCGCGCGGCTTACGCATCGAACGGGACGACGTTGGCCAGCGGCTTGCCGGCCTTGGCGATGATGAAGGCCTCCGCTGTGGCGGCCTTTTCGATCAGCCGCGAAAGGTGGGTCTTGGCGTAGTTAATCGTAAAGGTTTCCATCGCGCGCTCGTCGGAGTCGTTTTGCTCTTTGCATGCTTTTGATATACGTTGCTTCGATCGCCAGCCAGCCTGGACCCAATTCGTTGGGGAAGGGCGCTTCGGTTGACGGCGGCGCATCGGGGGGCCGAAGCCGGGATGCGTCGAGGGGGTCTACACAAATAGTTTGCCGGAACCCGGCGCGCGGCGACTTGTTATCGCAGGCGACCGGACTATTTGTTTCCCATCGTTTCGCCGCAGAGGAGATTTCAATGAGTCGCTCGTCTCGAGGCCTGATCCGTTCTCTGCTGGCGTTGGCCTTCGTCGCCGCGCTGGTTCCTGCCGCGCAGGCGGCCACCACGCCGACGTACCAAACCCCGACGCGACACCACCACGTATATACGTATACGCGTGAGGTCGTGCGCCAACCCGGCGAAATCTACGTGAACCGGGCGCCGCGCTCTTACCTCGATTACGGCGATCCCGGCGTGAGCCCGGATTACACGACCAACGGCTATTTCGAGAATACGGCGTATCCCCAGTATCTCCTAGGTCCAGGAATTTTCCAGAGGCTGCTCACGTCTCCGGGTCAGTATAACTGAGATCCGGCGGTCCGGTCACTCCACCCGCACCCATATCGAATCCGTCGCGCCCCTGGCGTCAATAACCGACACGCGGGCGAAGCCGGCGCCGTCCGGCCTCCAGGCCGATTGCCGGCGCGAGTCGGGCTCGCCGACCGGAGCGCCGTTGACGAACCACGTCAGCGGCAATGCGCCGCCGAGCGCCTTCAGACTGAGTTCGCCCCGCGCGCCTTCTTTGAGCCCGAGGTCGACGCGCGCGCCGTCGGGGGGAAACGCTATTTTCAGCGCCGTCGCCGCTGTAGCGGCCATCGATTTCGGCGCGTCGGAGCGCAAGTGGCGAAGCGGCGGGGGCAGCTCCGCGCTCGTGGCGACGCGCAGCACGCCCTTCGGCGAGTGGATGAGTTCGACATTGCGACCAAGTCGCGCGAACGCGTCGAACAGGATCGGCGCCGCCGCCTGCCGGCCGATCAGGCCCGGCGTCGGGCCGTTGTCGGGTCGCCCGACCCAGACCGCGATGGTCGTGCCGCGATCGAAGCCTATCGCGAGCGCATCGCGAAATCCATAGGAAGTGCCGGTCTTGAACGCGATCCGCCCGCTGAGCGAATTGTCCGGCGGCGGCGAACCGCGCAGGATGTCCGCGATATAGAATGCCGCGACCGGATCGGTGACGCGCTTGGGTCCGATGATGGGGCTCGCGCCATCGAGTCGCTCGAACAGCGCCGGCGCCTCGCCGCCGCGCGCGAGGCCCGCGTAGAGGCGCGCGATATCGACGAGCGAGATCCCCAAGCCCCCGAGGCCAATCGCAAGGCCGATCGGCGTGTCCTTGGGCAACGCGATCTCGGCCCCCGCGCCGTGCAGGCGCGCTAAAAAACTCGCGGGGCCGAGGTCGGCGAGCACCTCGATCGCGGGAAGATTGAGCGACATTTGCAGCGCCTTGCGCGCGGTCACCGTGCCCCGATAGCCGAGGTCGAAATTTTGCGGCGCGTAGGCGCCGTAGCGCGCGGGACGGTCGAACAGCACCGTTTCGGGATGGGCGAGCCCCTGCTCGAACGCGAGCGCATAGATGAACGGTTTCAGCGCCGAGCCGGGCGAGCGCGGCGCGAGCGACATGTCGATCGCGCCTTCGCGCTGGGCGTCGGAATAGTCGGCGGCGCCGATCCGGGCGCGAATTTCGCCGCTTCCGTTGTCGATCACGACGATCGCGGCCGAGAGCTTCGGCCCCAGCCGCCCCACGCTCTCCTTGACGAGGGCCTCCAGTTTCGCCTGCAGCCGCGCGTCGAGGGAAAGACGGAGCACATGGGCGCTGGGGTCGGCGGCGACCGCTTCCTCGGCCGCATGCGCCGCCAGCGTGGGAAAGTCCTTGCGCGATTGCGGAATGGGCTCGCGCTTGGCGGCGCTTGCCTCGTCGCGCGTGATGATTCCCCGTTCGGCGACACGGTCGAGCACGCGGGCGCGCGCGCGCCGCGCGGCTTCGGGATATTTGTCGGGACGGCGCGATTCCGGCGCCTGCGGCAGCGCCACCAGCAGCGCCGCCTCGGCGATCGTCAACCGGTGCGCCTCCTTGCCGAAATAGGCGAGCGAGGCGGCCCGCACGCCCTCCAGATTGCCGCCGAACGGCGCGAGCATGAGATAGCGGTCGAGCACGCCTCCTTTGCGTATGCGCTGTTCGATCTGCCACGCGCGCGTCATCTGCCGGAGCTTGTGAACGAGCGTGCGTTCGTCGCGCGGTTCGATTAGCCGCGCGACCTGCATCGTCAGCGTCGAGCCGCCAGAGACGACGTGGCCGCGCGTCGCCCATTGCCACGCGGCGCGCGCCATCGCCCTGACATCGACGCCCTCATGATCATAGAACCGGCCGTCCTCGTAGCCGATCAGCATCGCGAGGTAGCGCGGATCGACCTCGCCCGAAGTGACGGGCAGTCGCCAGCGTCCGTCGGGCAAAGTGAAGGCGCGCAGCAGCCGCCCGTCGCGATCGACGACGATGGTCGAACCGTTGCGCGAAGTCGCCAGATCGAGCGGGCCGAGATGTTGCAGATAGCTCGTACACGCCGCGGGCACGGCGAGCGACAGCGCGAAGACGGCCGCCCCGACGGTGGCGAAGAGGCGGCGCTCGAAGCGGCGCGTCAGCATGCGCGGCCCCTTCTCCCCTTGCGGGAGAAGGTCCCCGAAGGGGGGATGAGGGGTCGGCGCCGAGGAGGGCGTTGCGGGCGACGACGCGACGCGCGCGCCCCTTCTCCCCTTGCAGGAGGAGGGGGCCGAAGGACGGATGTGGGATTGGCGCCGAAAAGGGCGTTGCGGGCGACGACGCGACGCGCGAGCCGAACCGACCCCTCATCCGGCGCTTCGCGCCACCTTCTCCCGCAAGGGGAGAAGGGTAAAGCACCCGCCCTCACTTCGCCCTCACCTCGATCGTCCCGAAGCCGGTGCGGCCGAAGCGCTCGGGCCGGTACATGTCCTCGGCGGTCGCGGGCGGATAGATGTAGCGGCCGGGAGCGACCGCGCGCACGACGTAGGCGAGCGTGAAGAACGCGGATTGGCCGGGCTCGCGATCCATCGCGGCGACGAAGCGGTCGTCGCGATATTCGGTGTGAACGGGTTCGAGGTCTCTCTTCAGCCAAGAGAACGCGTCGAGCGTGCCGCTGTCGAACAGCGCGGGATTGTCGATCTCGAGCCCCGCCGGGAGCCGATCGACGACGAGCAGCCGCGCGTAACTCGCCTCGCTCTCCGTGACTTTCAGGACGACGACGATGCGTTCGTTCTGCGTCATGCTCGTCAGCTCCGTCTTGGTCCCGTCGAGCTTGTAGAAGGTTCGCTCGAGTTCATAGCCCTGCGCGAGCGCACCCTCGGGCTCGACCGGCGCGCCGGACGCCGTCGTAATGACGCGCGCCGCCGACTTGCCGTCATTGACGAGCGTCGCGAGATTTTGGCCCAGCGCGTAAGCGCTCCATCTTCTGTTGTACGCGCCCTTGGTCGGCTGGCCGTCGACGCTGATCTGGCTGAGGGCGCCGTGTTCGGCCAGAGCTTCGGCGGCGAGCGCGAGCCAGTTCTTTTCCTGCGTGCTGGTGTAACTCTGCTCGGAGCGCACCTGATCCACTACGGCGCCGGCGCGTGTGATCGGGTCGCCCGAGATTTCGCCGTTGGCCAAATTCGCTTCGGCCAGGAGCGCGAGCACCGCCGCGCCGTCGCGCAGGCGCGATCCATAGTCCCGCCGCGAAAGGCCAGTGTCTCTCTCCGCCTCCAACGCGGCGAGCGCCGAGGCGAACACCTTGCCGGCGCGCGCGCGGTCGCCGAGCATCGCGAGCGCGGCAGCGATCTGCGCCTGCGCCATCGGCGTCGTGAAGACGGCGAGCTTGACGTCGGTGAGGTAGCGCAGATCGCCGACGACCGGCCTGCCGTTGCGCGCGAGCACATAGAGCGCATAGGCGAGTGGCTCTCCTGCGCCCTCGCCGGGATCGGCGGCATTGACGACCTCGTTGCGAAGGTGGTCGAGCGCGGAATCGAAGGCCTGCGCCGGCACGGCGAAGGAGCGTTCGCTCGCGCGCGTGAGGAAATCGGTCACGAAGGCGTCGAGCCAGAGATCGTCGCCATCGTTGTCCACCGCCCACAGGCCAAACGCGCCGCTGGAGTTCTGACGGGTCATTTCCACTTCGATCGCGGACCGGATGCGCCCGTCGAGATCGGGATCGATCGCCAGATGCTCCGCCGAAGCGATATTGTTGGCGTAGAGCAACGGCATCGCGCGACTGACGGTCTGTTCCGAGCAGCCGTAGGGATAACGGTCGAGCGCCGCCAACAATGCCGGCGCGTCGAGCGCGCCAAACGGCGAAATCGAGACCGAGACCGAACCAGTGCCCGGAATGAAGTCGGCCAACAGATTGTCGGAGATGGTCTCGCTCGCGCCGGGGTCGAGCAGATGCACGCTTCTACGATAGATGTCCGGCGCTCCGGCCAAAATGCCGAGCGCGAAATGCTGCGCGCCGGTGAATGCGGGGCCGGAGATCGAAAGGTCGAGCGCCGCCGTCCCGACGCCCGTCGCGGTGATCGGCATCGTCACGGAAAGCCGCTGATGCGCCGATATCTCGACCGTCTTGCTCAGCGCGTCGGCCTCGGCCGTCAGCGGACCGTGGATGTCCAGATCGAGCCGATATGACCCAGCTTCGCCCTCGACGTTGTCGATGTCGATATGCATCTGCGAGCGGTCGCCCAGATCGAGGAAGCGCGGCAGCGTCGCGGTGACGACGACGGGGTCGCGCACGATCACGTTCGCCTCGGCCGAGCCGACCTTGCTCTTGGACCAGGCGATCGCCATCACGCGGACCGAGCCGTTGAATCCGGGGATATCGAAGCTGACGTTGGCGATGCCGTCGGGGCCGACTTTGACCACGCCAGAAAACAGCGCAAGCGGGGGCTGCGTGGGCAGATTGCCCTCGAGGTTGCCGCTCCCGTCGCCGCCGCTGTGCAGCGCGCCGGCGGCGCCTTCCATGCCGTCGATCAAGAAGCCGTAGAGGTCGCGAACGTCCACGCTGAGCTTGCGCTGGCCGAAGAAATAACCGGTAGGGTCGGGGGTCTTGAAGCCGGTCAGGTTCAGAATACCGATATCGACGGCGGCGACCGTGACCTCGGCCTCCTCTCCTGCAGCCAATCCGCCGATTTTGATCGGCAGCGCGAGCTTCTCGCGTGGACGCGCCTTTTCCGGGACGCTGATCGCGATTTCCAGCTTGCGCGCGGCAGAGTCGATGCCGAACCAGGCGAGCCCCAGCGCACGGCCGGGCATGCGCTTGGCTTTCGCGTCGAGCGGACGATAGGTGGTCGCGACCGCATAGGCGCCCGCGCCCCAATCGGCGCCGACCTTGAACGGCACGACATTGTCGCCTTCGACGAGATCGACGTCGAGTACCTGCTCCAATTTGTCGCCCACCAGCGCGACCGTCGCCTTGCCGGCGGCGTGCGAGGCGATGCGCAGTTTGGCTTCCTCGCCCGGCGCGTAATTGGTCTTGTCCAGCGTGACGACCACGTTGTCCGGGGTATCGGCGCTCGCCGTGCCGGACCAGCCGACATCGAAGCTCACGCTGGTCTGCTCGCCGTCGGGCGATTTCAGATCGAGCCGGTGGCGGCCCCAGCCGACCTGCGCGGCAATCTTGGCCGGGTCGTCGGCGGCTATGTCGAGGATTCCATCCGCGATGCGCCGCGAGGATTTGACGGGCTCGTAGCTCCAGTGCCCGTCGGTGTTGTACCATTGATAGTCGTTGTCGATCTTGTAGAGCGACCAGGCAACGCCCTTGCGCGGAATGCGGGCGCCGTCGGCGCCGATGGCGATGACTTCAAACTTGGCTTGATCGCCCTCGCCGAGGCTTTCGTCGAAGTCTTCCTTGACCCCGATCGTCGCGCCCTTGGCTCGCACCGGCAGCGTGATGACGCGCTCCACGGTGCGCCCGCCCGATTCGGCGACATCGACGATGATTCGCGCTTCCAGCGGTTTGGCGGCCCCGCCCTCGGGCAGCGCGATCGACAGGTCGGCGTGTCCCTTTTCGTCGGTGTCCACCGCCTCGGTGAACTGGCTCTCGATGGCGGTGAATTCGTCGTCGGTCAGTCCGCCGACATAACCGGGATAGCCGACGAGTTCCGAGCCCGCGACCGCCTGCAGCCGGATCGCCCCGGTCACCGCGAGTCCAGAGGCGGGCGCGCCGTAGAGGAACTTGGCGTCCAACGAAATCTCGGTCGGCTCGCCGGGCGTGGCGACCGTCTTCGCCGATTTCAGCGTGAAGTCGAGGCGCTCGGGCACGTAGTCCTCGAGCAAGAATTCGGTATGTCCGAGGCTCGGTTCCTTCGGGTCGGCGTAGGCGTCGATCGACCATTTGCCGGGCGCCGCGTCGGCCACCAGCGGAATCGCCAGCGCTCGTCCGCCGAGCCCCTGGTCGGGGACGCTCGCGCGCTTGTACTCGACGCCGTCGGGACGTTTGACGACCAGCGTCAGCGGCAACCCCGGCTTGGCGACGCCCTTGGCGTCGCGCAGCAGCGCCGAGACGAAGACGGTCTCGCCGGAGCGATAGACGCCGCGCTCGGTGTAGAGGAACGCGTCGAGCGCGCCCGGCGCGTCGCGCCCGGAAACGCCGCGATCGGTCAGGTCGAACGGGCTCTGCGTCAGATTGAGAAAACCGTAGTCGTCGCCGAGCGAGGCGACGAGCAGGCCGAGCGCCGACCCACCCACGCCGCGCGACAGGCCGGGATCGAAATCGACGCGCCCGTCCGCGCCGGTCTTGCGAACCGCGAGCACCTCGTTGTTGCGCGCGATCAGGCGCATTTCGACGCCCTCGATCGGCGCCGCGGTCGCCAAGGACCGCGCCATGGCATGCACGCCGTCGTCTCCCGACAACGCCGTCAGGCCGAGGTCGGAGACGACCATCCATTGCATGGCCAGCGAATCATCTCCGTTATCCGGGTTGTCGGCGTTCGGGGCGGCGGTTCCTTTCCAGGGCCGAGCGGTGACGAGATAGACTCCCGGCTGCAATTTGCCGACCGCCTCAGCCAGCGGAAAGTCGGTGACGACGTCCTTGTTCAGAACGGAAGTGACGTCCATCGCGCCGCTCCAGACCTTCGCGCCGTCCTGGCTCTCGATCTCGCTCGCGCGCGAGCCCGAAATCGGTTTGAGAAAATCGTCGCGCGTCACCGAACTCATGAGATTCCGGTCGCCGACGCGATAGACGTCGATTGAAACCTTCGTGGTGTTGACGGTGGTGAGCGGCGCGCCGAGTTGGCCCTGCCGCGGCAGCACGTAGGCCTTGCCGGCGAAATGCGCCTGCGGCGAGCGATCGCGCACGTAGATTTCATAGTCCGCGGATTTGAGCAGCGATTCGCCGACGGCGGAGGGCAGGCCCTGACGCACGACGATCGCATAGCGCTCGCCGTGCTGGAGGCCTTCCACACAAATCTGCTGCTCCTCGCTCGAAAGAGCCGCGTCCGCCGCGCCCGCCACCGCGACGTAGGGCGCGAAGTCCGTCTTGCGGGCGAGCGGCTCGGAAAAATTGAAGCATACGCGGGGAGAAGCCGACTCGTTGTCCACCTTGTAATCGACGATGCGGAAGCCGTGCTTCTCCCTGAGATCCTCGTAAACCTTGCGCGTGTCCTCGTCGTCGCGACGGTCGAGGCTGGCACGATAGGCGTCGAGCGCGGGGCGCCATGACTCCTGCCGCGCGAAGAGATCGCCGAGCAGGGCGAGCGCCTCGGACTGGGGGGCGGCGGCGCTCGCGCGGCTGTAGGCGGCATAGGCGGCGGTCTGGCCGCGCGCGACCATGTCGTAACGTCCGTCCGCCTGCGCGTCGTCCGCCTGCGCGCCGAGCTTGGCGAGCGCGAGCCATGCGCCGGCATCCTTCGGATTGGCGGAGACCGCTGCGCCGAGAAACGCGCTGGCGTCCTTGAATCGCTTGTCGGCGACAGCCGCCGCCGCATCCTTGCGCAGCTGATCCGCGGACTTGCCCTTGATCTTCGCCCCGATCTGCGCGGTCTCTTTGCGCAGCGTTTCCGTGAGCCGGACGACGTCGCTCGCGAGATCCTCGCGGGCATAGGGCTTGATGTCCGCGGCCCAAACCTCTCCGCCGAGGGCAATCAACACGAAGGCGAGGAAGCAGCGAAGCGCAATCGGCATGGTTCGATCCCCCGGCGGTCCGGCGCGGCGGTTGCGCGGCCGTCTTCCCTCACGCCGAAATTTATCTCGTTTCGACGACGGTGTTCTTACACCACGTCGGATGCTAGCATGGCGGGAACATGACGCGTGCAGATTTGGGAGGGCAAATGGCGAAATCTCGCAGCGCGCTGGCGGTGGCGCTCGCCCTTTTGATGGCCGCCGCGTCGGGAGCGCCGGCGCCCGCGCAAGTCACCCCGCCGCCGAGACCCACGGATTCCGAGCCGGACGCCCAGAAAGCGACGTTGCTGGACTTTCAGAAGGCGGCGTTCCTGACGATGTCGGAGGCGGATCGAAAAGCTACGCAGGACGCGCTCGGTTGGCTCGGCTTCTACAACGGCGTCATCGATGGAGCATTCGGCAGGCGTACGCTCGATTCGATCCTGGCCTATCAGGCCAGCGTCAAGGCGCCGGCGAGCGGGGTCGTTTCGACCGCGGAACTGGCCGCGCTGAAGGCGTCGGCGCAGAAGGCGCGCGGCGCGGTCGGGTTTCAGAGCCTCGACGATGCGCGGACCGGAATTCGCATCGGCGCGCCGCTGAGACTGCTGGAAAAGCGCATCTCGATGGGTGCGCAGACCCAGATGACGAACCGCGACGGCTCGGTGTCGCTGGACCTGCTGGCGCCGCCGGGCGCGCAAACCTCGCTTGCCGCGCGCTATGCTAGGCTTTCCGCCGAATCGGCGAACCGCAAGGTCAGCTACAAGGCGATGAAGCCGGATTCCTTCTTCGTCGTCGCGGGGGAGCAGGGGACGCGGAAATTCTATCTGCGTTACGCGGTTGCGCCCCCCGGCGCGCCGGACGCTGGCGGCTTGCGCGGTTTCGAGTTCGCCTATCCCATCGCGGAGGCGGCGGAGCTGGATCGCATTGCGCTCGCGATCGCCAATTCCTTCGAGCCGTTCCCCTCGGCGCCCGAGCCGGACAAGACGGCCGCCGGCGCGCCGATCGAACTCGGCAAGACGCCGACGCCGAGCCCGGCTCCTAGCCCGAGCCCGGCGCAGAGCGAGCCGGTTCTGACGGCGACCGCTCTGATCGTGGCGCCCGGCCAGGCGGCGACTGTCCTCACGGAGGCCGAATGCAAGACGCCGACGATCGAGGGCAAGCCGGTCAAATTCATTCGCGCGGAGGCCAGCGGCCTCGCGCTTCTGGGTGGGGATTTCGGCGGCGCCGCCGCCTCGCTCCGGCAGGGCGTCGGCGCCGGGGACGTGATCGTGCTCAGTCTCGCGGCGGGCGATGGGATGGGCAAGACGGTTCTCGAGGCGAGCGACGCGAACCTGGCGGCGATGTCTGGGACGCGGGAGGCGGTCGTAGCGGCTCTGTCGAAGAGTGCGCGCGGCGCGCCGGCGTTCGACCGTCAGGGCGCGCTCGTAGCCTTCGTCGCGCCGATGAGCGCGGAGCCCAAGCGGCTGGGCGGGGTCGTTGTCGCCGAGCCGCATGAACTGGTGGGCGCAGGCGCGGCCGAGGGTCTCGTGACGTGGGCGAACGCGGAGCCAGCGCCAGCGCCAGCGACGTCGATGGGCGCGGCCGACATCGCGCGCAAGATGCGCGGCGCGATTACCGGGGTGTTCTGTGTGCCATGAGCACAGCCAAATGACGGTTGCCGGCCGCGGCGCTTCCGCCAAGGCGGCGGCGCGGAATGAAGGCTTCAATTGTGGGCAGAATTCCCTGCTGCCAGGGAAAAATGCAGGGAATTTCGCCGATTCAGCGGTTTTTCCCGAAAGGGCGTCTCGAAAGCATCTGCTAATTCAGTAGTTTGCGAGATAATTCCCTACGCATCGGAGCAGGGAATTTATTCGCGCGGGCAGGGAAGCAATTCAGCCATATCAGGGAAGGAGCAGGGAATTTGGCGCGAAATCGATCCGCGCGCCCCGACGTATCCAATTGCGTCAAAATACAAAGCGCGGCCAGTGTTCGATTTGTCGGGCCGAGCCGCGCCCTGTGACTTCGACCGGCACAATTGGCATTGACTCAGCATTCGTTATATAATATTTCTGTTATATAACGAGATATGCACCATGCAGAATCTAGACGCCACTTTTTCTGCCCTCGCCGACCCGACAAGGAGAGCGATTCTTGCCCGTCTCGCGACGGGCGAACTGACGGTGATGGAGCTTGCGAAGCCGTTTGAAATGTCACAGCCCGCAATTTCACGTCATTTGCGCGTGCTCGAGAGCGCGGGGTTGGTCAATCGCCGCGTCGATGGCGCGAAGCGTCCATGCAGCCTTGCTCCAGAGGGGATTGCGACTATCGATCAATGGCTTTCCTTGCTGCGCAAGGCGCTGGCGCGAAACTATGACCGCCTTGACGAGGTTTTGCAGGCGACAACTCCAAAGAAGTGAAAGGACGACCTATGAGCAAATTGTCTCTGAGAACCGAAGGTGACAAACATGTGGTTGTCACTCGCTATTTCGGGGCGTCGCCCGAAGCCGTTTACCGCGCCCACACTGACCCGGCACTGATTCAAAAATGGATGCTCGGTCCTGAGGGTTGGACGATGCCCGTTTGCATCAACGATGCGAGGCCGGGAGGTAATATCCGCTACGAATGGTCGGATGGAAAAGGCAACGGATTCCACCTCACTGGAGAGTTTGTCGAGCTACAGCCGTTTAGTCGCATCGTTCACATAGGGCGGATGCATCTGCCTGAACCCACGCCGGATAACCATATTGAAACGAGATTCGAACCCGAGGGCAGCGGCACACTCATGACGATGCGAATGACTCTGCCTGACAGTCGAACGCGCGACGTTATGCTCGCGACTGGCATGGAGGGCGGAATGGAAGCAAGTTACGCGCGGTTGGAAAATATGTCTGCCAACGCGAGCCGAGCCGCGTGAGCGCGCGAAGTCAGAGGCGATGGGGAACCGCTTCAAGTCGCCGCTCAAAACTGCTTCTCGATTACCGCCTCTCAAAAGCTGTTTGTGACAGCGTGCATAGTTCAAGATATCTGCAACGGCGATTCCAGGCCGAAAATCGAGGGGTTTTGAGAGGCCCTAGCGAGCGACTATCCAGACGCGAGAGGCCCCTCGTGGGCGGCCTCTTTCATCGCGTTCCTTTCCCCCATACTTTTGCGTAGTGTGCCGGGATTCAAGGCCGTTTATCTTGGCTGAAATAAGCCAGCCGACCATGCAGGAGGCCAACCCGTGACAAATCCTGATAGGCCGAGCCCGGTGACCAGCGAAACACTCGAACGGCTGCGCACGGCCGGTTTTTCTGAACACGAAATCGACGGCATGTTGGCACGCGCCGCTACGACCGCGCCGCCGTCGCCTGCTACGCCGCAGCCATCCGCAGCGCCATCCGCGCCGCCGTCGCCCGCTACGCCGCAGCCAGCCGCAGCGCCATTCTCTGGGCAACAAGCGCCCATGACCGGCGCGATTGGCGACGTCAGCGCTGTTCTCGGGCAGGCGCGCGGCGCCATTCCCACCGCGCAAGGCGAGATTGCGATTGCTGGTGACAAGAAGGCCCCCGCTGCCGCCACGACCGCGCCGCCGTCGCCTGCTACGCCGCAGCCGGCCGCAGCGCCATTCTCCGGGCAACAAGCGCCCATGACCGGCGCGATTGGCAACGTCAGCGCTGTTCTCGAGCAGGCGCGCGGCACCAAGAAGGCCCCCGCCTCCCGACGTTTCAGAGCCTTCGCCGCGCTGGCAATTATTGCCGCCGTTGTCGCGGTGCTCGGTTTTGGCGTTTCGTTGGAGTTGAGTAAGCAGGATGAGACGGCGCTTGCTGCCGCTCAGGGCGAGGTTGCACGTCAAACGGCGCTTGTCGTCGAACTCCGCCAAAAGGGCGAGGCCGACGAAGCCACCTACAGGGCAGAAATCACCCAGCAGACCACGCTTGTCGCGGGACTTCGCGAACAGAGCGAGGCCAAGGAAGCTGAATATCAGGCCGAGATTTCCAAACAAACCGCGCTTGTCGCCGACATCCTCCAGAAGGGCGAGGCCGACGAAGCCGCCTACAAGGCAGAAATCGCTAAACAGACCGCGCTTGTCGCCGACATCCGCCAAAATTGCGACAAGTCGAAGAAATACTGAATGGCGTCACGGGCACGGGTTCAGGATGTGGCAAATAGTGCAAAGGCAAACCGTCTGGCTGCATAGCCAGTTGTGAAGCGGACAACGTGCGAAGCCTACTACTCCGCCAGATGCTTACGAAAAAAGGTAAGAATCTGCGCGTCGAACTCTCGGTGGAAGGCGATCCGGTCGAAGCCCGGGGCGTCGGTGCAAATCTCCGGCGCGGACTTGATCAACTCAGGCGGACACGGGGCCAAGAAGGCGAAATGTGCGGCATTGGGCGCCGTGTGAAATTCAGGGGTCTCCGGCAGGTCCCGCGAAAGAGCCACGACGGTCTCCGGCTGCACGCCATCGCCGCCGTATTGCGAGCCCCAGAGTTGGACGGGCGCTTTCACGTCCTTCAAGCTATCCGCCGTCGGAAAGGGACTCAAGGGATCGGCGATCACAAACGCCTTGACGCGGGGATCACGAGCCAGCGGCTGCGTCGGAATTTCGTTTCGACGAATTTGCCCGCAGATCGGCGCGGGCTCGGGACAAGGTATACGGGGATCGTGGACATCTGGGTTCGCGCCGGCGATGACCAGGCCGGTATAGCCGCCCCGCGAAAAGCCAAAGAAGCCGACGCGTTGCGGATCGATCTTCGCCGCATCCGGCGATGCGCCGAGCATGAAATCGATGAGGCGCTTGATGTCGGTCGGCCGTTCGAACATTACGGAAATATCGCCTGAGCGACTCATGTCGAAGAAATTGTCACCGGGATGGTTGAGCGCCACGACGACAAAGCCGGCGTCCGCGAGCGCTTCGGCCGTATCGTGATGGCCCAGATATGTGCCGCCGTGCCCATGCGAGACGATGATCAGAGGCAGCTTCTCGCCTGCGATTGGACAATCTCGAACCCCGGGCAGGACGAAAGGCCCGACCTTCAACTCGCCGGGCGGCGTCGCGCAGGGCGACCACATGAACGCCCGCAGCGCGGGGCCGCTGGCGTCGGCCGGAACGTCGATGATCTTCAAGCCGGCCGCCTGAGCCAGCGTCGTCGCCAAGCTGAAAACTACCACGAGAGCAAACTTTGTGGGTCGCATCGCTTGCCTCAATAGAAATCAGGTGCAGGCGGATAGGGCAAGATATCGGGTTCGCTATCTGACGTAAACAGGATGCGCTCCTGTCGCTCTTCTGTCGCCGCCGGAAACGTCTATCCGCTCATCGGGTGGCCTCTCTCGAAAACGAAGGTATTTGAGAGATACGCGCCCGAGGCCGGAGGCGACTTGTAAGCGCCGCAAATCGCCTCTCAAAACTCATTCTCGATTACCGTCTCTCAAAAGGCCGCCCACGGGCGGTTTTCCAGGGGTGCAGAAGTCAAGATTTATGCACCCACGCCGCCGCCATTCAAGTTCAAGGGCTTGGCGGGTGCAGATCA
>Ga0209773_10000296_pt1 | contig 15323 bp, 9 predicted proteins | sample BogFormECP14_OM1_FD_188244 | JGI IMG/M metagenome (GOLD analysis project Ga0209773, IMG submission 188244) | Bog forest soil microbial communities from Calvert Island, British Columbia, Canada - ECP14_OM1 (SPAdes) (version 2) | ecosystem: Environmental > Aquatic > Freshwater > Wetlands > Bog ... | reverse complement strand
AAAAATCCGTTCGTGAGCGGGAGGCGTCCCGGCTAGCCGGCCACATTTAAGCCTGCCTTTCAATCGAGCGCTTTTGTATTATCCAAGCTGCGTACATCGCAACGAGGTTAGCAACTCTTGAAGAATCGCGTCAGCGCCGGCAATCCCCACAAGCTCGTTCTGGGTGTTGATATCGGCGGCACAAAAGTGGCCGTGGGCTTGGTGAACTCGCGCGGCCAGATTCGCCACGCCGCGCGCGCTCCGATGGTTGCGCGCGGCAGCGCCGAAGAGGGATTCCGCGCCGTGCTCAACGCGATAGACGGCGTAATGCCGCAAGCGCGCGCAGCAGGTGTGCGAGCAATCGGCGTCTGCGCGCCGGGGTGGGTGGAAAGCGAAAGAGGAGTTCTGCTCAGCGCCACGAATTTGCCCTGCTGGCGGAATTTTCCCTTGGCGCGAAAGATCGAAAAACATTACGGGCTGCCCACGCGGTTCACGAATGACGCCAGCGCCGCCGCGCTGGCCGAAGCAAAATGGGGCGCAGGCGCCGGCCACGAAAGCATCTTCTACGTCAGTTTGGGGACCGGCATTGGCACCGCGATGGTCCGAGACGGAGCGGTTTACCACGGACGAGCCGGCGGCGGCTGCGAAGGCGGCCACATGACCGTGAATTTCAAGGGCCCGCTATGCGGCTGCGGCAAGCGCGGATGCATCGAGATGTACGCCTCCGGCACCGGAATTGCCCGGAGAGCCCGCAGCTTGCTCGGCAGCACTCGGAACAGACATTCGCGATTGCTGAAAATGGCCGGCGGAAAAATCTCCGCTGTGACCGCGGAAACCGTAAACAAAGCCGCACGCAGCGGCGATAAACTGGCCATGCAAGTTCTGCAAGAAGCGTCGGATCATCTGGCCATCTGGCTGGGCAATATAATTGATCTGCTGGAGCCGGAAGTGCTCATCATGGGAGGCGGTATCGGCCGGGTGATGACGTCGTTTCGCGCCCGCATGCGGAGAACTCTGGAAACCTGGGCCATCAATCCGGGGGCGCAGCGGATTCCCATTTTGAACGCACGCTATGGCGCGCAATCAGCCCTGGCCGGCGCTGCAGCACTGTGGCTGGCACCGAAGCAACGCTGAACCTTGCGATCCAATGCGGCATATCGCTTGAGACAGCCGTAAATCCCTGATATCTCACAAGTTTCATGGGCGCTCAAGGCTCTGGGAATAGCACCGGCGGCGCATCGGCGAAACACTTTGAAACCAAATCTGCCGCTGACTCGTCCGAACATAGTGCATGTTAAAATTACGTTAGGTGGTTCGCTTCTGGAGGCTGTCCACGCGTGTCTGAACTAACCGCTGCTTAAGAGCAGGCTACTTTTCAGCTGATATCGCCCATGTAAGAAAGCAAGTGGCGCGCAAGGTGGAATTATCGAATGAGGGAGCAAAGTGCCGGATAATATCTCCAAGCTCGGAAGTTCTAACAGCGAGACGACAACCAACACCGCCGCGCCCTCCACTGGATCCGCCGCGAAACCACATCCGCCCGCGCCTGAATATATCGCCAAGAGCCGCAGCCATGTATGGATCTGGATCGTGGTGATCCTAGTTCTGGGAATCGGCGGGCTAATGTATTACCGCAATCAGCAAGCAGCGGCTGCCGCCGCCAAAGCCAAAGCGGCTGCGGCCAATCGCAGCGTCCCGATTACCACCGCCACAGTGACCACCGGTCCCATCGGCGTTTATATCAACGCGCTGGGCACCGTCACCTCCGTTTACACCGCCAGCATCACTACGCGTGTGGATGGGCAGATCGTCAGCGTCAATTACGTCGAAGGTCAAATGGTTCACAAGGGCGACGTGCTGGTGCAGATTGATCCGCGCCCCTATCAAGCGGCGTTGACCCAGGCCGAAGGAACGCTGGCGCACGACGAAGCCCTGCTCGCCGAAGCGCGCATTGACCTGGATCGTTACCAGCTGGCCTTCAATCGCAATGCCATCGCCAAGCAACAGCTCGACGATCAGACCCAGACCGCGAAGCAATACGAAGGGTCGGTGAAGAACGACCAGGGCACGGTCGCCAACGCGGCCACCAATCTGGACTATGCCACGATTAAAGCACCCATTGACGGCCGCGTCGGCCTGCGTCTGGTGGATCCCGGAAATATTGTCACCGCGGCTGGCAATACGCCTCTGGTGGTGATCACGCAGCTACAGCCGATCACTGTGATTTTCAGCGTGGCCGAAGATTATCTGCCGCAGATTCAAAAACAACTGCACCAGGCCCACAAAATGACGGTGGACGCGTTCGATCGCAACCAGCAATCCAAGCTCGCTTCCGGCACGCTGCTGACCCTGGATAATCAGATTGACACCACCACGGGCACCGTGAAGTTGAAGGCCATCTTCGCGAACTCCGATGTTGCTCTCTTCCCGAACCAGTTTGTGAACGCGCGGCTGCTGGTGGATACCCAGCAGAACGCCACGCTCGTTCCCACGGCCGCCATTCAGCGCAATCCTCAGGGCGCATTCGTTTATGTGGTGAAGTCCAATCAGGCCGCGATGCAGGCGGTCACGATCGGCACCACCGATGGCGGCGTCGCCGCCGTGCAAGGCGTGAATCCCGGCGATTTGATTGCTGTCACCGGATTCGACAAACTCCAGGATGGGGCCAAAGTATCCATCCAAAAGTCGCCAGCCGACAGCAATGGCCCGGCGAACGCCTCCTCCAACAACACAACTGGCAAGAGCGCGGAAAACGAGGGTTCCAGTGCGCCGGTGCCAGGCAACGGGGGAAATCGTCCGTGAATCCGTCTCGCCCATTTATCATCCGGCCAGTCGCCACTTCGCTGCTGATGTTCGCGATTCTTCTCGCGGGATTCGTGGGCTACACCCAGTTGCCTGTCTCGGCGTTGCCCGAAGTGGATTACCCCACCATTCAGGTGGTGACGTTTTACCCAGGCGCTAATCCTGATGTAGTGGCGTCCGCGGTCACCGCACCGCTCGAGCGGCAGTTCGGCCAGGTTCCCGGCCTCAGCCAGATGACCTCCACCAGCTCCGACGGAAGCTCGGTGATCGTCTTGCAGTTTTCGCTCGAGCTGAACATTGACGTTGCCGAGCAGGAAGTCCAGGCCGCCATCAACGCCGCGCAGACGTACCTGCCCGCGGATTTACCCACGCCGCCGATTTACAGCAAGACCAACCCCGCGGACACGCCGATTTTGACGCTGGCCCTCACCTCCCAGACGATTCCGCTATCGCAAGTGGAAGACCTGGCGGACACGCGCCTGGCGCAAAAAATCGCGCAGCTGCCCGACGTGGGCCTGGTGAGCATCAGCGGCGGCCAAAAGCCCGCGGTGCGCGTGCAAGTGAATCCCACCGCGCTCTCTTCTTACGGAATCAACCTGGAAGACGTGCGCACCGCGCTGCAATCCACCAGCTTGAACTCCGCCTTGGGGAATTTCGACGGGCCGCATCAGGACTATCAAATCAACGCCAACGATCAGTTGTTGACGAGCCAGGAATTCGCCAACGTCGTTGTTGCTTACCACAACGGCTCGCCGGTGCGCCTCTCGGACGTCGCGCACGTGGTGGACGACGTGGAAAACGTCCGGCAAGCCGCCTGGATGAATGAAACTCCGGCGGTGATCGTCAACATCCAGCGGCAACCTGGCGCCAACATTATTCGGGTGGTGGATCGCGTCAAGGCGCTGCTGCCGCTGCTGCAAAGCAATTTGCCCGCCGCCGTTCATGTGACGGTGCTGACGGACCGCACCATCACCATTCGCGCATCCGTGAAAGACGTGGAATTTGAATTGCTCCTCACCGTGGCGCTGGTGGTCATGGTCATCTTTCTGTTTCTGCGCAACGTGCGCGCCACCATTATTCCCAGCGTGGCAGTGCCGCTTTCGCTGGTGGGCACCTTCGGCGTGATGTACCTGGCGGGCTACAGCTTGAATAACCTCACGCTCATGGCCCTGACGATTTCCACTGGCTTCGTGGTGGACGACGCCATCGTGATGATCGAGAACATCGTCCGCTACATCGAAGAGGGCGATGATCCGCTGCGCGCGTCGCTGCTGGGTTCCGAGCAAATCGGATTCACCATCGTCTCTCTAACGATTTCCTTGATCGCCGTGCTGATTCCGCTGCTTTTCATGGGCGACATTGTCGGCCGCCTGTTCCGCGAATTTGCCATCACCCTCAGCGTAACGATTCTTGTCTCCGCCGTCGTTTCTCTTACGCTTACTCCGATGATGTGCTCTCGCTTGTTGAAGCACGACCCCGAAGCGCAGAACAAGCCTTTCTACAAAATGTCCGAGCGCGCCTTCCAGAGTGTCATTGATTTTTACGGGCGCACGCTGAAGTGGGTCTTGAAGCATCAGGTGGCCACGCTCGTCGTCGCCGTCGTGACGCTCGTTCTTACCGTCGTCCTCTATATCTTCGTTCCCAAGGGTTTCTTCCCCGTGCAGGATACGGGCATCATTCAGGGCATCTCGGAGGCTACTGAGTCCATTTCATTTCCCCTGATGGCCCAGAAGCAGCAGCAGATCAGCGCCATCATCCTGAAAGATCCCGCCGTGGACAGCCTTTCATCCTTCATTGGGATTGACGGCACCAACACCACGCTCAATAGCGGACGCATTCTGATAAATCTGAAGCCGCTTGAAGATCGCCACATCAATGCTTCCGAAGTGATTCGCCGCCTGCAGCCGGAACTGGAAAAAGTGGAAGGCATCACCCTGTACATGCAGCCCGTGCAGGATTTGACCGTGGAAGACCGCGTGAGCCGCACGCAATATCAATACACGCTGGAAGATCCGGATTTGCACGAGCTGAACGCATGGACCGCGAAGCTCGTCGCCAAACTGAAACAAATTCCCGAACTGCGCGACGTGGCCACCGACCAGCAGAACGGCGGCCTGGCAGCCGCGCTGGTAATTGACCGCGTGACGGCTTCGCGCATGGGCATCACGCCTTCGGCAATCGATCAAACGCTCTACGACGGATTTGGCCAGCGGCAGGTGACCACTCTTTACACGCAGCTGAATCAATATCACGTGATTCTGGAAACCATGCCGGACTTCCAGAAAAGTCCCGCGAAGCTGCAGGATATCTACGTTCGCTCCGCGCTCGCTTCTAACTCATTGACCACCGGTTCGACCCCTGCCAGCACCGTGGTCACTTCCAGCACCGCCTCCGGCAATTCCAATTCGTCTCCCAGCCCCGCATCCACTAAGTCGGGGGCAGGTTCCGGCTCTGCCAATCCCACTGCCGTTGCCGCGCCAAATGGAAATGCCGTGCCGCTCAGCGCGTTCACTCATTTCGAATCCAGAACCGCGCCGCTTTCGGTAAATCACCAGGGGCAATTCCCGGTGGTCACCATTTCGTTCAATCTCGCTCCCAATGCCTCGCTCGGCGAAGCCACCAAAGCGATTGATAAAGCGCAGCAGGATATCGGAATGCCGCTCAGTGTTCAGGCGGCCTTTCAGGGCACGGCCGCCTCGTTTCAGGCTTCGCTGAGCAACGAGCCGATCCTGATTCTGGCCGCGCTGGTCACCGTTTACATCGTGCTGGGCGTGCTCTACGAGAGTTACATCCATCCCATCACGATTCTTTCCACACTGCCTTCCGCCGGCGTCGGCGCAATCCTGGCGTTGCTCATCTGCGGCCAGGAACTCAGCGTCGTTGCGCTGATAGGAATTATCTTGCTCATCGGCATCGTGAAAAAGAACGGCATCATGATGATTGACTTCGCTCTGGAAGCAGAACGAAAGCACGGCATGAGTTCCGAAGACGCCATCTACGAAGCCTGTCTGCTGCGTTTTCGTCCCATCATGATGACCACCATGGCCGCGCTCCTCGGCGGCTTGCCGCTCGCACTGGGCACCGGCATTGGCTCTGAACTGCGCAAGCCTTTGGGCATCGCCATGGTGGGCGGCCTGTTGCTCAGCCAGGTCCTCACCCTCTACACCACACCGGTGATTTACATCTTCTTCGACGACTTGGCCAAGAAATTTGCCGCCTATCGCTCCGGCCAAGGGAGCACGGAGTCCGTTCCCGCGGATTAGCCATGAGCATCTCCTCGCCATTCATTCATCGGCCCGTCGCCACCACGCTGCTCACGGTCGCTCTTGCCTTGGCCGGCGCCGTAGCTTTCCAGGTGCTGCCGGTCTCTGCGCTTCCGCAGATTGATTTCCCCACCATATCTGTCGCCGCCGCCTTGCCGGGAGCTAGTCCTGAAATCATGGCCTCATCGGTAGCCACGCCTCTCGAGCGCCAATTCGGCCGCATCGCCGGTGTTACCGAAATGACGTCCTCCAGTTTCCTGGGCACCACCAGCATCACGCTGCAATTCGATCTGAACCGCAATATTGACGGCGCCGCGCGCGACGTAGAAGCTTCCATCAACGCCGCGCGAAGCTACCTCCCCGTGAACCTGCCCTCCAATCCCACCTACCGCAAGGTGAATCCCGCGGACTCACCGATCATGCTGCTGGCATTGACGTCGAAAGTTTACGATCGCGGACCGATGTATGACGCCGCTTCCACCATTATCCAGCAAAGGCTTTCGCAGATTCAGGGCGTCGGACAAGTCACCGTGGGCGGCAGCTCGCTCCCTGGCGTGCGGGTCGAGCTGAATCCCACGCAACTCAATAGCTACGGCCTCGGCTTGCAAGACGTCAACTCGATGCTCAACACCCAAAACGCCAACGTTGCCAAGGGGCAGATCACCGACGGCCAAATCACCTCTGACATCGTCGCGAACGATCAGCTGCTGAAGGCTGCTTATTACAAGGATCTGGTGGTTGGCTATCATAACGGCGCGGCCGTAAAACTTTCGGATATCGCCGATGTTCAGGACTCCGTGGAAAACATCCGCGCGGCCGGATTCATGAACGGCAAGCCCTGCGTCTTATTGATTATTTTTCGCCAGCCGGGCGCCAACATCATTGACACCGTGGACCGCATCCGCGACGCCGTGCCTTCCCTGCAGGCCTCCATCCCGGCGGCGATGGATTTCACCGTAGTGCTGGATCGCACCACCATGATCAGGGCATCGGTGAAAGACGTCGAACGGACGCTGATGATTTCGGTAGGTTTGGTGATTTTGGTCGTATTTCTGTTTCTGCGCAACGTCCGCGCCACGCTGATCCCCAGCGTCGCGGTCCCGGTTTCTTTGATCGCCACGTTTGGCGTGATGTACCTGTGCAATTACAGCATAGACAACCTGTCGCTGATGGCGCTGACGATCGCCACTGGCTTTGTGGTGGACGATGCCATCGTGGTGATCGAGAACATTTCGCGCTATCTCGAGCAGGGCATGAGCCCGATGGAATCCGCGCTGAAGGGCGCAAGTGAAATCGGATTCACCGTGCTCTCCATCAGCGTTTCCCTGGTTGCCGTCTTCATTCCCATCCTGTTGATGGGCGGCATCGTCGGGCGGCTTTTCCGCGAGTTCGCGGTCACTCTGTCGGTGGCCATCCTGGTGTCGCTGGCCATTTCCCTGACCACCACGCCCATGATGTGCTCCCGGCTCTTGAAAAGTCACGAGGAGGGAAAGCACGGGCGAGCCTATCAGGCGAGCGAAAAAATCTTCAGCGGCATGCTCGGATTCTATGACCGCACCTTGCAATGGGTTCTGCGCCGTTCCGCTTTGACTCTTTTTGTCCTGTTTGTCACGATTTCGTTGAATGTATTTCTCTTCTATATGGTGCCCAAGGGATTTTTTCCGCAACAGGACAACGGCACCGTATTTGGCGGCATCCAGGGCGCGCAGGATATTTCCTTCCAGCAGATGCAAGCGCTGACGCTGCGGTTCGTGGACATGATCAAGAAGGACCCAGCGGTGCAGAATGTCGGAGCAGTCACGGGTGGCAACAGCGCCGTCAATACCGGCTTCGTTTATCTGGCGCTGAAGCCTTTGGAGGATCGCAAAATCAGCGCCAGCCAGGTGATTGACCGCCTCCGTCCCAAGCTGATTTCCATTCCAGGGGCGACCGTCTTCCTGCAGGCCGGGCAGGACTTGCGCATCGGCGGCCGGATGAGCAGCGCGCAGTATCAGTACACGATTCAGAGCGACAACGTTGATGATCTCGTAGCCTGGGGCCCGCAGCTCCTCACCCAAATGCGCAAACTGCGCATCCTCACCGACGTCAATACCGATCAGCAAAATAGCGGCTTGCAGGCCTCGCTGGTTTACGATCGTGACACCGCGTCGCGATTGGGCATCACGCCGCAATTGATTGACAACACTTTATACGAAGCGTTTGGGCAGGCGCAGGTCTCCACCATGTACACGCCCCTGAACCAATATCACGTGGTGATGGAGGTCGCTCCACAGTTCTGGCAGGATCCCGAATCGCTAAACGACATTTATATCCGCCCGTCGGTCGGCAAAGAAGTCCCGCTGAGCGCCGTCACCCATTTCGCGCCGACAATCGCTCCGCTTGCGGTCAATCACCAGGGCCAGTTTCCCTCGGTCACCGTATCCTTCAATCTCGCGCCGGGCGTCGCGCTCAGCGATGCTGCCGCCGCCATCACCCAAATGCAACAGCGAATGGGCGTCCCTTCCACCGTCCACGGAATGTTTTCCGGAACATTGCAGGCCTTTCAATCGTCGCTCTCTACCCAGCCGTTTTTGATCATCACCGCGCTGATGGCCGTTTACATCGTGCTCGGCATTCTTTATGAGAGCTATATTCATCCCATCACCATCTTGTCCACGCTGCCTTCCGCGGGCTTGGGCGCGGTATTGGCGCTTTTGCTCTTTCACATGGACCTCAACGTTATCGCGCTGATCGGCGTCATCCTGCTCATTGGGATCGTGAAGAAAAACGCCATCATGATGATTGATTTCGCCCTGGCCGCCGAACGCCTGGAGAATAAGACATCCGAAGAAGCCATCTACCAGGCCTGCCTGCTGCGTTTTCGCCCCATCCTGATGACCACCATGGCCGCGATTTGCGGTGCTCTGCCGCTGGCTTTCGGGACGGGCACCGGGTCCGAACTGCGCAAGCCGCTGGGCATCACCATCATCGGTGGCTTGATCGTCAGCCAGGTGCTGACTCTCTACACCACGCCCGTCGTCTATCTCTATTTGGATCGCCTGCGAGTTCGCTGGGCTCGCACCCACCATCGCGCCCTGGGTACTGCGGCAGAGGAGCCTGCAGACTGATGAAACGCTTTTCGCATTTACAAGGAACTGCCGGCAAATCGGCAGCACAATGCAGCAATGAGATTTTCACGATGCCAAGAAGTAACTCGCGATCGCAAATTCTAATTGCCTCCACCCTCCTCGCCGCGTTCGCCTTTGCAGGCTGCACCGTCGGCCCTAAATATCAGCGGCCTGCCGCGCCGGCTCCCACGGCTTATAAAGAATTGACTCCTGCGGATTTCAGCAAAACCGACGGATGGAAGGTGGCGCAACCGCAAGACAACGTCCTCCACGGCAACTGGTGGACCATGTTCAACGATCCGCAATTGAACGCTCTGGAAGAGCAGGTGAATATTTCCAACCAGAACGTTCAATCGGCCATGGCCAGCTACATGGCCGCGCGCGCTTTGGTCAAGGAAGCCCGCTCGCAATACTTCCCCACAGTCTCCGTGGGCCCTGGGATCACGGGATCACGTCAAGGCGCCGCAGCTTCCTTAGCTGTTACACCCGGCACCTCGGTGTTTTACAGTTTGCCATTCGACGCCACCTGGGTTCCCGACCTCTGGGGCCGGGTTCGCAATCAGGTCCGGGCGAACACCTCTTCAGCGCAAGCCAGCGCGGCAGATCTCGAAAGCGCGCGCTTGACCGCCCAAGCCGAAATCGCCGTGGATTATTATTCGCTGCGCGGACAGGATGACCTGAAGCAATTGCTGGACTCCACCGTGATCGCTTACCAGGAATCGCTCGATCTCACCAAGGTTCTCTATGAGACGGGGATTGACTCCGACGAATCCGTAGCGCAAGCCGAAACGCAACTCGAAACTACGCAAGCCCAGGACACCAACCTCGGCATCCTGCGTTCGCAATTCGAACATGCTATCTCCATGCTGGTCGGCCAACCCGCTTCTTCATTTTCCGTCCCGGCCGAACCTCTCAAGTCCAATCCGCCCGCCATTCCCTTTGGTGTGCCCTCGCAATTGCTCGAGCGCCGCCCCGATATCGCGGCGAACGAACGGCTCATGGAACAGGCCAATGCGCTGCTTGGCGTACAATACGCCGCCTACTATCCCACGCTCACTCTCAGCGCATCCCTTGGCCTGGAATCGCGGTCTTTCACCAGCTGGTTTACGTATCCGAGCCGGTTTTTTTCCGCGGGGCCCACGTTGTCTGAAACCGTCTACGACGGCGGATTGCGCCACGCCACGGTCCTGCAATTCCGCGCGCAGTACGAAGAAACCGTGGCCAACTACCGGCAGACGGTCCTCACCGCCTTCCAGCAGGTCGAAGATAATCTCGCCGCGCTGCGAATTCTTTCCATCGAAATCCAGCAGCAAGACACCGCCGTGACTTCCGCGGAACGCAATCTGAAAATCGCCACGGACCGCTACAAATTGGGCATCGATCCTTACCTCAACGTCATCACCGCCCAGACCACGCTGCTGAGCAATAAACAAACCGACGTGAATCTGCGAATACAGCAAATGACGGACAGCGTTCAACTCATCGAGGCGTTGGGCGGCGGCTGGGATTCCTCGCAAGTTCCCACCCCCAAGCAGGTCCTGCATCAGGATTCACCACCTCCGCCCGCGCCGCCGCAAGGCAGCAAGTAGAAGCCGCCCGGCCCGGTTGTGCGTGGCACAGCCACTCCTGGCGGTGCGCCATCGCTTTTCTCTGCGCTCTCCGCGCCTCTGCGGTAATTTTTTCGTCCTTGCCTTGTGATTTTGGTATCGTGCTACTAGCTCCTCAGCTGGCGCAGTAAGTCGCGGCTGAAACGCAGATGGCTCCGTGAAACTCCTGCAAAATTACATCAACGGCGGTTTCGTGCGTGGCGCGCGCGAGTTCGCCGACGTGAACCCCGCCGATGGTTCCGTAATAGCCCAAGTTTCCGAAGCTGGTCGCGGCCAAGTAGACGAAGCCGTCGCCGCCGCGCGCCAAGCGCTGCACGGCGATTGGGTCCGCATGACTGTTCCGGCACGCGCCGCCATGCTGCACAAAATCGCCGACGGGATCGAGGCCCGCTTCCAGGATTTCCTGCACGCGGAGGTCGCGGACACCGGGAAACCCATCGCACTCGCTGCGCGCATTGACGTCCCGCGCGGCGCCGCCAATTTCCGCGCTTTCGCCGACGTGCTCAAAGCCGCCGGCCTGGAATCTTTTCGCACCGAAACTCCCGACGGGGTCATCGCGCTCAACTACGCGGTCCGCAAGCCGCTCGGTGTCGTCGGAATCATCACGCCGTGGAATTTGCCGCTCCTGCTGCTCACCTGGAAAGTCGCTCCCGCGCTGGCCTGCGGCAATTGCGTCGTCGTCAAGCCGTCCGAAGAAACTCCCGCCACCGCAACGTTGCTCGCGGAGGTGATGCAAGCCGCGGGAGTGCCCGCCGGTGTCTTCAACGTGGTCCACGGTTTCGGTCCCGATTCTGCCGGAGAATTTCTCACCACACATCCCGGAGTGGACGCGATCACCTTCACGGGAGAATCGCGCACCGGCTCGGCCATCCTGCGCGCCGTCGCTCCCACCGTGAAGCCGGTGTCCTTCGAACTGGGCGGCAAGAACGCCGCCATCGTCTTCGCCGACTGCGATTTCGATGAAGCCGTGCATGGCCTCACGGACGCGGTGTTCCTCAATACCGGCCAGGTCTGCCTCTGCGCCGAACGCGTGTACGTCGAGCGCAAAATCATGGATCGCTTCGTGGCGGCGCTGAAACAAAAAGCCGAGGCTTTGCAGTTGGGCTGGCCGATGGATCAATCCACCACCACCGGCCCGCTGATTTCGAAAGAGCATCGCGCGAAGGTTCTCGCTTACATTCAATTGGCCCGCCAAGAGGGTGCAACAGTCGTCACCGGCGGCGGCGTTCCCGAGTTTAACGACGGCCGGGACGGCGGCTTCTACGTCCAGCCCACGATTTTCACCGGCCTGCCCGAATCCGCGCGCTGCGTGAAAGAAGAAATCTTCGGACCTGTCTGCCACATCGCGGCGTTCGACACGGAAGAAGAGGCCATCGCCAAAGCGAACGACACGCAATACGGCCTCGCGGCGTCCGTCTGGACCTCGAATCTCAAACGCGGCCACCGCGTCGCCGAAAAATTGCGCGCCGGAATCACCTGGGTCAATTGCTGGTTCCTGCGCGATCTGCGCACCCCGTTCGGCGGCATGGGCCTTTCCGGCATCGGCCGCGAAGGCGGAGTACATTCCCTGAACTTTTATTCCGAACTGAACAATATCTGCGTTAAGTTGAGTGATTGATGGCCATGGAAAGCAAGGTCGTTCCGGGCAAAGCGCAGCCGCGCGGGAATTTTCCGCACGTCAAACGCGCCGGCGATTTTCTTTTTGTCTCCGGCACCAGTTCTCGCCGCGCCGATAATACGATTGCCGGCGCGGAAGCCGACGCCCTGGGCGCGACGCAACTCGATATTCGCGCGCAGACCCGCGCCGTCATCCACAATATCAGCGACATCCTCTCGAGCATGGGCGCGAAATTGAGCGATGTCGTCGAGATTTCCACTTACCTCGTGAACATGAACGATTTCGCCGGTTACAACGAAGTTTACAACGAGTACTTCAACGAAGACGGTCCGGCGCGCACCACCGTCGCCGTCCATCAATTGCCTCACCCGCATCTGCTCATCGAAATGAAGGCCGTCGCCTACCAGCCGCTCGTTGCCGAAGAAAGGAAAAAATAATGCCATCCATCAAAACCATGAAGGCCTTCAATTTTCAGGGCTGGATTGACGCCAATCGCGAAAAACTGAAGCCGCCTGTCGGCAATGCCCAGGTTTGGGAAGACGGCGACATCATCGTCACCGTCGTCGGCGGGCCGAACCAGCGCGTGGATTATCACGACGATCCCACCGAGGAATTTTTCTACCAGCTGAAAGGCGACATCTTCATTCGCGTGATGGAACAGCCCGGCAAGCCGCCCATCGAAATTCCCATCAAAGAGGGGGAAATCTTTCTGCTGCCGAAACACACGCGGCACTCGCCGCAGCGCCTGACTCCCGGAACGATTGGCCTGGTCGTCGAAGTTCCCCGGCCCGAAGGCGCAAAGGACGCCTTTGAATGGTACTGCGGGAAATGCCATCACCTGGTTTATCGCGCCGAAGTGCTCTTGCAGAGCATCGTCACGGATCTTCCGCCGCTGTTCGAAAAGTTTTATCAGAACGAAAAGTTGCGGGTGTGCCCCAACTGTGGCGAAATCCATCCGGGAAAGCCGGCGAAAAAATAGCGCGAAATTAGCAGCTCGGAAAACAAAATGCCAGTCACCGACATCCACACTCACTTCTTCCCGGAGTCCTGGCCGGACCTCGCGGCGCGCTTCGGCACGCCCGATTGGCCGCGGATCCAGCACACCGCGCCCGGCAAAGCCCTGATCATGATCGGCAATCGCGCTTTCCGGGAGATCAGCTCGGCCTGCTGGGATGCGAATGTGCGCCTGGAACAAATGGATCGCGACGGCGTGGATCGGCAAATCATTTGCGCCACGCCCGTGCTGTTTGCCTACAACCGTGAAGCGCAACACGCGCGGGATTGCGCTCGCCTATTTAATGATGCGGCCCTGGAGCTGTGCGCCCGCGGCCGAGGAAGACTGCGCGCGCTCTGCCAGGTGCCGCTGCAGGATATTGACGCGTCCTGCGCCGAACTCACCCGCTGCATGCGCGCCGGGCATCTCGGCGTGCAGATCGGCAATCACGTGGGCGATAAAAATCTGGATGACCCGGGAATCCTCACGTTCCTCCAGCATTGCGCCGGCGAAGGCGCCGCCGTCTTCGTTCACCCCTGGGACATGATGGCGGCGCAACGCATGCCCAAATACATGGCGCCCTGGACCGTCGGCATGCCCGCGGAAACGCAGTTGTCGCTGGTGACGCTCATCGCCAGCGGCGCGTTCGATCGCTTGCCCGCGAATCTGCGAATTTGTTTCGCGCATGGCGGCGGCAGCTTTGCGTTTCTACTGGGCCGCTTGCAGAACGCATGGCGGCGCAAGGAAGCCGCGCGCGGCGCTGCACAGTTTCCTCCGCACCACTATCTCGGCAGATTTTATGTAGATTCCGCGGTCTTCGATCAGCGCGCGCTGCAATTTTTGGTCGAGGTCATGGGCGCCGATCGCGTGCTCTTCGGCTCCGACTATCCGTTCCCGCTCGGCGAAGAGCGCGCGGGCGCGCTCATTCGCGAAAGCCAATTTTCACCGGACACAAAAACGAAGCTGCTCGGCGCGAATGCGCAAACCTGGCTGGGCCTGCCGCTGGAAGCGGCCGCGCCGGCCACAACGAAAGCAGCGCCAACAGACATTTCCTCTGGCTGTCCCGTCCGCAGCACTGCGGGCGGCGCTGACGCCGCGCACAAAAATGATGACGCGCACGCCGGGAAGAAATTGACCTACAGCTCCTACCTCCAGGTTCCGGAACTGCTGCGCCTGCAGCATCCCGAATCCTCCCCCGAACACCACGACGAACTGCTCTTCATCATCGTGCACCAGACCTACGAGCTCTGGTTCAAGGAACTGCTCCACGATCTCGACGCCGTCGTCGCCAACCTGCGCGCCACCTGCGAAAATCCCACCTCGCGCGACGGCGTGTACGAAGCCGCGCGCCTGCTCCGCCGCTGCACCGAAATCATGCGCGTCCTGGTCGAGCAGTTCACCATTCTTGAAACGATGCTGCCCACGCACTTCCTCGCCTTCCGTGAAAAGCTCGCTCCCGCCAGCGGTTTTCAGTCCGAACAATTCCGCGAGCTCGAATTCCTCTGCGGCCTGAAAGACGAAAAAATGCTCCGCTACCACGAGCTGACGCCGGAAACCCATGCCGTCCTCTTCCGCCGCTTGCGCGAAGACTCTTTGCGCGACGTTTTCTTCCAAGCGCTGGAAGCGCTGGGTACATTGCAACCGCCGGCCGCCGCGGCCACCGAAGAAGAAAAATTCCAAGCCCGCGCTAAAGCGATTCACGCGCTCTACCGCGATGAACGCCATCACCGCGACTGGATTGACGTCTGCGAACGCCTCACCGAATTCGATGAACTGGTCGTAAGCTGGCGCCTGCGCCACATTCAGATGGTCGAACGCACCATCGGCATTCGCATGGGCACGGGCGGCAGCGCAGGCTCGTCCTACCTGAAGCTCACGCTGGAAAAGAAATTCTTCCCCGAACTGTGGGAAGCGCGAACGTATCTGGAAGGATGATCGCTTGAGCCGCGATCC
>Ga0209773_10000295_pt1 | contig 15354 bp, 13 predicted proteins | sample BogFormECP14_OM1_FD_188244 | JGI IMG/M metagenome (GOLD analysis project Ga0209773, IMG submission 188244) | Bog forest soil microbial communities from Calvert Island, British Columbia, Canada - ECP14_OM1 (SPAdes) (version 2) | ecosystem: Environmental > Aquatic > Freshwater > Wetlands > Bog ... | reverse complement strand
CCGGTGGGCATACCGACCCGGTAACGGGCGCCTCATGCCATTGGAACGTCTTCCGCGTCTGCAACATGACGCAGACCTTGGCGGCGGCGGTGGCGAGCGCCTTGATCAAGGATTACGGTAAGAAAATCTATTACATCACGCCGGATTACGCTTATGGACACAGCATGGAAGCCGGCTTGATCAACGCTTGCACCGCGCTTGGCGGAACCCGCGTGGGGGGAGACCTGACCCCGCTCGGCACGGTGGATTTTTCGTCATATCTCATCAAGGCGCAGGCGGCCGACCCGGATGTCATCCTGTTCCTGCTGGGCGGCGACGACATGGTGAACGCGTTGAAGCAAGCCGTACAGTTCGGACTCGAGCATAAGGTTCACCTGGCCGGCTCGCTGCAGGAACTGGAGAACCTTTGGGGCCTGCCGCCCGAGGCGCGGATCGGTACCTGGGTGATGGAATGGTACTGGAAGCAGCCGGGCGTTCCCCATGTCGCCGAATTCGTCGAGGCGACCATGAAGCGCGCGGGCAAGCCTCCGTCGGCGCGCACGTGGTTCGGCTTCGTCGCGGGATGGACCTGTGCGCTCGCCGCGGCGAGCGCCAAGTCGCTGGATGCGGTCGCGATGGCCAAGGCGCTGCAAGGCTTCGAGCTGCCGCCGGAGATCGCATTGTCGCCGAACAAGACTTTCTATCGCGCGGGCCAAAACCAGCTTCTCGCGACGCTCTACGTCGGCAACGCCCAAGCGAGCGGCGATGTAGCGGACGATCTCTTCAAGGTGACGAAGGTCGTCAACGGCGCCGAGATCGCGGAATCGGTGGAGGAGAGCGGCTGCAAGATGACGTGGCCGGCGTGACGGCGCCGCGGCGCGCCGCGAGCCCGCGCGAGAAGATGCACGGCCGCGCTCGCCGCAGGGGGGAAGACATGCCCGACCAGAGCTTCACGACACGGATCGGCCGCCGCAATCTGTTGCGAGCGGGCGTCGTCCTGGGCGCGTCTCAGCTCACAAGTCCGTTCGTCCGGCGCGCCCGCGCCGCCGACAGCGTCAAGATCGGGTTCGACAATACGCTGACCGGAACCTACGCCGCCCTTGGGAAAAACGAGCTCGACGGGTCCGGGCTCGCCGTCGATCAGATCAACGCCAAAGGCGGGATCCTCGGCCGAAAAGTCGAGCTCATCGTCGAGGATTCCACCAGCGGCGATGCAGGGACCGCCGTCCAGAAGGCTCGCAAACTGATCGATCGCGACAAGGTCGACTTCCTGCTCGGCAACGTCAACTCGGCGCTCGCGCTGGCGATGGCGCAGGTCTCCAACGAAAAGAGGATCCTGCACGTCGTTCCGGGCGGCCACACCGACGCGGTAACCGGCTCCTCCTGTCACTGGAACGTGTTCCGCGTCTGCAACATGACGCAGATGGAAGCGTCCGCGGTCGCGAGCGCCTTGATCAAGGATCTCGGCAAGAGGTTCTATTACATCACGCCCGACTACGCTTACGGGCACACCCTGGAAGCGGGGTTGATCAAGGCTTGCGGCGCGCTGGGGGGCGTGCGCGTGGGCGGAGATTTGACGCCGCTCGGGACCGCCGATTTTTCGCCCTATCTCATCAAGGCGCAGGCGGCGAACCCTGACATCATCCTGTTCCTTCTGGCCGGCGACGACATGGTCAACGCGCTGAAGCAGGCCGTGCAGTTTGGGCTCGAGCGGAAGCTGCACTTGGCCGGCGCGCAGCAGGAAATGGAAGCGCTCTGGGGCCTGCCGCCCGAGGCGAGGATCGGGACTTGGATGATGGAATGGTACTGGAAGCAGCCGGGCGTTCCGCATGTCGCCGAGTTCGTCGAAACGATCAAGAAGCGGACCGGCAAGCCGCCGACGGCACGCACCTGGTTCGGCTTCGTCTCGGTCTGGACCTGCGCGCTCGCCGCGGCCGGCGCCAAGTCGCTCGACGCCATTGCAATGGCCAAGGCGCTGCAAGGCTTCGAACTTCCGGCCGAGATCGCCCTGTCGCCGAACAAGGCCTTCTACCGCGCTGACCAGAATCAGTTGATCGCGACGCTGTTTGTCGGCGAGGCCCAGGCGAGCGGTGAGGGCCCGGACGATCTCTTCCATGTGACCCGCATCGTCGACGGGGCCGATATCGCCGGAACCCTCGAGGAGAGCGGATGCAAGATGGCGTGGCCGGCGTGACGAATCCGCGACGCGTATTGTCCCCCTCTCCCGCTCTTGCGGGAGAGGGTCGGGGTGAGGGCCTCGGAAATTACGCAGGCCCTCGTCCGGCGCTTCGCGCCACCTTCTCCCGCAAGGGCGAGAGAAGGGTGTCGGCCCTTCTCCCGCGAGAGCGGGGGAGGGGGATTTGACCCAGCTCATCCTCTTCGACGTCTTCAACGGCCTCATCGTCGGCGCCTTCTACGCGTTGATGGCGTTGGGCCTTTCGCTCATCCTCAACCTGAGCGGGGTGATCAATTTCGCCCACGGCGGCTTTCTCGCGCTGGGCGCCTATCTCGCCTATTCGCTGATGCCCTATCTCGGCTTCTGGGGCGCGCTGATCGTCGCGCCCGTGCTGACAGCGGTGCTGGGCCTCGTCGTCGAGCGCGTGCTGATCCGGCCGCTCTACGGCGGCGATCCGCTTTACGGCCTGCTGCTGACATTCGGGCTCGCCTACATTTTCGAGGACGTGACGCGGCTGATCTGGGGCGCACAGAGCGTGCCTTTTCAAGTTCCAGCGTGGCTCACTTCGCCGCTCAGCAGCGAATACTTCTTCCTCACGGGATATCGCGTCTTCATGATCATCCTGGTCGCGATCGCCGTCGCCGGCCTGTTCGGCGTCCTCGGCTACACCCGCCTCGGGATGCGGATACGGGCGGGCACCCGCGACCTCGACACGGTATCGACGCTCGGGGTCAACGTCCGGGTGTTGCGGAGCCTCAACTTCGGGATCGGCATCTATATCGCCGGGCTTGCGGGGGTGCTCGCGGCGGGTCTGCTTGGGCTTTCGCCGACGATGGGCGCTTCGCTGCTGATGCCGAGCTTCGTGGCGATCATCGTCGGCGGATTGGGCAGCCTGCTCGGCACCTTGCTCGGCGGCCTCCTGATCGGGGTCGCCTCGGGGCTGACGACGGTGTTCTTTCCTTCGGCGAGCGAGGCGGTGATCTACGTGATGATGGGCCTCGTGTTGTTGCTGCGCCCCCGCGGACTACTCGGCGAAGAAGGAAGAATCCATTGAGCGCGAACGGCCGGCGCGCATTCGACGTCGTCATATGGGCGCTGCTGCTCACGATGCCCTATTGGATGGGCGCGATCGGCGGCTATACCGAACTCGCCACCCGCGTCGTCGTGATGGGGCTGGCGGCGATGTCGCTCAATTTCCTGCTCGGCTTCACCGGCGTCCTGTCGTTCGGCCATGCCGCCTATTTTGGCCTCGGCGCCTACGGCACGGCGATGGCGATAAAATACATCGCGCCGAACACCTGGCTCGGCATGGCGGTGGGCATCGCTGCCGCGGCGATCGCGTCGGCGCTGATCGGCGCCGTCATCGTAAGGCGGCGCGGCGTCTATTTCGCCATGGTGACGATCGCGTTCGGGCAGGTCTTCTATTTCATCGCGTTTCGCTGGAACACGGTCACCGGCGGAGACGACGGGCTGACGGGCTGGCATCGCATGCCCATCGACCTCGGTCTCACTCAGCTCGACATCTACGGCGAAGACAAAGCGTTCTACTATTTCGCCCTGGCGGTTTTTGCGGTCTGCGTCGGGATGATGGCGCTCTTGCTGGCGTCCCCGTTCGGGCGCACGCTGCTCGCTATTCGCGAGAACGAACGCCGCGCCCGCTTCCTCGGCATCCCGATCGAGCGCCATATCTGGCTGTCGTTCGTGATTTCGTGCGTATTCGTCAGCGTCGCCGGCTCGCTCTATGCGCTCTTGAACAATTTCACCGACCCACGCGCGCTGCGTTTCGATCAATCCGGCAATTTCGTCATCATGGCGGTGCTGGGCGGCATGCGCTCGTTCTGGGGGCCGCTGATCGGCGCGGCCGTCTTCGTAGCGCTGCAAGACTATGTTTCCAGCCGCACCGAGAACTGGATGTCGGTGATCGGCCTCGTCTTCGTGCTCGTCGTCAGGTTTTTCCCGCGCGGCATCCTCGGGGTTTTGCGCGGGAAGGCGGCGGCATGAGCCTGCTCAGAGTCGACGACGTCTCCAAGCATTTCGGCAGCCTGATCGCCGTCGACGGCGTTTCGCTGGCGATCGAACCCGGCGAACTGCGCGCGATCATCGGCCCGAACGGCGCGGGCAAGACGACGTTCTTCAATCTCATCAGCGGCTTTTTCGCGCCGACTTCGGGCGCGATCAAGCTGGGGGACGAGGACATCTCCGCGCTGTCGCCGGAGGCGCGGGTCGCTAGGGGCATGGCGCGGACGTTCCAGATCACAGAAGTTTTCCCGGAACTCGGCGTCGCCGACAATCTTCGCATCGCGGTCGAGGTCGCGGCCGGTTATGGCCTGCGGCCCTGGATCGGCCGCATCGCGCGCCGAGAAATCGATGAACGCGTGACGGGCCTCTTGAGCCTGGCCGGTCTGACGGCCAAGCGGCATCTGCGCGTCGGGGCGCTTTCGCACGGCGACCAGCGTGCGACGGAAATCATGATGTCGCTCGCGCTGCGCCCGCGTCTTCTCATGCTCGACGAACCGACCGCAGGCATGGGGGATCAGGAAACCTTCGAGATCTCGCGTCTCATCCGCCGTCTGCACAGACAGGAGGGCCTGACGATCATGCTGATCGAGCACGACATGCGGGTCGTGTTCAATCTCGCCGACCGCATCATGGTGCTGGCCGAGGGCAAGGTTCTGGCGGAAGGCGCGCCGGAGGAGATCGCCCGGAGCGAAGCGGTGCAAGCGGCCTATCTCGGCAAGGCGGCGGCATGATCGCGATCCGCGCCGAGGGGCTGCACACGTATTACGGCAAGAGTCACATCCTGCACGGCGTCTCGCTCGAAGTGCGGCAGGGGGAGATCGTCGCCTTGCTGGGCCGCAACGGCGCGGGAAAGACGACGACGTTGCGCAGCCTGATGGGCCTGACGCCGCCGCGCGAAGGCACGGTGCGGCTGTTCGACGCCGATGTCACCGGCTTTCCGCCCTACCGGATCGCCGCCGCCGGCGCCGGTTACGTGCCGGAGGGCCGTCGCGTCTTCGCCAACCTGACCGTCGAGGAAAACCTGAAGGTGCCGGTGGAGCGGCCGGGACCCTGGACGATCGCGCGCATCTATGAGGCTTTCCCGCGCCTGGCGGAACGCAAGTCGAACAAGGGCAGCCAGTTGTCGGGCGGCGAGCAGGAGATGCTGTCCATTTCACGCGCCCTGCTGCTGAACCCGCAGCTGCTGATGCTCGACGAGCCCAGCCAAGGCCTGGCGCCGCTCATCGTCGAGAGCGTGTTCCGGATCATCGGCGCCGCGCGCGAGGAGGGTGTTTCGGTGCTGCTGGTCGAGCAGAACGTCCGCGCCGCGGTGGAGATCGCGGACCGCGCCTATGTGCTCGACGACGGCAGAGTGGTCTATGAAGGCGACGCTGCGGAATTTGGACGCGACGAGAAACGCGTGCGCGAACTCGCCGGCGCCAGCGCCGAGAAGTGGGACATCGACGGGGCGGCGTGACTCAGATTATGTTCGTCGCGGCGGCGCCCAAGCCAGCCTCGATCTCGACACGCTCGCTAGGCGGCAGGCGCGCCTCGAGCCGGCGGATCACCTGGATGAGCTCCGAAACCTCGGTCTCCCGCAGAAGATCGAGCTTCTGGTGCAGGAGTTCGATCTCGAGTTCAGCCTTCGCGTTGATCTGATAGTCGTTTTGCGCGGCCTGGCGATCGATCGCGGCTTGGCGATTCTGGCTCATCATGATGACCGGCGCGGCATAGGCGGCCTGGAACGACAGCACGAGGTTCAAGAGGATGAAGGGATAGGGGTCCCACTGCTGGATGTAGGCCGTTACGTTCAAAACGATCCAGATGAACAGGATCACGCTCTGAATGATGATGAAATTCCAGGAGCCCATCGTCGCGGCGACCCAGTCGGCGACGCGATCGCCCATCGTGTTTTCCGCCGCGGCCTTCGTCTTGGCCTCGCGGCGCTTGGCCCGCAATTGGCCGAGCAGCTTGACCTCTTCATCGTGGAGGCGATGGGCGATATTCGCTACGGCGTTCATGGGGACCTCTCGGAAAGTCGCGTCGTCAAATCGCCATTTCGTGTGACACGGCGATGAAGGATCCGAAGCAGTGATTCTGGACTGTCGTCAATCCGTAACATAACTATCGCAGCCTCGCACGCGATGCTCAGCGATCGTGGGACGCGGCTCAAGGGGGATGCTCGGCAATGGACAAGGACAGGCCTGAGAAATCGACCGCGCTCCTGAAGCGCGTCCATGACGAAATCGTCGACGATCTCGATGAAGAGATGGAGCTGGAAATCGACGACGAGCGCGTCGCCGAGATGATGGATGGCGCCGCCGACCATCCCGAACACGAGACGCTGGATCGAAAATTCTATTTCAAGGAGCTGCTGCGGCTGCAGCGCGAACTGATCAAGCTGCAGGACTGGGTCGTGCACGAGAAGCTCAAGATCGTCGTGCTGTTCGAGGGGCGCGATTCCGCGGGCAAGGGCGGCGTCATCAAGCGCATCACGCAACGGCTCAATCCGCGCGTCTGCCGCGTCGCGGCGCTGCCGGCGCCGAGTGCGCGCGAGCGCAGCCAATGGTATTTCCAGCGCTACGCCGCGCATCTGCCCGGCGGCGGCGAAATCGTGCTGTTCGACCGTAGCTGGTACAACCGCGCGGGCGTCGAGCGCGTCATGGGTTTCTGCGCCGACGCTGAATACGAGGAGTTCTTCCAGTCCGCGCCCGAGTTCGAGCGCATGCTGGTGCGCTCGGGCATCGTCCTGCTCAAATATTGGTTCTCGATCACAGACGAGGAACAGCATCTGCGTTTCTTGATGCGAATCCACGATCCGCTCAAGCAATGGAAACTGAGCCCGATGGACCTCGAGTCGCGCCGGCGCTGGGAGCAGTACACCAAGGCCAAGGAGAAGATGTTCGAGAGGACCCACATCCCCGAGGCGCCCTGGCATGTCGTCGAGGCCATCGACAAGAAGCGCGCGCGCCTCAACTGCATCGCCCATCTCCTCACGCAGATTCCCTACGAGGAAGTCCCGCACGTGAACCCCGTGCTGCCCGCGCGCGTGCACGACCCGCACTACCACCGCGAGACGATCCCGGAGGAAATGTACGTGCCGGACCTTTATGCAGGGATGGTGGTCAAGGCGTGAGCAGCGGCGCCACCCCGGGGAATCCCCTCCCGGTCCTTACGGGGAGGGGATAGCGGTGGGGCGCTCGCCGCTTCCTCGAGCTCCGAAGCCGTCGCACAACGGCGCGGAGAGCCCCATCCCCGGCCCCTCCCCGCAAGAGGCGGGGAGGGGAGCGGAAAGCGCAGGGAATTCGCCCTCCCCCGAGCGCTCCGCGATCATGCGCGCGGTCAAATCCCGCGACACCAAGCCGGAACTCTTCGTTCGCAGGCTGCTCTGGTCGATAGCGCCGGGATATCGCCTCTATCGCGTCGACCTGCCGGGTAAGCCGGACGTCGTCTACGGCCGGCGCCGCCTCGCCATTTTCGTGCACGGCTGCTTCTGGCACGGGCACGATTGCGCGCGCGGCGCGCGGGCCCCGCGGACGAATGCGGCCTATTGGTCCGCCAAGATCGCTCGCAATCGCGCCCGCGACGAATCGAACCTGAAAACGCTCGCCGCGCAGGGATGGCGTACGATCGTCGTCTACGAATGCGCGCTGCGCGACCTGGACGCCTTGCGCGCGGGCCTTGGCGCGGCGCTTGCATAATTCCAGCGGGGCGCTCTAGGCTCGCTTCGCGTCACGATGCGCCGCACAAGATCCTTGCCTCTGTGACCGGCTCCCCGCCGGTTGATCGGGAATTCGCCATGCCCGGCTCGCTCGAGAAAGCCAAGACCCACGCAACGAAGACGAAATCGGCCAAGCCGGCCGCTGTCGTTGGGGCGCGGCCGCCCTCGCGGCTTGAGGACGACCCGAAGGACACGCCACTGAAAGACGACATCCGTCTGCTCGGCCGCATCCTCGGCGACACCGTGCGCGAGCAGCAGGGCGCCGAGGCCTTCGACATCATCGAACGCATCCGGCTGGCCTCGATCCGCTTCCACCGGGACAACGAACCGTCGGCGCGGCGTGAGCTGGCGGCGATTCTCGACAGCCTCGACGCCGACCAGACCCTCACGATCGTCAGGGCCTTCAGCTATTTCTCACACCTGTCCAACATCGCCGAGGACCAGCACCACAGCCGCCGCAATAGAGCGCACGTGCTCGAGCGCTCGCCGCCGCGTCCGGGATCGCTCGCTTATGCCTTCAGCCGCGCGCACGAAGCGGGCCTCGACGCGAGAGCATTGCGCGATTTCTTCGATCACGCTCTGGTCAGCCCTGTGCTGACGGCGCACCCGACCGAGGTCCGCCGCAAGAGCACGCTAACGCGTGAACTCGAAATCGCCGACCTGCTCGACGCGCGCGAGCGCAACGTCGGCGACGAAGCGGAGCAGGCGCTCATCGAGGAACAATTGCGTTGCGCGGTGCTGCTGCTCTGGCGCACCAACATGCTGCGGCAGACGCGGCTGAAGGTGATCGACGAGGTCGCCAACGCCCTCTCCTTCTACGATTATACTTTCTTGCGCGAGTTGCCGCGCATTCATGGCGCGGTCGAGGACGAACTAGCGCGGTGGGAGCCGAAGTCCGCCCGAACGCCCATCGCCTCGTTCCTCCGCGTCGGCTCGTGGATCGGCGGCGACCGCGACGGCAACCCGTTCGTCACCGCCCCGGTGCTCAGCGAGGCGATGCGGCTGCAAAGCGCTAAGGCGCTGCAACATTATCTCGAAGAGTTGCACGAGCTCGGCGGCGAATTGTCGCTCAGTCAGACGCTGATGCCCGTGACCGACGAACTCCGCGCGCTCGCCGAGCGCTCTTCGGACTACTCGAAGGCGCGTCTCGACGAGCCCTACCGACGCGCGATTTCCGGGATCTATGCGCGGCTCGCCAAGACCGCGCGTGACCTCGATCACGTCTCGGCGCTGCGCCAGCCCGTGAACGACGCCCCCGCCTATGGCGCCGCCGAGGAGTTCAGCGCGGATCTTGCGGTCATCTCGCATTCGCTGGAGACCAACGGCGGCGCGATTCTCGCGCGCGGCCGGCTGCGGTCGCTGCGGCGCGCGGTCGATCTGTTCGGCTTCCACCTCGCGCCGCTCGATTTGCGGCAGAATTCCGACGTCCACGAGCGATGCGTCGCCGAGCTGCTCGCCGCCGCCGCGCCCGGAACGAAATACCTCGATCTCGACGAGGAGGGGCGCATCGCGCTGCTGCTCACCGAGTTGCGCTCGCCCCGCCCGCTCGTCTCGCCGTTCCTGCAATACAGCGAGGAGACGACGGGCGAGCTTGCACTGTTCCGGACGGCCGCGTCGATCCGGCGCACCTATGGTGCGGGCGCGATCCGCACAAGCATCATCTCCAAGTGTCAGGGCGTCTCCGACATGCTGGAGCTCGCGCTGTTGCTCAAGGAGGTCGGCCTTGTGAGCGCCGATGGGCGCGCCCAGCTCAACATGGTCCCGCTGTTCGAGACGATCGAGGACTTGCGCGCTTGCGTCGCGGTGATGGACCGGCTGCTCGCCATTCCCGAATATCGCCGCATGGTCGATGACCTCGGCGCCGAGCAGGAGGTGATGCTCGGCTATTCCGACTCTAACAAGGACGGCGGCTTCGTCACCTCCGGTTGGGAGCTGTACAAGGCCGAGATCGGCTTGGTCGAGGTCTTCAGGCGCCACGGCGTGCGCATCCGGCTGTTCCACGGCCGCGGCGGCTCGGTCGGACGCGGCGGCGGACCGAGCTATGACGCGATCCTCGCGCAGCCGGGCGGCGCGGTGCAGGGGCAAATCCGCATCACCGAGCAGGGCGAAATCATCTCGAGCAAATATTCGAGCGGCGAAGTCGGCCGCCGCAATCTGGAAACGCTGGCTTCGGCGACGCTGGAGGCGACCTTGCTGCAGGAGCAGGTCGCCGCGCCCGACCCGAGCTATCTCGAAACGATGGAGACGCTTTCCGGCAGCGCTTACAAGGCCTATCGCGGGCTCGTCTACGAAACCGAGGGTTTCGTGAAATATTTCTGGTCTTCGACCGTCATCACCGAAATCGCGACCCTCAACATCGGCTCGCGTCCCGCCTCGCGCAAGAAGACGCAGGCGATCGAGGATCTGCGCGCGATCCCGTGGGTGTTCTCCTGGGCGCAGTGCCGCCTGATGCTGCCGGGCTGGTTTGGCTTCGGCTCCGCGGTCGAAGAGTTCATCGACGCAGACCCCGAACACGGGCTCGAACATCTGCGCGCGATGTACAAGAACTGGCCCTTCTTCCGCACGACGCTGTCCAACATGGACATGGTGCTTTCGAAATCGAGCCTCGCGATCGCGTCGCGCTACGCGCAGCTCGTTGCCGACGTCGCGCTGCGCGAGGCGATCTTCTCGCGCATTTCCCGGGAGTGGCACGACTCGGTGAACGCGCTCAACGCGATCATGGAGCAGACGCATCTGCTCGAGCACAATCCGCTGCTGCTGCGCTCGATCCGCAACCGTTTCCCCTATCTCGACCCGCTCAATCACGTGCAGGTCGAATTGCTGAAACTGCATCGCGCGCATTCGACGAGCGAGAAGGTGCTGACGGGCATTCAATTGACGATCAACGGCATCTCTGCCGGGCTGCGCAACAGCGGGTAGCGCCTCGCCGTCATGACAATGATTCGGCGCCGGGCTATAGCCGTTCCATGACGCTGCTCCTCCGACTTCTGAACCGTCTGTTCCACGGTCCCGCCTTGCTGAGCTTCTTCGTCATGGGCCTAGCGGTGGGCGGCTTCGCGCTGTGCTCGTTCAATCTGTTCGAGCTGTTCCACGCTAATTTCCAGCTGATCGCGACCTATGGCGCGATGGCGGCGTTCGACGGCGGATTGCTGCAATTTCTTCAATTGGTCGCCTGGGGCTATATCGCGCTGGCTTTCTATGTGGTGTTCAAGGGCTGTCTGGACGGGCTGCTGCACCGGATACACCGGGCGCGGGAGTGGGGAATACCAACACCCGCGGAGGAGCCGCGCGTGAAAATCGAACCGCGGCCAATTCGAACCGAAGATCTCTGAGTTTTTGACGATGAGTTTCTGCCTCTTTGACCGTCATTGCGAGCAAAGCGAAGCAATCCAGACTAAGCCGCAGTTGGAGACCCTAGTCTGGGTCGCTTCGCTTTGCTCGCGATGACGAAGAGCGAGGCTTTCGCGTCGCAAAACGCCTGGAATCGCCAATGCTAGATGCTCTATATGACGAATCGGCAAGATTCCGAACCTCGTCCAGGGCGTGAGCGAATGATCGTACAGGCCTGTATAAACGGCGCGCGTGACATCGACTTCCACCCTGCCCTACCCCTGACGGTCGAGGCCATGGCGCGAGATGGCGCATCTTGCGTCGCTGCTGGCGCGGCTGAGCTGCACTTGCACGCGCGCGGGCTCGACGGGCGGGAGAGTCTTGCGGCGAGTACAATGAACGCCACGGTGCTGGCCCTGCGCCATGCCTGTCCCGGCACGCTCATTGGCGTGTCTACCGCCGAGTGGATCGAACGCGATGAATTTCGGACGCTAGCTTCGATCGACTCTTGGGATGAGCTGCCCGACTACGCTTCGGTCAACCTTGGAGAACACGCGGCCCCGGCAGTGATGGAAAGGTTGCGGCAGCGCGGTATCGGCATCGAGGCCGGGCTCGCCTCCGTCGCCGACGCCGAGCGTCTCGTGAAGCTGGACTTCGGCAAGCGGGTTTTGCGGATTCTGATCGAAATCTCCGAGCAGAACATCGGCGAGGCGCTGACCGTCGCTGACGGCATCTATGCAGTGCTGGACCGCGCCGAGTTGCGACGGCCGGTTCTCTTGCATGGCCTCGACGCCACAGTGTGGCCATTCGTCACCCTCGCGGCGGGTCGACGGTGGTCCACCCGAGTGGGTCTCGAAGATGGCAGTCTGTTGCCGGGCGGGGCGATCGCCTCCGGAAACGCCGCGCTGGTTGCGGCCGCGGTCGATGTTTACCGCTCCAGATCCGCTTAGAACAAGGCGAACGCACGCTGTTTCTCCCTTAGGCGACGCCCAGAAATAAGCGCTGCGTCAGTCTCGTCATGCACGTCTCCGGATTTGATCCGGGGCTCGACTCGCGCGTCCAAGGCCGACGGCCCTCGGATAATCACCTGAGGCGCCGCGTTGATGCCGGCTCGAGGTCGAGCATCACGACAGCGCGCCGATTTCGAACGCCTCCGTTGAAGCGGGACGTGGATGCGCCTGGATTGATCTGCATGGCAGCGCAGCCCTTGCGGCCCGTCCCGAGAAGCAAAGCGTGTTTGTCCGCAGCCGCAACATAACACGGCGGTTGATTATTTTTTTATCCGCGAATGATAAGAATTTTGGCGCTATCGGATGCCCCGGGCGAGCGGATTGGATTTCGCGCGGAATCCCCTGCTCATTCCCTGCGCACCGAAAAAATTCCCTGCCCGCGCGAAAAAATTCCCTGCGGGCTCGCGTAGGGAATCCATCCTCAAACGACTGACTTCGCAGATGTTTTCGAGACGGATTTTCGCAAAAAAGGGCTGATTCGACGAAATTCCCTGCGTTTTTCCCTACGACCAGGGAATTTCGCGCTCATGGCCCCTCGTCTGACGTTGTTTCGACTGCGGGGCGGCTCGCCGAGCAAGGGCTCACACCTTCCGCCACCCCGGCTTGTCCGACTCGAGCCAGTGCGCCGTGATCGGACCCATGCCGCAAATGGCGATCGTCGCCGGCTCCTTGCCGTCCGACTTCACCCCGTCGTAGTGCGGGGTCTTCGCCACGCGGCGAACGAAGGTTCCGGCGGGCGCGGGAACGGTGCTGTTGGGATCGAAGGTCTCGCCGCTCGTGACCCACCAGGTTCCCGAGACGACGACGCACAAGCGGTCGGTTTCATACCAATGCGGGGCGCTCATGAAGCCAGGATACCATTTGATCAGAACGTAATAGATGCCTGGCTTCGAGGTCTCGCCGTAGAGGTTTGCCGACGAGACTATCTTTCCCCCCGCGGCATAGATCTTCGCGCCTTCTCCGGAATTGAACATATCTACCCAGGTGAGGTCTTCCGGCGATTTGACGATCGTCATATTCGGATCCGGCGCCGCTCCGGCCCGTTCCGTGAGAAGCGCGAGAGGTATCGCGGCGAGCAGCGGAGCCATCAGCAGGTCGCGGCGCGACGCGAGTCCGTTGCTTGATTCTGTGGCCGCGGACGCTGCGACCGCTTTGGAAAACAACTCGTCGGCGGGCTTCGAGTTCATGTCGTTCCCTCCCAGTGTCGGGACGCCCGGACTTCCGGGCCGCGTCGAAACCTGCGCCGCCGAGGATGGGCCGTCAAGAGACAGAGGCTCCTGAGCCGCGCCTGATCGGCTGAGCATTTGGACTGCGTGCAAACCGAACGGCGTGGATGGCCGGGACAAGCCCGGCCATGACGGAAAATGACGTGGCAATCAGCGACTGACCCGCTTGTTTCGTGTTAGGCGCCGGGATGCCTACTTTCCTTTACATTGACTACGGCCCCTCGCCCTATATCGCGAGGGAATTGCGCTACAGCCTATCGACGCTGCTGGCCGAATATCCGGGCGGCGACGCGCGGGTCGTCGTCTATACCGACAAGGCGCGGACTTACGACCATCTCCATGAACGCGTTCGCGCCCGGGACATTTCAGGAGACGTCGGCGCGATGACCCGGCACGGCGCGCTGCCGCATCGCATCAAGGCCTGTGTGCTGCTGGACGCGTTGAAATCCAACGACGACGATTGCGTTCTGCTCGACACCGATTCCTATATCTTGCCTGGTTTCGCGGACGCGCTCGGCAAAGCGCTCGCCTCAGGCGCGGCGATGGACGCTTTCGAAGAGCATGATCCCTATCCCGAAATAGCGGGTTTTCGAGCCGAGCTGCCGCACGCCGGCGGCTATGCCTACGACGCCGTCCATTCCCTCATGTATAACAGCGGGCTGGTCGCGGCGCGTCCGACGCGGCATCTCGCCGCAATGGAAGACGCGATCGCGCTGATCGATGCGATGTTGGACGCGGGGAACAGGTCGTTCAAGATCGAGCAGATTTCTTTTTCCGAGAGTTTTCGGCTACATCAGGCGCCGGTCGCCGAGATGCGTCCGTTGTTTCAACATTATTTTCGCCGCAGTACGAAGCGATATATGCATTGGCGCATCGACCGGTGGCTGAAGCGTGAGCCAGATTTGAAGATCGGCCGGCCGTTCATTACGCATCCGCGCACTCGAGTTCGGCTGTTCAACTATATAAATCAGCTTACCAAGAGATACTGATCTCGTGAAACATACGATCGCGGCCGAGCGGCGCTGCCCTCTGTGCGTGGACAGCCATCCGAATCGAATGCGAAACCCAACCGCCAGGAATTCCCGGTTTTATGAATAGGCTAAGTCTGCCCCAAGGCGATGCGATGTGATATCAGGGAGGGAGCCCACCTCTGGAGCGTACTGGCTTGCCATTGAATTGCCGCGCCACTATCGGTCCCGAGCAGTCCTCGCTCGCCTGCTCGTTCCATACCAGGCATCACAGGGTCTAAGTACGAGATGAGTAAGCGAAATTTTGCGATAATCCTAGCTTCGAGTTTGCTGACCGGGTGTATGTCAGATTTACTGCTACCCATGGAGCCGACAGCGGAATCCGCGGCTGCTCCAAGGCGCGCGTTGACCGAGGCGGAAAAGCAGACCATCTCTGAAGCCGTTTCGCTCAAGACGGAAGTCCAAGGCAGCGACGCATTTATTTGGGCTCCGCTAGTGGTTAGAACGCGCGACAGAGCTACTGATTTTTGCGGTATAGTCAGAAGCCCCAATGGTTTCGCGGGAAAGCCAAGTTATAGTAAATATCTTGCTAGACTCCATTTTGACCGTACCGGTAAATTATCAAATGTCGACGTGGTATCGATACTCAATATTAAAGACGACAACATACCAACCTCGGTTGATTCTATTTGTGTGCGAGACGGCTATGTCTTGTCGCCCCCATCAGCCCCGAAATCATCGTGAGTAATGCCAAGTCCCCATTACGTTGCGGACACTCCGACGCGAATGATTGAAAAGGCCCTCCCCCGCGTGGGCCATAGCTTCGCGCGGACCTCGCCATGGATCGATCGCGCGGCTTCCCGAGCGGCGTACCGGAGCGAGATCGATGGGCTCCGCGCGTTGGCGGTCGTTCCCGTCGTCCTCTATCACGCGGGCTTTCAAATTT
>Ga0209773_10000294_pt1 | contig 15355 bp, 19 predicted proteins | sample BogFormECP14_OM1_FD_188244 | JGI IMG/M metagenome (GOLD analysis project Ga0209773, IMG submission 188244) | Bog forest soil microbial communities from Calvert Island, British Columbia, Canada - ECP14_OM1 (SPAdes) (version 2) | ecosystem: Environmental > Aquatic > Freshwater > Wetlands > Bog ... | reverse complement strand
CAAAGGCCCCCCGTGGACGAACGGCTGGGGTCACACGGGTCTGGACGTTCACCCCAACTCCCCGATCTCGGAGGAGACCGCCGAGACGAACCTCCTGGCCGATGCCACCAATGTCCTGGTGCAGCTCAACCGCAACCTGTCCTGGTTCCAGTACCTGGACAACCAGCCGCGCATCGACGCCATGGCCAACCTGGGCTTCAACCTGGGCGTCGGCAAGCTCCTCGGCTTCCACGACTTCCTGAACCTGATGGCCGGCGCGCACTATGTCGCTGCCGCAGGTGACTTGGAGAACACGGCGTGGTACAAGGAAGTCAATGGCGACGGGCGAGGAGACTTCGTCTGCGCATTGATCTCGAAGGGAGTTCGCTAAATGGCATTCAGCCTCACGTCCTTGATCCCCGGCCTCTCCGAGGTCCAGTGGGTCGCTTCCGGCGTCGCAGCCCTGGCCCTCGTGGGCGGGACCGTGTACGTCACCCACCACTGGGACAGCGCCAGCTATGAGAAGCTGGTGGCGGCCCAGGCTACCGCACAGGCCAAAGCCGTCACGGCCCAGGCCACCAAGCAGAAGGCGCTCGATACCACCGGCACGGCGGCTGCGGCCTCCGACGCCCAGGCCCAGGTGAAGATCGTCGATCACTACATCACCGTCACGAAAGAGGTCCCCACCTATGTCGATAAAAAGCAAGACCTGGCTGCTGTTGCACCGGGCGCTGCCCCTGGCTGTATCTCTTATGGCCTTGTGCGCCTGCTCGACGCCGCAGTCCTCGGCGTCGATCCCTCCACTCTCGCTCTCCCTGCCGGACAATCTGACGACGCCTGCTCGCCCGTTGAGCCCTCTGCTCTGGCAGAAGGCATCGCCGGCAACTACTCCGTCGCCGAGCAAAACGCCCAGCAACTGAACGACCTGATCGCGGCGGCCAAGGCCCAGGCGGTCATCGTCGCAGCCCCTCAGAAGTGATGCATTAAAGGCTATAGCGCCTCACATATGATGCATGTTCCCGAACGGGAAGATTTGGAACTATAACGAACCTGAGATGCGCTAAAGTTCCCGAGCGGGAATAAAGAGAAGGCCCCTGGATCGCTCCAGGGGCCTTAGTTGTGCCAGGGCTTCGGTCTCTGCCGCTCAGTCCTTGGAGGCTTCGATCTCCTTCTGGAGGAGAGCGAGCGCTCGCCAGGCAACCTTGGCGCTGTGCCGCTGACCGTCGGTGTCCAGGGTGCCGCGATCCAGGAAGTGGCGGAACAGCGTGTCCGCCTCGTCGGTGGACTTGGTACGATCCCAGTGATGCGGCTGACCCGGATGGTGCTGCTCAGTCGCGGCAGCGCTGACCCTGGCCACGGCGCACAGGGCGTCGGGGAAGTAGTCCAGCAGAGCCGAGGCCAGGGGGATAGCCTTGCGCTCCTTGGGGTCTGCCGGCAGGTGCGGGCAGGCGGCCTTGCGCACGATCTCCAGGTTCTCGGGCGTCACCAGCTCCGCGTCCAGAGGCTTGGAAGCGCTGGCCCTCGCCCCGGAAGCAGCAACCCTCGCCCAGGAAGCAGCAACCTTCTCCACGGTCTTCACCAGCAGCTCCACGTTGCAGGCGTTGATCATCTGGTAGCTGCCCACGAAATCGGAGTTATCGTTCGGGAAGTAGACGGTCAGGTATTCGCCGCTGACTTCCTTGACGGTCCCGCTAGTGCCCCTTGGTCCGATCTTCGGATAGGCATACTTGGTCCTGATTTGGTCGCCAGGTTTAAACATAATGGTCATCCTCGGGGTCCTCTGTATAGACTGCGGCCGTCCGCAGTGTTCTCGATCACGTCATTGGCGGGCACCCAGAGGCCGTCAGGGCACCAGAAGCCCCATTCCCGGACCTTGGGGCCAGTGGCGAACTGGGACATGCTGTACAGCTCCCCAGGGAGCAGCCGCAAATGGTGGGCATCGCTCGCCTTGCGGAAGATCACGTCGCCCGGCAGGCGGGTGATCTCGTCGATCATGGGCGTGAACTCGCCCGCGCTGGATCGGAAGCTGCCCATCAGCACACTCTCCCTGTACCCGCCGGCCAGGATCACGCTCATGTTCTCCCACGGGTGATCGTGGTGGGGACGCTCGGGGTCGTCCGCCACCTGGATGTGGAAGTACAGGTTGCCGGTCGCCCCGGTGCGGTCGCGCGGCTTCAGGTGCCAGCGATACAGGTAGGGGTGCCCGTCGGGCATGATGGACACATCGGGCGCACGCTCCTGGCCCAGGTAGGCCATAGCGATGTTGTAGTCGTCGATGGTCAAGCTCTTGAAATCAAACACGGTACGCCTCCTCTGCGTTCCGGCCCTTACAGGGGGGCGGGCGGTTGATCCGTCTGCCACGCAATCCAAGCCTGATCGTTCAGCTCGTGCGCGAGCTTCCTGGCCTCCAGCATGACCTCCCAGCGCGCGGTGATGCCGTGCTTGGGATGGACGAACCAGAGGGATTGGGCGGGCCGGCTGAAGGGCGCACGGAGCGCCAGGCGGGCGTACTCGTCGTAGCCCTTCAGGCAGTTGTTGACGATGGCTCCGGGGAGCCACAGGGTCTGGTGCCAGTGGCCCATGACGATGGTGTCGAAGTCGCGGCCGATCTGGGCCTCGGACTTGGACGCCTTCAGGGTGCCGCGCATGATCGGGCCGATGGCCCCGATGATCCCGTCGCCACCCTTGACGCCCAGGCTGTCGCCGTGGGTCAGCAGGAAGCGGTGGTCGTACACCTTGAAGTAGGCGTCGCTCTCGTTCGGGATATAGAACTGGATGCGCGGGTCCTTGCGGAAGTGGCGCTCCAGGTTGCAGTAGATGTTCCACTCGTGGCTGGTGTAGACCCGGCCCTTCATGACCATCTTGCGGGTCGAGCGGCCGTGGTTGCCCACCACGCAGGGGACGAACACCTTGCCGAAGGCGTCGGCCATGCGCTCCAGGCCCCACGCGATCACGTCGGTCAGCTCATTGATCGCCTGCTGGGTGGTGCGGTCGTTGGTGTTCGCCAGCTCCTCGTGGATGGTGCCGGTAATCATGTCGCCGCCGAGCATCACCACGATGCCGGGGTACTCGGCCTTGGCGTTGCCCATGTGGTTGAAGCACAGGTCGATGGTGGTCTCGACGAGCGTGCGGACCCTGGCCCTAGCCACGTCGTTGTTGAACTCGTTGACGCCCCCGACTTCCTCCTTGCGGACGACCTCGCCCCAGTGCCAGTCGGACCAGATGGTGCAGGGCGTGCCCCGGTTGCCCTTGCTGATCCGGCGCGGCGTGAGCCAGGTCGGGGGCTCGGGTGTGCGTTCGGCCAGGCCGAAGATTTCCCGGCGGATCGCGGCGGCCGTGTCGGCTTCCACCTGAAGCGCCTTGACATCCCGTTGGAGCCGGCGGTTCTGCTCCCTCAGCTTCTCGACCTCGGTCGTGATCTGGGTCTCGGCCGTGACACCCAGGCGCACAGCGGCGTCCCGATGCCGGCGCAGAGCCGAGGCTTCCATGCCGCTGGCGCGTGACGCCTGGGCCACCCCACCGTGTTCAGCGATCAGGCGCAGGGCTTGGACGGCTTCTGCCGGGGTGATCTTTTGGACGGCCATTAGAGGATGCCTTTCGAGAGACGGATGAAGGTGGGGAGGTCCATGACGACCAGGGTGTCGGTTCGATCCGCCTTGATGAACAAGGCGAACGGCGGGTGCTTATCATGCTTCAGCCAGTTGAAAAGATCAAGCCAGCCGCGCGCACGGGTCTTGCATTCGATCTCCTCTTCACGGCCGCAGACCTCGACGATGAGGTCCCCGGTGAAGCCTTCGACCGCGCCGGACAGGGGCGTCCGCTTGGCCGGAACCCCCTCGGCGCGCAGGGCGTCCACGCAGGCCCGCTCGAAGCGGTCGCCCTTCTGGCGGCTAGGGTTGGGCATAGGGGCACTTCTCCGGGCCTTCAGCAATGATCCGGTTCAGTTCGCCGACGAGCCGTTCCAGGGCGTCCTTGACCTGGACATAGCTCACACCAGCAGGGATGTGGCACTGGATATCCATGTGGTTCGAGTACGCAGCAACCTCGATAGTCAGGATGGGCTTTTCCATATTTAAACAGGCTCCTCTACTTCCGGTAACGGTCGTTCGACCAAACCTCTACACCGACTGGGATGCGCATGTCAACAGCCCATCGCGGCCGATCTTCCATAATCTGCTGGAGGAGGGTGCGATTATCTGGGCCGGACTTTGGCTCGATGAGGATTTCGTCATGCACGTCCAGGATCACGGGCAGGTTCTCCCGCTCGCAGCGGAACATGGCGTGCGTCATCAGGTCGCGTTCGATGCCCATGACGTAGTTCTCGGTGAGCTGGCCCCCGAAGGCGTCGATAGTCTTGAGCTGGCCGGTCTTCGTGGCGCGGTACTGGAAGGCCCGGCGGATGTCATCTGGGTCCCAGGGCATGGCCTTGCGGATCGGCTTGGCGTCGAAGTACCACATCTTCCGGCCGGATGGCAGGCGGGCGCTCAGCCAGCGGTCTTCCATGACATATTCGATCCCGTAAGCCTCATGCACCCCGCCGTCCCAGACGGCCGCCACAGCGGCGTCCTGGAGGGCGTACCACACCTTCGGGACACCGGGTGCCCACTCCTTACGGTAGGTGTTCACGACCCGCAGGCAGAACTCCAGGTCCCGATCCGTGGCGTACTTCCACTGGAACTTCGGGCCGCCCATCTGGAAGCCCAGGCCGAGCACGCTGTTCTTGCCGGTGCCGCGCTGCTCCGCGAACGCTTTCTTGAAGGCTTCCACCTGCGGACCGAAGACCTCGGGGCCGGCGGCCCAGTTAGGCCGGGGCAGCTCGGGCCAGATGTCGCACGCCATGTCGATGTACACGTCAGCGCCGGCCGCCATAAGCGCCGTCTTCTCGTACTCCCCGGCGATGGAGAGCACCACGCGCGCCTGGATGCCGGCGAAGTCGCCCGCCACATACTCGTGGCCCTGCTCCGCGACCATGCAGTAGCGCAGGCTGGAGACCACCGTCTCGACGGCCGGGCCGATGACTGCCTCGACATACTCCCAGTCGCCCGTGTTCAGGGCTTCCAGGATCATGGACTGCTTCTGGGCGAGCTTGATGCTCTTGTCGAAGACCAGGGTGCCACGGGGGAAGTTGTGGGGCTGGAAGAGACGGCCCGCCTGGCGGCCGGGGCCGGTGCCGTGATACATCAACAGGCCGTGGGCGCGGCCGTCGGGGCTGACGCACTGCTCCATGCGGGCGAGCTTCTTGATCGAGCTGGAGCCGATGAGCTGCTTGATCTCCAGTGCCTCGCGGACCTCGGGGATGAGACCCTGGGCGTCATCCTTGCCGGCGAACAGGTCGTCCTCGCCAACCTCGCCGTCCACGTCCTTGCCCAGCCACTTCGCCACGGTCTCCTTCTGGAGGTCCGGCAGGTGCGCGCCCTGCTCGTGCATCCAGCTCTTGACCTTCTGGCCCTGGGTGATGTTGAAGCCCGTCAGCTCCCTGAAGCGATCCTCCAGCGGGGCCGAGGCTTCGTCCACAATACGCTGCATATTTCGGACAAGGGGCATGTCGAGCTTGACGCCCCGATCATTCATCTTCTGGTTGAGCAGCCAGACCTTCCGCTCGCCTGGGTCCAGCCAGCCGATCCGCTGGTGCAGCTCAAGCTGAGTGCGGGTGTCCTGGGTGCAGTATTGCCCCACCCGATGCAGGATCGTGGGCGTCAGGTCCGGCAGGTTGCCTCGCCTATTCGGGGTTCGCAAAGCCTTGACGAGGCGCGACCCCTCCATGTCTTTGCGCTGGTTCAGGCCCAGGACTTCGGCGACCTTCTCCAGCTTCATGGGCAGCACGAGGTTCGCGCATCTGGCCATCGTGTCGTGCCACTGGGTGACAGGCACGTCCGGGAAACCGTACTGCCCCATGATGCAGCGGGTGATCGCGCGCTCGAACCGGGCGTTGTGGGCGATGAACATCCACCCGTCGGCCAAGGCTCGCGTCCACAGCTCGGGCACCGGGTCGCCCGGATACCAGATGACATGCTCGCCGGTCGAGGCGATCAGGTCCAGACACAAGACCTCGGTCGAGAAGTCCTCGGCGTAGGCGTCAGCCCCGGCGGCCGTGAGATCGCAGAGGCCCCGCGTCTCGTAGTCGGGGACAAGGTAGGGCATTAGGTGATCTGATCGTCCAGGTCCGACAGGCCCGTGACGATGTTGAGCTTGTCGGCGCGGATCGGCGGGGCGAAGTCGCCCACCACATCACCCTGATTGAACGCCTTGGTCATGGCGCTCTCCAGGGACGGCAGCGGAATGGGCTTGCCAGCCTCGTCCACATCGTTCGCCAGCCGGCGCAGAGCCTCGGCGACTTCGTGCGGCGAATGGACCCCGGCGTGCTCCAGTTTAAACGCCATGCCCATGATGTTGCCGTGCTCGGCTCGCCCGAAGGCATGGCTCTGAGTGGCGCGGCCGGCCGGCCCGGCGCACTCCATCATGACCTGATCGCAGGCCCGGTACTTGTCTCGGATGTCCTTGAAGTTGAAGCTGACCTCGACCTTGGCCGGGTCGATGTTCTGGGCGTGGAGCCAGTGGCGCACGCCGTGGAAGATGCTGGTGAAGTCCGTCATGGTGTCCTCCTCGGATAGGGTGGAAAGGGAGCGGCCTTGTTGCCCGTGGCGACTGAGCGTGCTCTAGGGCGAATGTACCGCTCCCCATCCTGGGTGTCTCACCCGGCTCCTTATGAAGGCCGCCGGCACCCGTTCCAGGCTATGGCTTTATCTTGCCGGCCTAGAATTGCTCGTCGTCAGCAGCGCCGCCAGCCGTCGGATCGTAGTCGCTGGTGGTGCCCAGGTAGCCCTTGAAGGTCTCGGCCGAAGACTGACCGCCGCCCAGGCCCTGGATTTTCTCGCCCTTGGCCAGGGAACAGACCTTGTTCAGGTAGGCGTTCACGCCGTCGGGGTTCGCGCCCACGCCTTCGTAGGCTTTCAGGCCGACCTCGAACAGCACCTGCACGCCCGGATAGAACTTGGACTTGGCGGCGGCACGCCGTTCGCCTTCCAGGTTCTCCACCAGGGTCCGGCCGTCCACATAGGACAGGGTCGGCTCATGCTTGGTGCGGGCGGTGATGACCGCCTTGCCGCGCGAGAACTCGCGGTCCTTGGGCGGCGTTTCGCGCTTGGCTTTGTCGGCCAGCTCGGAGCCTTTGGCCCAGGGGAACTTCAGCTCGTTGGTATCGCGGCCGGGCCACCGACGAGCGGCGAGCTTCAGCGCTTCTTCCTTGACGAGCTTGAACACGGGACTGGTCGGATCGACCTCGAAGGTCCCGCTGTACTTGGGTTCGCCCTGTTCCTTCCCCTTCTTGCCGATAGCCTTCGGCACGAACAGGTTGGAGAAGGTGAGGGTGGAAGGGGCCTGGTCGAGAACCAGTGTCACCACTTCATCGTTGGTCGCCATGTTGATCTCCTTGATCGCTTGTACAGATTGCACCCGGCGTGGGTGTAGGTCAGCTATTGCATACGGTGGGTGCTGGTGTCAAGCCCCTTCAGCTCAAGGCCCATCTGGTTCAGGTAGTAGGCCACGATGCGGCCGGCTTCTGGGCGGGTCAGGTCATCCAGGGCGATGGGCATTTCGTACTCGCCGATGACCTCATCACCATCGTCAAACCCCTGCACCACCTTGACGCTCAACTTCGAGAGGGGTCCGTTCATTCAGCCACCACCGCCAGGCCGGCGGCGAATGTGTCGGCGGCCGACTTCACCTTAATCCCGGCACGACGATCTGTCGAGGGGGCAACGGTGAGGCCGCTGTCGGGCGTGTAGGCCCACTCCTTCACGAACTCGGCCGCCTCGGGCGACAGCTTCTCCAGCTCAGCCGGCGACTTCATTTCGGGCTTGGTCTCGGCTTCCGGGCCGAAGCGCGCCACGGCCAGGGGCTGGGCCTCCGGGCGGAACACCCGGTTCGCCTTCTTCTTGACGAGCTTGGCCCCGTTGATGTCCTTGCCGGCCGTCAGCCGCCGCTCGGTCTCTTCGCCCAGGGCCTTGATGTAGTATTTGACGGCTTCGATGTAGCGGTAGCTGCGACCGATGCTCTCGTCGCTATAGTTCTTGATGTGCGTGGGGTCGTAGGTGCAGGCCGCCCGGAAGAGGGAGGTCAGCAGGGGGCACACCAGCTTGGCTGGGCAGAAGCGGCAGTGCTCGCCCGCGTCCAGGGTCTCGTCATACTCGGCGCGGCACATGGCCGGGACCAGGGTATCGTGAACCCATTCCTTGATCGCGCCGACCGTGGAGGTCCAGGTGCGGTGCAGCTCGCCGTAGGGCAGGCGCGGCTGCACGATCTCCAGGCTGACGGGGAAGTCATCGGGGAAGGGCAGGCTGTGTTTAGCCTCCAGCATTTCGACGATGCCGTAGGTGTAATACATGCACTGCGGGTTCTCCTCGGGGTCCACGAAGATGCCCTCACCACCCTTCAGGTCTCGCACCTTCAACAGGTTGGGGAACAGCGCCCAGAAGTCGGCCGTGCCGTAGAAGTCCTTGTGGACTGGGGAGCTGATCTGGAACTCCACTCCATACTCCGAGGCCGTGTCCATGTCCCGCCGGCAGGGGTCCAGATAGACCTGGACGGCCATCGCCATGACGGGAGTGATCTCCACGCCGCCGAACGTCTGGCCCACGATCTCCCAGGTGTCGAGGCCCTGGTTTAAACACAGCTCCGACGCCTCATGGAGAGCGGTGCCCTCCTTGGTGTAGTCGTGCTCCTCCTCAGGGATGGCCAGCTCCTTGATGAGCGCGACTGATCCGGGGCAGTTCATCCAGCGTTCAGCGCCGGACGCGCCGAGAGGGCTGTGTGCAGGCCATGGTTCAGATGAAGTGGTCATGTGGTCCCCTTCCATGCAGGTAATGACGAGCTGTCCTCAGCAGTTCTGGGTCGTCTTTGAACCGACCTAAGCCCAGATTGCAGTCTTCACATAGAAGTCCGCGCACTCTTCCCGTCTTATGGTCATGGTCGATACGAAGCCGTCCTCTAGGAGCCTGCGCTTCTGATATTCTACAGATGGCGCAAGCTCCTCCTTGGCATTCCAGCATAAGACCGCGCTGTTCCAGAGTAATCCCGTACCGAGTTTTCATCCTGATGTTCTGATGATACCCAGGATGGGTCATCCGCAACCAGCGTTCGTCTTCAGCTTTCCTAGGCATCAGGGCTTCTTCAGCTCGGCGAGCTTATCAAGGAAGACTTGGCGCAGTTCAGGTTTGATTTCCCGGAGCTGGAAGGCGCGCGTGGGGTCCGGGTTGAAGGTGCCGATCAGGCCCCGGATGGCCGGGGAGTTGCTGATCTCGGTGTTGCGCTTCTGCACCGCCGCGTTCAGGTCGCCGTCGCTGATCTCGCGGGCCGGGGCCGTGGTGAGGTCGAACTCGTCATCCGTGGCGACCGTCCCGGTGGGCTGCACCGTGAACTCGTCATCCGTGGCGACTTCCGTCTTGCCCAGCTCGGCCTCCAGGGCGGCGCGTTGGGCGGCGACATCGGGGCTCTCGGTGGCGAAGGGGTCAGAAGCCTCGGTGCCAGCGGAAGCGGCCGAAGTGTCGGAGGATGCAGGCTGCGCAGGATCGGCCTTCTTCGACCGGACAGCGGCCGGTTTCTTGTCGGCGGCCGGTTGGGCAGCGCCGGCCAAAGGGGCGGCGCCGGCCAAAGGGGCGGCGCGGCCCAGCAAGCGATTGAGCTGCTGCTCAGCCAGGGCGCTGGCCTTATCGGCAGCACCCGCTGCCCCGCCTTCATTGCCGTTGTAGTAGGCAAAGCCGATCTCGACACGGACCTTGCGGGCGGGGGTATAGTCGGCGACCGGCGGGTTGCCGTCCTCCAGCACGATCACGCCGTAGTCGCGGTTGTCTTCGCTCATGGTAGTCTCCTCTGTTGTCTGCCCTATAGCAGGGTCAGATGATGCGGTCAAGCGCCTTGTCTTCAACGTAGCTCGCCAGGCCTCGAAGCCTCGCCGGGTCTTCCTTGGCCTGTCCCAGGGCGGTATTGCAGCCGCCGCACAAAAGCGCTCGAACCTTGCCCGTCACATGATCGTGATCGACGTGAGCTTTAGCGGGGCTAGGCAATGCAGCCCGACAGCCAGTGTTGGCGCAGCACTCATCTTGTTGTTTAAACATCTCCTGCTTCTGCTCCCAGGTAATGCCATACTTGCCGACAAGATGCCAGGCGTTCTGCTTTGCCCTATAGATAGGGTTGTTTTGCCTGCGCGCCCGCTGGCGATTAGTAACCATCATGCGATAGGCGGGATCGCTGTCCCATTTACGCTTTGCGTGTTCTCTGGCACTCTTGCGTTTAGCAGCAATCTGTTCTGATGTCCAGCCTTCGTAACTCATATAATGCGGTCCAATGCTTTGAAAATCGTCTGGTTCTTTCTCAGGGCCGTGGCCAGGATGCGTTCGCTGAAGCTGCCCGGCGCGACGATGAAGTCCGCCTGCACCGTGTTGTTCTGGCCGCCGCGATCCAAGCGGTCGATGCCCTGCTGGTTCACCCCTGGCGTCCAGTCGGCCTCACCGAAGACGCAATGGTTGCAGACCTGTTGCAGGCCGTCGGTGCCCGTTCCCATAGAGATCAGGTTGCCCACGATCACGCGCATCCAGGGGCAGTCGATGAAGTCGTCCACCGCCTTCTGCTTCTTCTCAGCCGAGAGCCGGCCGTCGATCCGCAGCACCCCATACTTTGCGAGTGCGTCGCAATATACCTCCAGCACGTCGATGTGGTGCCCGTACAGGACCACCTTCTCTTCACCCCCGTCAAGGAGCATCTGGACGTACTCGACGACCTGATCGGCCAGGGCCAGACCCATCTGGTGGCGGACAATGGCGATGTGCCCGAGCACTTCCGCGTCGGCCCCTTCCAAATTTTCCGGGTCGATGTCGAGCAAACTCTCGGCCGCCAGCGCCTGCTTGACCAGGGTAGTCTCGTCGGCCTGGACGATGTCGTACTCGGGCATGTTGAGCTGGCCCATCACCCCGTTCTCGCCATGCTTCTCCCGGCGCACCATGAAGTTGACGCGCAGTCTAGCTTGCAGCTCACCGTGCCGGCCACTGCGCTCGTCAATGTAGAACTTGGTCTTGCCGGTCGTCTTGTCCACGACTTCCTTGCGTTCGCTAGGATTGAACCTTTGCGAGAACTTGGCTTCTGACATGAAGTCGATGCTGTCGAAGCAGAGACCACGGGCCAGGGTGTAGGCTTCGCGCGGCCGGTTGGGCAGCGGGGTGCCGGTCAGCCCCATGATGCTGCCGGCGCGAGACGCCAGGGCCTCGAACTCCATCAGCTCCTCATCATGCCGGCCGAACACGGCCCGCGTGCGCTTGCTGTCGATGGTCTTGAGGTAGTGCCCCTCGTCGATGATGATGAGGTCGTAGAGCCCCTTCGCCAGGGCCTTGCCGATGGCCGGCGACCGGGCGAGGTCATAGCTGGTGATCGTCCATGCCGCCGTGGGATGGACGCCGTTGCGCCCGTTCAGGATCGGGTAGACATTGTAGGGCCACGGCATGGTGCTCCACTTGCGGATGTTCTTCGCCCACTGGAGCCGGATGTTGGCGGGGCACAGCACGAGCACGCGCTTGGCCTTGATCTCGTTGGCGAACATGATCGCCTGGGCCGTCTTCCCGAGGCCCGGCTGATCTCCGATCAGGGTGTTCTGCCGGCGCAGGGCGTACTCGACGCCCGCGATCTGGAAGGGCCAGGGGTCACAGTCGCCGGGGTGCGCGATGTGCGCGCCGCTTCCCTTCGACCAGGAGGCGTCGATCTCGGTCTGAAGTCGCAGCAGTCCCTGCTGCGCTGCCGGTGTCGCGTGCTGATAAAAAGCAACAGCGGCATAGGGTTCCTTCGTCCACAGCACGGCCTCTGCCGATGTGGATGCCGATGTGGAGAAGTTCAGGCCGTGCTCCTCCATCATGGAGGTCAACAGCTTGCCGTCCGCTCGGGGGATACGGATGAGGTAATCCCCCGAGGCTGCGTTGAAGTCCAGGATCATCAGTCGTACCTGATTGGCATCTTGCGATAGGTGCCAGGTGCCTCCAGCGGCTCGCGCCGGGGGTCGTCCTGGACACGGCGGGGCGGCTGGCTCTCGTCGGGCCGGGGCTTCGGAGCCGGCTGGCCGCGCAGCCGGTAGGGGTAGTTGTCGCTCCTCATCCGGTCACGCGCTTGCGCCCGTACCGCTGGAGCTGCGGACGATTGTGCCGCGCCACTCCAGGGGTGTTGCCCCGCTTGCCGGCCAGCCGCGTGGGCGTGCCGATGTAGGCGAGCGCCGCCAGATAGCGGAAGCGCCCACCCGTCCGCAGGACCATCTGGAGCAGGTAGTCACCCCAACCGATGGTCCACGGGCGCTGTTCGAGCTTCTTGCCCATCTAGGCCGCCTTCGGGAGAGTGCGGACCAGATTGCTGGCGTCGTCGAGATTGACCACGACCGGCAGGCTGGACGGCAGGGCGTCGATTTCGGCGACGGCCCATTTGAGCCCCATCAGATCGACCAGCTCGGGCCAGACTTGGCCGAACTCGAAGCGGGTCTTGACCGCGAGACCGGCCGACCGCACGGACTGAGCGGCCTTCTCGATATCGGAAGCCTTGGCGCTGTAGATGCGCTCGACTTCCTCAGACGCCGCCACCAGCTCCTTGGGGATGGTCCGTTCGTGCCCGGAGCGATAGAGGTTCTGGTAGACCTTCCCCAGTTCGATCCGGCCCGAGCCGCCGCCCGTGGAGTGGACATACAGGGTGGTGATGCCGACCGTGTAGCCGTGCTTCTGGAGCAGCGGCAGCACCTTGCGGACATCTTCGTGGATGGCCGCCTCATAGACGGCTTTGCCGGGGGCGATCCGGGCTTCATCGCGGACCTTCGCGGCGGCGGCCAGGAGCGGCTGCTTGAAGGCGGCGATCACACTGTCAAGCTCGGCGCGGGTGAGCTTGACGAACTTGGGTTTGGGCGCTGTGGCCATGGTAGTTCTCCTCTGTTTAAACGATACCTATGAGTAGGCGTACTTGCCGGTCGGGGCGTGGACGGCCGCGCTCAGACGGTTAAGCCAGCCTGCCGTCCGCGTGCTGCACCGTTGGGCGCAGTAGGTGAAGGTGCCGTCCATCTCGTGATGCTGATACAGGATCACGCGGTCGTCGTCAAACAGGGCGCGCGCCGCCTGAAAGAGCAGGATGTTACGCGTCCGGTCGGATTTGTGGTAGACGGCGATGTCGCCAGGTTGAGCCGCATCGGCCCACCGGGTGAAGGCCGCTCGGTTTCGGATTGTGGTGGTGGTCGTCATTGGTCCTCCGACTTGACAAGTGGTCTCTGGAAGGCTTACCAATAGCCATCGCTTCCGAGGGCGTCAACAGAAAAATGCAGTCCGCACTCCACAAAGAAGCCTTGGCCCTGGCGGCTCGGGGCATCCCGGTTTTTCCCTGTCTGCCGCTGACCAAAACACCGGCCACAGAGCATGGGTTCCACGACGCATCCGATAACCCGGACGTTATCAATTCGTGGTGGTCTGATAACCCGGACTACAACATCGCCCTCCAGCCGCAGAAGGCCGGGTGGTGCGTCATCGACCCGGACGGCGAGGCTGGTTTAAACGCATGGGCTGAGCTGGAGCTGGAGTACGGCAACGCTCCCGAGACCATGACGGTGGACACGCCGCGCGGTGGCGTCCACCTGTACTTCAAGGGCGATCTGCCCCCGTCACAGAGCAAGCTCGCGCCCCATGTGGACACCCGTGGCGGCGGCTCCTACGTTCTGGTCCCGCCCTCCGTCTTCTATGATCCGGCGACCGGGCTGACCGGCAGCTACCGCTACCGGGGCACGACCACGCCGGCCGACGTGATGCCCTGGGTTGGCGTGCGCCTGGCCGAGCTGTCCGAAGCGCGCCTGCATTCTTCGGACATCGAGCTGGACCTCCCGCACAACGTGCAGCGGGCGCGGGCCATGCTCCAGAACATGGTCAAGCAGGGCGACGTGGCTATCGAAGGCCAGATGGGCGACCTGAAGACCTACACCACCGCGTGCTGGTGCCTCAACCTGGGGTGCAGCGCGGACAAGACTGCCGAGCTGATGCTCGACATCTGGAACGATCATTGCGAGCCGCCGTGGGACCCCGACGAGCTGCGCGCGAAGATCGAAAACGCTGCGCGCTACGCCCAGAATGGCGAAGGCGCGTGGGCCGTCGAGCCGTCCAGTACCACCTTCGCCGCTGCCCTCGGAAAGCTTGGCGTGGATAAGACTGCGACGGCTCGACGGTCGAAGTTTGCGCTCCTGAGCGAGCACGATCAGGACAACCTGCCCGAGCCCGAGTGGCTGATCCCGGACCTCATCACCACCAACGCTGTCGGCATGATCTACGGTCCGAGCATGACGTTTAAATCGTTCCTCGCCATGGACATCGGCATGAGCATGGCCTCGGGCATCGGGACCTGGAAGATGCAAGGTGTGAAGCCCGTGGTCTATGTGGCCGGCGAGGGGCCGTTCGCCATCGCTCGCAAGCGCCGCCCGATCTGGAAGGTGGTGCGCCAGGTGGAGGGCGAGGTTCCCTTCTACCTGGTGGGAGCGATGCCGCACTGCGTGGCCATGGATGAGATCGACGCCTTCATCGACCAAGTCAGAGAGGCAGGGGTCGAGCCTGGCCTCGTCATCATCGACACCCTCGCCCGGTTCATGGGCGGCCTGGACGAAGCCAGCGCCAAGGATGCGAGCACGGCCACCATCGCCCTGGAGCGGATCAAGGATCAGCTCGGATGCTCGGTCCTGGTCCTGCATCACACCGGCAAGGATGCGTCGCGCGGCGCGCGCGGCAGCTCCGCGTTCCTCGGCAACTTCGACACCCAGCATGAAGTGGTGCGCGCCGAAGGGACCTACGCCGTTGCCCTGCATCCCCGGAAGCAGAAGGATAGTGAGCTGGCCCAGCCCTGGCTGTTCGAAGGCAAGGCCATCGGCAGCTCCCTGGTGTTCGACCAGATCGACAGCAGCCGCTTCCGGGACCTGACCAAAGCCGAAGGCACCCAGGGCCAGACAGCCCGCATCCGCGCCGCTCTGGTGGCTCTCCATGCCTATGGTGAGGAGAACCACGTCAGCACCCATGTCCTGGCCGGGGAGATGTGCCCCATGTCCGAGGGTGACACTGTCGAGGCGCATGAGAGCCGCGTGGGAAGGCTGGAGGCCCTGCTCCGCACCCTGGGCCGGACCAAGCTGGCCGCCTACTGCTACGAGAGCGGGATGTGGGGCTTCCCTGCGCCGGCCGAGACATAAAAAGGCCCTGCCGCCTCACGAGCAGCAGGGCCAGGTGCCGGGCCGATCTTGCAGTCGGCCTACGGGTTATCCCAGATAGGACGGTTCGGCGCGATGGTCCTTGGCGACCCACGCACGCAACTCAAAGAACATCGCCTCACGCTCGCCTTCGGT
>Ga0209773_10000293_pt1 | contig 15357 bp, 11 predicted proteins | sample BogFormECP14_OM1_FD_188244 | JGI IMG/M metagenome (GOLD analysis project Ga0209773, IMG submission 188244) | Bog forest soil microbial communities from Calvert Island, British Columbia, Canada - ECP14_OM1 (SPAdes) (version 2) | ecosystem: Environmental > Aquatic > Freshwater > Wetlands > Bog ... | reverse complement strand
ACGCCGCCTCCGTCGCGCGCGGCTCGGGATGGACGACGATTGTCTCCACCCCCGCGTCGCGCAGCATGGCGAGCGCCTCCACTGGCGCAGCCTGATCGGTTATGACCGCATGAACGCGGGAGAGCGGACAAACGACCAGGCTCCCTCGCTGGGCGAATTTCGAGGAGTCCGCCAGCACGACCAGTTTGTCTGCGCGCCTCAGGAGCTTCGTCTCCGCGCGGGCGATCAGGGGATCGCCCTCGATCACGCCGAGCGGACCGATCGAGATCGCGCTCATGAACATGATGCGCGCCGAATAGTGCTGAATGGCGTCATCGTCGAATGGCGCGACGATGAGCTTTTGGTCGCGGTAGACCTCGCCGCCGGGCAACGCGACGCGGTTCTGGGTTTCGCGAATGAGAAACTCGGCGAGCGGATAGGAGTTGGTCAAGATTTTCAGCCGCGTGTTCCGCAAGAATTCCGCCATCTGGAAGGTCGTCGTGCCGCCGTTGATGATGATGACGTCGTTATCGACGCACATTTCGAGCGCCCTTCGGGCGATGGCGCGCTTGGCTTCGATATTGATCGTGCGGCTGACGTCGAATGCCTGCGTCTCGAGCGACGCCTGGGCCATCCGCCGGGAGAATGCGCCGCCGAGCGCCTGGATGCCGCCGTAGACCCGCTCGCCATAGCCGGCCTCGGCCAAGCGTCCAGCGTCGCGGCGGGCCGAGGCGGCGGACACGCCCGTGGCCGCCATGAGGTCTGCAATTGACAGGAAGCCTTGCGCGGCGAGCAGATTGCGGACGATCTCGACGCGCTGTCTCTCGCGCATGGCCCTTGCCGTTCCCCCGTTCATTGGTTGTTGGTGCTTGAGTGCCATAGGCCCTATGCACTGTCAATCAACCTCGATCAAATTCGCTCATTGCAGCGCAAAATTGCGCAAAAACGTTGACGCACAACGATCATTTGCATATGGACTGGTGAAAATCGTGCGGCATCGAGAGGAACCACCCATGAGCGGCGATCATCTTCGTTTTGACGCTCCGTTGCCCGACCTGTGGGACGACGAACACGCGGCTTCGCTCGACGATCCCGCCCTGCTGCTCTATGGGTCCAATCTGCTCGGCAGCGACCTGCGCATTACCAATTTCGGCGGCGGCAACACGTCCGCCAAGCTCAGCGCCGCCGATCCGCTGACCGGCGCGCCGACGAAAGTCCTTTGGGTCAAGGGCTCCGGCGGCGACATCGGTTCAATGAAGCTCGACGGTTTCTCGACGCTCTATCTCGACAAGCTGCTCGGCCTCCGTTCGGTCTATCGCGGCCTCGAGCACGAGGACGAGATGGTTGCGCTGTTCAATCACTGCACATTTAATCTCAACCCGCGCGCGACTTCGATCGATACCCCCCTGCACGGCTTCGTTCCCCATCCGCATGTCGACCACGTTCACGCCGACGCAGTGATCGCGATCGCAGCGAGCGAGAACGCCGAAGCGCTGACGCGCGAGATTTATGGCGGCGAACTCGGTTTTCTGCCGTGGCAGCGGCCAGGGTTCGACCTTGGTCTGAAGCTCGGCGCGATGGCCGAGGGCGATCCGAACATGAGAGGCGTGGTGCTCGGCGGCCACGGCCTGTTCACCTGGGGGCCGACCGCGAAGGATTGTTACCGGACCACGCTGGAAATGATCAACAGGGCCGCCAGATGGCTCGGCGCGAACGCGCGTGGCGAGGCCTTCGGGGGCGAGCGTGTCGAGGCCCTGCCGCGGGCGGACCGACGCGACATCGCCGCGAAGCTCTTGCCCGCCATTCGCAAGCGCATATCGGCCAGCGAGCGCAAGATCGGACACTTCACCGACGCCGCGGCCGTGTTGGAGTTCGTCAATTCCCGCGATCTCAAGGCGCTCGCGGCGCTTGGGACGTCTTGCCCCGATCATTTCCTTCGCACCAAGATCCGCCCGCTGGTGGCGCCTTTCGATCCGGCGGCGGGCAACCTCGACTCGGTCCTCGCTTCGCTCGACCAGAACATTGCCGACTATCGCGCCGATTACGAAGCCTATTACCGGCGCTGCAAACGACCGGACTCGCCGCCGATGCGCGACCCGAACCCCGTCATTTATCTGGTCCCGGGCGTCGGCATGCTGTCGTTCGCCAAGGACAAATCGACCGCGCGCATCGCCGCGGAATTCTACGTCAATGCGATCAACGTGATGCGCGGGGCGTCCAGCGTCAGCCGTTATGTCGGGCTTAAGGAGCAGGAGGCGTTCAACATCGAATATTGGCTGCTCGAGGAGGCCAAGCTCCAGCGGATGCCCAAGCCAAAATCGCTTGCCGGGCGGGCCGCCCTGGTGACCGGCGGCGCGGGCGGCATCGGCCAGGCGATTGCGGCGCGGCTGATGAGCGAAGGGGCCTGCGTCGTCCTCGCCGACATCGACGCCCAGAGCCTCGATGCGGCGGTCGCCGACTTCGGCAAGCGATTCGGCAAGGATGCGGTCGCCGGCGTTCATGTCGACGTCACCAGCGAGGCTGCGGTCGAGGCGGCGTTCCGCGAGGCGGTTCTCGCCTACGGCGGCGTCGACATTGTCGTCGCCAACGCCGGCATCGCCTCGGCGGCGCCGTTCGAGGACACTTCGCTCGAGCTTTGGAACCGCAACTTCGCGATCCTCGCCACCGGATATTTTCTCTCCGCTCGGGCGGGCTACCGGATCATGAAAGATCAGGGTCTCGGCGGCGCCATTGTCTTCATCGCCTCGAAGAACGCGCTCGCGGCCTCTCCCGGAGCATCGGCCTATTGCAGCGCCAAGGCGGCGGAGGTTCATCTGGCGCGCTGTCTGGCGCTCGAGGGCGCGCCGCACGGCATTCGCGCCAATACGGTCAATCCGGATGCGGTGCTGCGCGGCTCCAAGATCTGGCAGGGCGAATGGCGCGCGCAACGGGCGGCGTCGAACAAGGTCAGCGAGACCGAACTCGAAGAGGTTTACCGCCAGCGCTCGCTGTTGAAGCTGTCCGTGTACCCCGAGGACATCGCCGAGGCCGTCTATTACTTCGCCTCCGATCTCTCTGCCAAGAGCACCGGCAACATCCTCAATGTCGATGCGGGCAACGCCGTGAGCTTCACCCGCTAACCAAGCGACGCAAAGGAAGCGGCCATGTCCTATCGTATCCCCGAGGCGTTGATCGGCGAGGAGAACGCCAGGCTCGCCGCCGCGCAGGCGGAGGATTATGCGGCGCTCGGCCGGCGACTTCGACGCGCCGGCGTCGACATCGAGGTGATCAGCGCCAGAGTCGCCGCGTTCGCAGTCGCCGTGCCGACCTGGGGGGTCGGAACCGGCGGGACGCGCTTCGCCCGCTTTCCCGGACCCGGCGAACCGCGCGGCATCTTCGACAAGCTTGAGGATTGCGCGACCATCCACCAGCTCACGCGCGCGACGCCAACCTGCTCGCCGCATTTCCCCTGGGACAAGGTCGACGATTATCGCGAGCTGGCCGAATTCGCGGCGGGGCTTGGCGTCGGTTTCGACGCGGTCAATTCCAACACTTTTCAGGACCAGCCCGGCCAGACGCTGTCCTATAAGTTCGGCTCGCTGAGCCACAGCCAAAAGGCGGTGCGCGATCAGGCGGTAGCGCACAACGTCGAATGCATCGAAATCGGCCAGAAGCTGGGGTCGAAGGCGCTGACGGTCTGGATCGCGGACGGCTCGAATTTTCCCGGCCAGTCGAACCTCGACCGAGTGTTCGACTGGTACCTCGAATCGATGGGCGAGGTCTACGCGCGCCTGCCTGGCGACTGGCGTGTGTTCCTCGAGCATAAGCTCAACGAGCCTGCGTTCTACTCGACGGTGATCTCCGACTGGGGAACGAGCCTCATGGCGGCTCAGGCGCTGGGGCCGAAGGCCCATTGCCTCGTCGACCTCGGCCACCACGCGCCGAACGTCAACATCGAGCAAATCGTGTCGCGGCTCATCCGCGCTGGGCGGCTGGCGGGCTTTCATTTCAACGATTCGAAATACGGCGACGACGATCTCGACACCGGATCGATCGACCCGTTTCGGCTGTTCCGGGTGTTCAATGAGCTGGTCGAGGCCAGCGCGCGCGGCGCCGGGGGCTTTGATCCCGCCTACATGCTCGATCAGTCGCACAACGTCACCGATCCGATCGAGAGCCTGATGGTCTCGGCGATGGAGACGCAGCGCGCTTATGCGCAAGCGCTTATAGTCGACCGCGAAGCGCTCGCGGGGGCGCAAGACGCGAACGACGTCATGCTCGCCCACCGCATTCTGAAGTCCGGCTTCGTCACCGACGTCTCGCCGATCCTGGCCGAGGCGCGGATGCACAATGGCGGCGCGATCGATCCGGTCGCGGTCTATCGGGCTTCGAACTATCGCAAGGTCAAGGCGAAGGAGCGCCCTGCGGTCGCAGGTTCGTCATCGGGGATTGTTTAAAGCGCGACCCGCCGCGCGCGCAAACAAACCCCCGCCGCGCCGCCTCCTTGCAGCGCTACAGCGATTTCGATCCATCAGCCAGCGCCGCGCCGCAAGCAGCGGCGCGGTTCAGGGAAAGCGCCCCGCTATTCCGCCGGCGTCGCCGACACCCCTTCGACGGGGATGGTCGTTGGCTCGGCCTCCCGACGGAAGCGCCGCCAGGCCATGCGGATGTCGCGGAACAATCTGACCCAGGCATTAGGGGCGCGGAAGTGCGACGCGAACTCCCGGTTGGTCTCCAGCGGGACCCAATAGGAGTGGCGCCAAGTCTTGAACATCGTATGGAGCTCGTCGGCCTGTTCAGGCCTTACCGACAGCGCCGCGCAGCCGCAAAGCGCGTCGATCGTCACCCGCCCGGACCGGTCGAACTGGAAACGATGGCGGCTTGGCACATGGTTCAGCCAGCCATGAGAAAATTCGAAATCGGAAGGCTGGAAGCGAAGCGCAGCGATCATCGGCGCGACGTCTAGATGGCGAACCGAGTGCCCTGACGCTAGTCTGTATTCCACGTTTGGCATCATAGTCTCCTGACCTAGGAGCCCCGACCGTAGCCCTCAACGTTATGGCGCATCGCCGTGTTCCGCGCGACGCGCGGGCATCGACGCTTTTTTCTTCATGGGCGCGAACCGCGATGCAGAATGCGAAGAGCATTGCACGATGGCGCGCCAGTTGCGCTGGCGGTTAGTCTAACGCCGTTTGCGGCATTGCTGCAATCGATTCCATCGCACCTGGACCGGCGGCAAACAACAACCCTTTCGACGCGCGGTACAATGGCTTGTACCGCCCCCGCGCTTTGCAAGCGCAGGGGAGCAAAGGGCCGCGCCTGTCGTCCCACGCAAAGCGGGGAGGGGGACCGCGCGGAGCGCGGTGGTGGGGGCGCGACACGATTAATGGAGGCTCCCGCTAAAGCAATCGCCGCGGTCCTCCCCAAGCTTGAAATCCGCCGATGCTTGACTAAAGTCAGACAATGGACGAGAGCCAGCTGCGGCAGATTCGCCGCTTCAACCGCCTAGTTACCCGGCGCGTCGGCGCGCTCGAGACCAATTACCTGCGCCGAGGCCGGCCGCTGGCGGAGGCGCGGCTCATTTTCGAAATCGGCGCCGATGGCGTCGATGTGCGCACGCTGCGCGCGAGACTCGGGCTTGATTCGGGCTACCTCAGCCGGCTCGTGCAATCCTTGAAGTCGCAGGACTTGATCGCGGTCGCGAAGGACGGCGGGGACGGCCGGCGGCACCGAGTGAATCTCACCCGCAAGGGAGGCGCAGAGCGCGCGGCTTATGACCGGCTCTCGGACCGGCTGGCGGCGTCAATGCTGGAGAAGCTCGACGAAGCCGAGCGCGGCCGCCTGACGACGGCGATGGGCGAGGTCGAGCGGCTGATCCGGGCCGCCTCGGTCGAAGTCGCGGCGGAAGCTCCAAGCAGCGGCGACGCGCGCCGGTGCCTCGATGCGTACTTCAGCGAGCTCGCGGCGCGCTTCGAGGGCGGGTTCGACGTTGCTAAGGACGATTCCGCCCGCGCCGACGATATGGCGGGGCCATCGGGTCTGTTCGTGCTCGCCCGGCTCGACGGCGATCCGGTCGGGTGCGGCGGGCTCAAGCGCTCGGACAAGACGATGGGAGAGATCAAGCGGGTCTGGACCGCGCCCTCCGCCCGCGGCATGGGCGTCGCTCGCCGGGTGCTCAGAACGCTCGAAGCAGCGGCGCGCGACATGGGCCTAAGGACGCTTCGCCTGGACACCAACCGGGCGCTGACCGAGGCCCACGCGCTTTACCGAAAGGAAGGATTCCGGGAAACCGCGCGTTTCAATGACAACCCCTACGCCGATCACTGGTTCGAAAAGCGGCTATAAGCACAGCAACGAATCGTGTCCCTGGGATCGTCAATTCGGTGGGATCGTCGTAGTGTGCTCCGAGAAACGTTCTGCTCGCGCCGGCCCGCGGGCTCCGGTCCGGCTCGACTTGGACAGAATTCGATCGGCTGTTTCCCGCATCGCGCCGGTCTTTCGAAACACGCCGCAGTACGTTTGCCCACCCCTTGGCGAGGCGCTCGGCTGCGAACTCATTTTGAAGCTTGAAACCGCCAATCCCATACGCTGTTTCAAGGGTCGTGGGACGGAGACCGTCATGGCGCGTCTGGCCGACTCTGGCGTCAGGGCGGCCATCTGCGCGAGCGCCGGCAATCTCGGGCAGGCTTTGGCCTATAGCGGACGAAGCCGAGGGATCTCGACAACCGTCGTTGCCGGCAGCGGCGCGAATTCGTACAAGCTGGAAAGAATCCGCGCGCTGGGAGCGACGGTGCGGATCGTCGATGGGGACATCGAGGCGGCTCGCCGTCTGGCTCGGCAGATCGCAGATAGCGAAGGCGCATTCCTGGTCGAAGACAGTGAGAACATCGACACCTGCGAAGGAGCTGGCACCATCGGGCTCGAGCTCCTTGAAGGCGTCGGGCCTATCGACGCTGTGCTCGTCGCGCTCGGAGGCGGCGCGATGGCCACCGGCGTGGGGTACGTCTTCAAGCGCCTCGCTCCACGGGTCGAAATCGTGGGCGTACAGCCTAGGGGAGCGCCAGCGATGGCATTGTCATGGCGGGCAGGGTCCATTGTCGAGACGGACCGCACGGATACAATCGCGGACGGCGTTGCAGGGCGCTTTCCAATCCCCGCTGTTCTCGACGACCTGCTGGTCGTAGCTGATCACGTCGCGCTGGTCGAGGAAGAGAGCATCATTGCCGGAATGCGAATGCTCTATCGCCGCGCCGGACTTGTCGTAGAGCCGTCCGCCGCGCTGGGCGTTGCGGCGATCCTGGAGGATCCGTCCCGCTACTTGGGCAAGCGGGTCGCAACAATCATCTGCGGGGGCAACGTGATCCCGGCTGACTTTGAGCGATGGGTTACCGAGGGCGTCAGCCGCGCCAGCACGGCTTGTTGATTTCCGACCAGCGCTCGGCGGAGCTGATGCCGATGTCGTGCAGTTCGCCGTCCGACATCCGCGCCAGCTCGCCCCGTTCCCGCGCCCGCCGGCGCCATGATTGCAATTCGCTCCGCCAATGGGCGAATTGCGGCGGCGACATTTCGAATGCGAAATGCGGCAATGCGATGCGCATGATAGCCTCCTGGGCCATTTAATGGCCAAGTGATACGGTCGGTGGCTGTCGCCCGTCAAACGACATCTCGGCATCAATCGCATGCGACACGGGAATGCGGTGGCGAGAGCGAGCCAGCCCGCCCCCAACGCGGTTCGGCTTGACAGAGGCAGGGGGCATGACCAGGGTGGGGCTCGATCGCATGAGGTAATCACATGCGAAGCTTTCCGGTTCGGTTGCCGTCGCTGGATCTCGTTCGCGGTTTCGTCGCCGTCGGGCGGCGCATGAGCATTACGCTCGCCGCGCAGGATCTTTTCCTCACCCAATCCGCCGTCAGCCGGCAGATCATCGCGCTCGAAGAGGCGCTCGGCGTGCAGCTGCTCAACCGGGGCTATCGCTCGATCGGCTTCACCGCCGAAGGCGAACGCTTCTTTCGGGTCGCCGACAGCGCCCTTCAACAGCTTCAGGATGGCGTCAATGCGCTCGCCGCCGGGCGCGACCGGCAGCCGGTGACGATCACCGCTAGCATCGGCGTCACGGGCTTGTGGATCATGCCGCGTCTCGGCGGTTTCCAGCAGCGCCATCCCGATATCGACGTGCGGGTGGCGGCGAACAACAGAGTGGTCGATCTGAGGACCGGAGGCGCTGATGTCGCCATCCGCTATTGCCCCGCCTCGAACGCGCCGCCGGGGTCGCAGCGCCTGTTCGGCGAAGCGGTCGCGCCCGTCGCCCATCCCTCGCTGGGAGTGAGCCGCCTCGACTCCGAGTCGATCGCCACCCACGTTCTCATCGAATACGACGACTCGAATCGCCCCTGGCTGCAATGGGCCGACCGGCTCCATTCCATGGGTCTGAGCGCCGTCAAGCCGAAGGGCGTTCTGCGCTACAATCAATATGACCAGGCAATCCGGGCAGCGCTCGAGGGCCAGGGAATAGCGCTCGGCCGCATCGCCCTGATCGAGCCCTTGCTGTCGCAAGGCAGGCTGGTCGCGGTCGGCGGCGCGGGCGCGGACCAGGCGCATGGATACGCCTATTGGCTGGTCCAGGCCGACGCTACGCCCCGCGACGACGTCCAGGTCGTGATCGACTGGATCAAGACGGAGGCGAAGAGCGTCGAATTGCGGCTCGAGGACGAGTTGAGCGCCCTTGCGGGGGTCGAGTCGCGGCCGAGGTGATCGCGGAAGCTGCACCGTTTAAATCACATCCTCGTCCTGACGAGCGCCGGAGGCGCGTCTCGAAGGACGGCGCAGAAGGCCCCCTGTGCGGCGCGCATTGGATCGCCCGACACGGCGGCTGCGCCGCCAGCTCAGGACGAGGTCGCACTCGTGCGCCTTAAGGGCGGCGGCGCTATTTGCCCTCGGTTTTCGCCACGCGCTCGTAATTGCGGGCGGCCGAGGTGACGGCGAGCGCGGCGGCGGCCAGCGGGCCGGCCGGAGCGTCGGAGGCGGCCGCTCCGGATTGGCCGGCGAAGAGGGCCTGAAGCCGCTCGCAGATCGCCGGGTCGGGTGGCGGAGCGCCGGTCTGAAACGCGAGACGGGCCGCCGAGAGCTCGGCCACAAGGCTGTAGGCGGCGATCAAAAGGTTGGCCATTTCGTCGAGGCCCTTGCGCGCCGCCATCGGCTCGCTGCTCATCCGCCCGGCGGAATCGGAAAGCGCGGCGATCGCCTCGATCACGTTCTTGCGCGCCAGCCGATAGTCATGATCGCTGACATCGGTCCTGAGCGCGGCGGCGGCGAAGGCGGCAAGCTGGGCCTGGAGGCGGCTCGCCAGCCGCGGCGCCTCGGACGATTCCCAGCGCGGCCAGAGATAGTTGAAGAGATGCGCGATCGCCGCGCCGATCAGCGTATCGGCGAGGCGCACCAGGATCGGCGCCGACACCCACGGCTGGACCAGGTGCAGCGACACCAGCGCGGTCACCGAGGCGCCGGAAGAGGCCAGGCGGTAATTGAGCCGAGCAAAGCTGTGGGTGAACGCGACCGCGAGACCCTGGACCGCGACCAGCGCGCCGGCTGGCAAGTAGGCGACTGAGCCCGCAGCGACGACGCAGCCGATCAGCGTGCCGATGACGCGGTCGTCGCGGCGCTGCTTGGTGAGCCCGTAGCCTGCCCGCATCACCACCGCGATGGTGAGCAGGACCCAGTTGCCGTGCCGCTCGTCGCCGAGCGATTGGGCGACGACCGCCCCTGCCATCATCGCCAGCGCCAGGCGCACGGCGAACCTGAGCACCGGCGAATCGAGGCTCAAATGGGGCATGAGCGCGCTCGGCGCGTAGCGGCGTTTCGGGATGAAGGCGGCGAGATTGACGTCGCCGATCGAGGCGCGCGCCGTCTCGTCGTCCGACAAGGCGCGCTCCAAGCGCCTGATATGGCTGAGCGAGAGGACGAGTCGCCCGGTCGTGGCGACGAGCGCCGCACGCGCTTTCGGGTCCATCGCTTCGGCTTCCACCCGCGCCGCCTCGCGCTTGAGCGCGTCGATGGCGAGCTGATGGTCGGGCGGCAGAATGGGGCGACCGGTGGTCAGGAGCTCCAGGCTCAAGTGCTCAAGATCGAACGACCCGACCCGCAGGGCGTCGCCGATTCGACCCAGCACTGTCGCGGCCTCGGGCGTCTGCCGGATGAGATCGACGTCGCATTGGGCGGCCACCAGCGCATCCAGCGCATCGAGCAGGATGCCGATCGACGCTGCGAGCCGCATCCGCTCGCCCTTTTCTCCCGGCCGATCAAGCAAGAGCGAGCGCGCCGACTGCAATTGCTCCGAAAGCATCGACTGTTGGCGAATCGTTGCGCCATAGGCCGCAGCCAGTTCCTGGTCCGGATCAAAAACGCCCGCGACCGCGCGCATGTACATCGAGAATTCGCGGATCGATTCGCTTGTGACCAGCCGGCGGGCGCTGGCGTCGGTAAAGACGGTCGCCAGAAGCGCAAACGCGATATAGGCGACGCCTCCGCCCGCGAGCAGCAGCTCGATTCGAGCCGCGGCCGGGAAAGTCTCGCGCGGGAATCCGAGAATGAAAACCATCGGGATGACCGCCTGCATGCCGACCGCCACCGCCCATCGGCCGAGCCCGGAGACGAGACCGCCGGCAAAGCTGATGAGGCCGATCATGACGAGGGCGGCGACCGCCCACGGCAGCGCGAGCTGGATCGCCACGGTCGAGAGGAGCGCCAGCGCGAAGCCGAAGCCGAGCGTCTTCGCCTTCTCCCGCCAGGGCGCCGGGAGATCGGAAATGCTGGCCGATATGGCGCCGAGCGTCGCCGGCTGGCCGGCGGCGAAGCCGAAAATCGCCGAGGAGACAAGCGCGACCGCAACCACCCCCAGGCCGACGCTCGCGCCGTTGATGATGTGCTGGCCGACGAAGAGCCGCAGCAGATTGGGTGGGCGCGGCCAGCGAGGCATGGGGCCCGGAAGAGTCCTAGGCGGCCGTCGCCTTCTGTTTCAACGATTCGACCGCGCGCGCCGCGGTCGCATTGAGGCCGGAATGGCCTTGATCGGCGAAGGCGATGATCTCGCGAATCATCTTCGGCGTCCAGTAGAGGGTGAGATGCGAGGCGGCGCCCGCAGTCGCTTCCCGCTCGGGCATGGCGGCGTAGAAATCCGCGATCTGATTGGCCATGCGCACCAGTTTGTCGATTTTGCCGGTTGTCACGCCGCCAATCCCCCGCTTGCCAGGTCCTTGCCGGCGTCGAATGAGAACGCCTGGTCGGCGCGCGCGACCGCGATCAGGCGGACGCCGAAACGCCGCGCCCGCTCCAGGGCGAGCGAGGTCGGGGCTGAAACCGACACCAGGGTCCCGGCGCCGAAGATGGCCGCCTTGGCGACCATTTCGAACGAACAGCGGCTGGTGATGACAAAAAATCCGCTGTCCGGCGCAACGCGAGCGCGCGCCAGCGCCCCGATCGCCTTGTCGAGCGCATTGTGCCGTCCGACGTCCTCGCGCGACAACAGAATTTTCCCGTCCCGCCCACACCATGCCGCGGCGTGGACGGCGCGGGTCGCCTGATTGAGGGGCTGCCAGGCCTCGAGTTCGCCAATCGCGGCGCGGATCGCGGCTGGCTCGATCGAAGCCGGCGGATCAAGCGGCGGCCGGGGCGACGGCATCTGGGAAAAATCCTCGATCCCGCAGAGGCCGCAGCCGGTGCGCCCGCTCATCGCCCGGGCGCGCGCCATATGGGCCTGCAATCGCTCGCCGCTGAGCGCGATCTTGAGCTTCCAGCCGTCCTCGGCCGCTTCGACCTCGATTCCCCGGATGTCAGCGACACTCTCGGCGATCTGCTCGGTCAGGACAAAGCCAGCGGCGAAATCCTCGAGGTCCTGCGGGGTCGCCATCATGACGGCGAACGGCGCGCCGCCGAGGACGACCTGAACCGGGGCTTCGACGGCGATCGCGCGGGTGAACTCCTTTCCGCCGACGCCCAATTCGTAGGAAAAGACGCGGACCGGAACGTCGATCGAGCCCGGGCCCTCACTCGGCCGCATCGGCCAACTCCTTCGCCATCCGGCGCAACGACACCCCCTCTTCGCGATCGCGCTGCTGCCAATCGGAATAGTGGTTGGTGCGCCGGACCTGCACCGCGGTCACCTTGTATTCCGGACAGTTGGTCGCCCAGTCGGAATTGTCGGTCGTCACCACATTGGCGCCGGTCACGGCGTGATGGAAGGTCGTATAGACGACCCCCGGCTGCACCCGCTCGGTGACGCTGGCGTGGAGCGAAATCTCGCCGATGCGGCTTGCGAGCGCCACGAGATCGCCATCGCGTACGCCGCGCTGCTCGGCGTCGAAGGGGTGAATTTCGAGCACGTCCTCGTGGTGCCAGACCGTGCTCGCGGTGCGCCGGGTCTGGGCGCCGACATTGTATTGCGACAGGATGCGGCCAGTGGTCAAAAGGAGCGGGAAGCGCGGCCCGGCGCGCTCCTCGGTGGCGAGATACTCGGTCAGCATGAACTGGCCCTTGCCGCGGACGAAATGGTCGACATGCATGACCGGCGTGCCGGTCGGCGCCGCGTCGTTGCACGGCCACTGGATTGAGCCGAGCTCGTCCAGGCGGGCGTAGGAGACGCCCTTGAAGGTCGGCGTGGTCGCCGCAATCTCGTCCATGATCTCTTTCGGGTGATTATAACGCATTGGCGCGCCGAGCGCATTAGCCAGCGCCATCGTCACCTCCCAGTCGGCCATTCCGGCAAGCGGGGGAATCGCCTTGCGCACCCGGCTGATCCGGCGCTCGGCGTTGGTGAACGTGCCGTCCTTCTCCAGGAACGACGCGCCGGGCAGGAAGATATGGGCGTAACGCGCCGTCTCGTTGAGAAAGAGATCCTGCACGATGACGCATTTCATCGCCTTCAGGCCGGCGGTGATGTGGGTCGTGTCGGGGTCCGACTGGGCGATGTCCTCGCCCTGGACGTAGAGCCACTTGAACGAGCCGTCGATCGCCTCGTCGATCATGTTGGGGATGCGCAAACCCGGCTCGTTGCTGAGCGGCACGCCCCACAGGCGCTCGAACGTCTCGCGGACGGTGTCGTTCGACACGTGGCGGTAGCCGGAGAACTCGTGCGGGAACGAGCCCATGTCGCACGAGCCCTGGACATTGTTCTGGCCGCGCAAGGGATTCACGCCGACCCCCTCGCGGCCGATGTTGCCGGTCGCCATGGCGAGATTGGCGATCGCCATCACCGTCGTCGAGCCCTGGCTGTGCTCGGTGACGCCAAGGCCGTAGTAGATCGCCGCATTGCCGCCGGTCGCATAGAGACGCGCCGCCGCGCGCAGCTCGAGCGGATCGACGCCGGTCGCCGCCGCCGTCGCCTCGGGCGAGTGGCGGGGATCGGCGACGAACCGCGCCCAGGACTCGAAATTACCGATTTCGCAGCGTTCGCGGACAAAGGCTTCATCGACGAGGCCCTCGGTAACGACGACATGGGCCATCGCGTTGAGGACCGCAACGTTGGTCCCGGGCTTCAACGTCAGATGTTGGTCGGCCTTGATGTGCGCGCTCCTAACGAGATCGATGCGGCGCGGGTCGACGACGATGAGGCGCGCTCCGGCGCGCAGACGTTTCTTGAGGCGAGAAGCAAAGACCGGATGGGCGTCAGTCGGATTGGCGCCGATCACGACCACCACGTCCGCCTTCGCGACCGACTTGAAATCCTGGGTGCCGGCCGAGGTGCCGAAGGTCTTGGACAGGCCGAAGCCGGTCGGCGAGTGGCAGACGCGGGCGCAGGTGTCGATGTTGTTGTTGCCGAAGCCGGCGCGCACCAGCTTCTGGACCAGGAACACTTCCTCGTTGGTGCAACGCGAGGAGCTGATCGCCCCGGCCGAGTCGCGGCCGTATTGGGACTGGATGCGCTTGAATTCACTCGCCGCATGGGCGATGGCCTCGCCCCAGGAGACCTCGCGCCACGGATCCTCGATTCGGCCACGGATCATCGGCTTGAGAATCCGGTCCTTGTGAGTGGCGTAGCCGTAGGCGAACCGCCCTTTGACGCAGGAATGCCCCTCGTTGGCTTTGCCGGCCTTGTAAGGGACCATGCGCAGGACCTCATCGCCCTTGAGCTCCGCTTTGAACGAGCAGCCGACGCCGCAATAGGCGCAGGTGGTCACCACCGTGCGATCCGGGGTTCCGTGCTCGATGACCGGCTTCTCGTTGAGCGTCGCGGTCGGGCAGGCCTGCACGCAGGCGCCGCAGGAGACGCATTCGGACGACAGGAAATCGACGCCGCCGGTCGCAACCTTCGAACCGAAGCCCCGGCCGAGGATGGTCAGCGCGAATGTGCCCTGGACCTCCTCGCACGCGCGCACGCAGCGCGAGCAGACGATGCATTTCGACGATTCGAAGCTGAAATAGGGATTGGAGGCGTCGATCGGGCCCTGCGAGTGCTTGGCGCCGTCATACCCATAGCGCACGTCGCGCAAGCCGACGTTCCCGGCCTGGGTCTGCAATTCGCAGTCGCCGTTGGCGCTGCAGGTCAGACAGTCGAGCGGATGGTCGGAGATATAGAGCTCCATCACGCCGCGTCGCAGCCGCTCGAGCCGCGGCGTCTTGGTGCGGACGACCATGCCCTGCTCGGCCGGGGTCGTGCACGAGGCCGGCGTACCCTTCCGGCTCTCGATCTCGACGAGGCAGAGCCGGCACGAGCCGAAGGCCTCGAGATTGTCGGTCGCGCAGAGTTTGGGGATCGGGTTGTCGATCAGGGCGGCGGCGGCCATCACCGATGTCCCCGGCGGCACGCTGACCTTGCGCCCGTCGATGGTCAGCGTGACAGTCGGTTCGCCGGTGCGGATCGGCGTGCCGGTATCCAGTTCCTGCAACAGCGCCATCGCTTGATCTCCTATTCCGCCGCGACGCGCGCCGGCGCCCTGGCGAAATCCTCGCTGAAATGATCGAGCGCGCTGACAACGGGCAGCGCAGTGAGCCCCCCGAGCGCGCAGAGCGAACCGTCGGTCATCACCTCGCAAAGATCGCGCAAAAGCTGGACGTTCCGCTCGCGGTCGCGACCGGCGATGATCTTGTCGACCGTCTCCACGCCGCGGGTCGAGCCGATCCGGCACGGCGTGCACTTGCCGCAGCTCTCCTTGGCGCAGAATTCGAAGGCGAAGCGCGCCTGGCGCGCCATGTCGACGCTGTCGTCAAAGACCACGATGCCGCCGTGGCCCAGCATGCCCCTGGCCGCGGCCATCGACTCGTAGTCGAGCGGCGTATCGAGGAGCGAAGCGGGAAAATAGGCGCCGAGCGGCCCGCCGACCTGAACCGCCCGGATCGGCCGGCCGGTGCGCGTGCCGCCGCCGAAGCCTTCGATGAGATCGCGCAAGCTTGCGCCGAAGGCGAGCTCG
>Ga0209773_10000289_pt1 | contig 15395 bp, 8 predicted proteins | sample BogFormECP14_OM1_FD_188244 | JGI IMG/M metagenome (GOLD analysis project Ga0209773, IMG submission 188244) | Bog forest soil microbial communities from Calvert Island, British Columbia, Canada - ECP14_OM1 (SPAdes) (version 2) | ecosystem: Environmental > Aquatic > Freshwater > Wetlands > Bog ... | reverse complement strand
CGGTTTTCCGCCCTCGGGCAAACAACTCCCAAACCGGCCGCCTCTCAGCACGTCAGTGCTCCCGCTCTACAAGCCGCGCCCTGGACAGGCGATTTCGATGCCATGCTCAAGCGCCGCTTCATTCGCGTGCTCGTAGCCTCGTCCAAAACGCAATACTACGTCATCAACGGCGTCCAGCACGGCAGCTCCTACGAGTTCCTCAAAGCCTTCGAGCAATGGGTCAATCAGAAATATCCGCAAAAAGATAAAAGCCTGCGTTTCCACGTCCTTTTCGTTCCGGTTTCCCGGGATCAAATTTTCCCCAGGCTCATCGCGGGAAGAGGTGACCTCGCCGTCGGTACGCTTCTCGTAACTCCGGAACGCTTGAAGATCGTGGATTTCTCCGATCCCTTGGTCACCGGCGTCAAAGAAATCGCCGTCACCGGACCAGGTTCTCCCGAACTCCATTCGCTCGAAGATTTATCTGGCCAGGAAGTCTTCGTACGCAAAAGTTCCAGCCATTGGGAACATCTCGAAGCCTTGAACGAAAAGTTTCGCGGAGAGGGGAAAGCCCTGGTCAAGCTTCGTGCCGCCCCCGAAGATCTGGAAGACGAAGACTTGCTCGAAATGTTGAACGCCGGCTTGGTCCCCATAGTCGTCACCGACGCGTACTTGCCCAAAATTTGGCAGCAGTTCTATACCAACATCAAGGCCAATCCCGACGTGATGCTCAGCGATTCCGGGAAGATCGCATGGGCCATGCGTAAAAACAGCCCCGAGCTCCTGACCGCGGTCAACGCATTCGTGAAAACCCACAAGCAAGGCACCGAGTTCGGCAACAGCGTAATCGCCCGTTACGCGCAGAGCGCCAAAACCCTGAAAAATGCCGTGGCCCCCGGCGAACTCAAAAAGTTTCAGGAGACCGCCGCCTTCTTCGAGAAATATGCCACGGAATACAACCTCGACTACCTGCTCATGATGGCCCAGGGCTACCAGGAATCCACGCTCGATCAAAACGCCAAAAGCCAGGTGGGGGCAATTGGCGTCATGCAGTTGATGCCCCCGACCGGTGACCAGATGAAAGTCGGTGATATCCACCAGGAAGAAGCCAACATTCACGGTGGCGTGAAATATATCCGCTTCATGGTCGACAAATATTTTGCAAATGAACCCATGGACGATACGAACAAGATTCTTTTCGCATTTGCGGCCTATAACGCTGGCCCTGGACGCATTCACTCCCTCCGCGAAGAGGCCGCGAAAAAGGGGCTGAATCCAAACGTCTGGATCGACAACGTCGAGTTGGTCGCTGCGGCCAGAATCGGCATGGAGACAGTCACCTACGTCGCCAACATCTATAAGTATTACGTCGCCTACAAACTGGTTGCGGAGCGAGAGGAAGAGCGCAAGAAAGCCAAGCAGGCTGTCGAGAACGGTCCTTAGGAGTAGCTGTGACACGCCAAATGCGAGACGAAACAAAACGTCTGGCCGCGGAACAGGATGCAGACCCGCGCGTTGATCTTGCCGTTCAGCGTACGGAACTGGCCGAGGATCGAACGATTTTGGCCTGGGTGCGCACGTCCATGGCATTGATGGGCGCGGGTGTGGCCTTCGATAAGGGAGTGCAGCTCTTGCATGCCTCAAGACTCGCCGCTGGTACGGCCGTCGTGCGGAATGGACACGTTATGGGGCTATCCCTAACGGTTCTCAGCACAATCCTGCATGTTTTTGTTCTTTGGCAACACCTGAAGAAGCTCACCGTTCTCGCTCAGATCAAGGGTGGGAGTTCTCCCAGATTTCCGCCAACTGCGTTCGCCTCGATTCTCGTCACGGTCTGTTAAACGAAGAGGGCGATCCACCATGCCTGAAACGTCAGTTCAGGGGAGGCTCGTGTGAACTCCTCCGAGACCCCTACCGCGTCAATCTGTTGTGATTAGGCTTTACAGCAATTTACAAGATCGCGGGGATTGCCAAAATAAGCGGAAGTCTTCTAAGACCGCCTTCTGAGCCCTCTGCTGGTGCATTGCCTAAAGGCAGAGTCAGGAGTAAATTCTGGGTTGGCCAATAAGTCAAAAGGAAGTTCTGGTCGAAGAGGTGGCTTTATGAAACGTCGGGATTTCCTTTGCTCCGCAGGGGTGGTGTCAGCAGCGATGGCCTTCCCGAAGGCGGGGCGAGTATTTATACAGGGAACAACGACTGAAGTTTGGCGAACGTTCGATGTGACGACGAGAGTACAGGTCCTGAAACCTTCCGGAACGACTCGGATATGGATCCCGGCCGCGCTCGTCAGTCCAACACCATTCCAGAAGACGCTTGCGAATGACTTCAAAGCCGAAGGTGGTACCTCAAAACTGATCGAGAGCAGCGCCGACTCGATGGGAATCATCGCAGCGGAATTTCCCCCGGGGGTGATGCCGGTGCTCACGGTGACGAGCAGGATCACGACCAGGAATTTTGCGGTGGACCTCTCTGTGCCAGGCAAAGCGCCAAAAGAGGACCACGCGGAATTGAAACATTTTCTGCGGGCGACGAAGCTCATGCCCACGGACGGCATTGTGAAAGCGACGGCGATGGAGATCACCAAGGATTCGAACACAGACGTCGAGAAGGCGCGCGCGATCTATGAATGGATCGTGGAGAGAACCTCCCGGAATCCGAGGACGCGGGGCTGTGGGCTCGGGGATATCCGTTTCATGCTTGAGACCAAGGATTTGAGCGGCAAATGCGCCGATCTCAACGCGCTCTACGTTGGCCTCGCGCGCGCGGCCGACCTTCCAGCGCGCGACGTCTATGGCATCCGCATCGCCAAGTCGGAAATGGGCTACAAAAGCCTCGGCGCCTCTTCGGAAAACGTGTCGAAGGCGCAGCACTGCCGTGCAGAGGTATACCTCAACGGCTACGGCTGGGTTCCTGTCGATCCCGCCGATGTACGCAAGGTGGTGCTCGAAGAGCCACCCGGGAATCGCCCGCTCGACGATGAGATGGTGAAGAAGGCCCGCGCTCGGCTGTTCGGGTCGTGGGAAATGAATTGGATGGCTTACAACTTCGCGCACGATGTGTCGCTGCCGGGTTCGGATGGTGCGTCGCTTGGATTCTTGATGTATCCGCAGGCGGAAACGGCCGACAGGCGGCTCGACTGCCTTGATCCGGATAGCTTTAAGTACGAAATCACATCGACAGAGACCGCCCCGACAAACGGCTGACAGAGGACGCGCAACCCGTCGCACAATCCGCTTCGCAACCGAACTCGGTCCGGCCTGCCAGGTCCCGGGGGATTGCCATCGGACTCGGCCCGCGGTTTGGATGTGGTCATTCGGTCCAACCTTTGCAGCAGCGCGCTGCGGGGAAACGCCTCTGAATCTGGTACCGTATTTCACGGCAAAGGGCGCGATGGATGATGACCCGTTGGGGATTGAAATAAGCATCGTGGTGCCTCGTTTGAGCAGCAGAAAACGCCGCTCCCTGAAACGGTGCCTGATCTCCTCGCCCTAAAACGCGAGGTTTTGCGGGTCCACAGATAATGTGGCGCTGTTCTTTGCACAGGAGGGGGATTTTGCGGTAAAACCTAGGACGAATGAGAGAAGCGCGACTACTTGGTTTTCTTTTTTTTCTGATACTTGGTTTCGGGTTGGAACCAAATGTCCCGGACGACTACAACGGGAAGCCCTTTCAGGATTCGGCTCACGCGGGGGGCGCCCAGGCCATCCCGGGGCGATTGCAGGCGGCGTTCTATGATTTAGGAGGTGAGGGCATTGCCTACCACGATACCGATTCGATCAACCATGGGAGCGGGGAGCTGAATTACAAACCAGGACACTGCGAAGAGGGGGTGCCAGAGTCGATATGCCATTTTCGAGAGAAAGAGGGAGTTGACGTTTCTTACGTCAAGAAGCTGGCAGATCTAAATCATCCCAATATCGTTACGCCGGAATGGCAGCAGCTTTATATTGGATGGACAGAGGACGGCGAATGGACGAACTACACGGTGGATGTAAAGGAATCAGGAAAATACAAAATCGTGGCGATGTATTCGAACGTTGCCCAAACTATTCAGTTTTCGCTGAACAAAAAATTCGCCGCGGATTGCAAACTTCCGATCGATACACCAGGACAATTTTCGCTGGAGGCCTATCCCGATTGGGTGGTCTGGCACATTTGGAACAAAGCGGAGTGCGGCGAAATTACCTTCCCTCAAGCCGGTCTGCAACTCCTGGCCCTGCACTACAAGAAGGGAAACAATCTCGCTTATTTTGATTTTGTTCGAGAAAGGTAATTCAGCGCCGCGAGATCCGTGCCTGTGGTAATTCAGCTCTTCTTACGGCTGTCCATCCAGGTGGCATGGTCGATCGCCCGTGTGGACTCTCGCACCGCGAGCTCCGGTTCAACAAGAATTTGCTTCCGAAAAGGTTCTGACCCATTAAGCTGGCTCAATACGCACTGAGCGGCGATCCTGCCCATGTTGGAGAGCGGTTGGCGAATCGTGGTGAGTCTGGGATTGTTGAACGCGGCTACTTTGATGTCGTCAAATCCGATGACAGACACATCGCGCGGCACGCTCAAGCCAAGATCCTGGAGCGCCCGGATGGCTCCAATTGCGGACATGTCGTTAAACGCGACCAGAGCCGTGAACGTCAATCCATTGGAAAGTAACTGCTGCACGACCGGATATCCCAACTCGGGGGAAGAAATGTCTCGATCGAGCTGCACCACCAGTTCCGGCTTAATTGTGATGCCGGTTTCTCGCGCGGCGGCAACAATGCTGTTCCACCGCCCGGCGGAGTCTGAGCTGAAGGATTGCCCCTTTATGAAGGCGATTTCGCGATGCCCCAGCGAATGCAAATGTGTCATGGTCAACTGAGCCGCGAATCGATGGTCGAGCGTCACATTGGTCACTCCGTTGATCGAGCGATGGCCGGCCACGGCTGCCACCGGAACGGAAAAGTCGTGCTCGAGCGCAGTGTCAATCGCAATTAGGGCTTCCGCTCCACGTCCCAAAAGCATCCGACCGTATTCTTCGATCAGGTTTTTGCGGTGTCGGTGATTCGCGGTGAGATAGAAATAACCTGCCTCCATCAAATGGTCACCGATACCGCTCATCACCTGGGTGTGATAGCCGTCGCCAAGTTCCGGCACCAGAATTCCAATGGTAAAGGTTCGCCGGTTGCGCAGCGACCGGGCCAGAAAGCTCGGCTGATAGTTGAACTTTTTTGCCGCTTCCTTGATGCGATCGCGCGTCGCTTGTGGGATGGATCTACCAGGAACATCATTCAGTACCACGGAGACTGTCGTAGGGTTCAGGCCGAGATACGCCGCGAGTTTCTTCAGTCCGACGGGCTTCTTCGTGCCCTTGGAAAACTTCTCGGAGTGTTTCTTGCCTTTTTTCGCGCTGCTCACAGTTTCATTGGACGGCTCGGAGAGGTCGCGCCGAACTGACGAATCTTCTATGCAACTTTCGTCGCTAGAAGACTCCTGGGCGTACTCAGTCTCCTTTGGTTGGTCCGTTGAACTCATCCTAGCCCAAAATCCTTTGTTTTCATAAGCCTTCGATTCGTAGTGCCGCCCTCGTTCCATCGAGAGAAGAGCGCTTTCGACTAGGGGCTTTTCCTGCGGAATGCACGGGAAACTATTTTTTTCCTTCCTGTTTACCAAACGAAAGTTCCAGCCGACCCGCCTTGCAACGACGCGGTAATGAATTTGCCGCGGAAAGCTACATTAAAGGTTTGAGGCGACGAATCCGTGTTGGCCACCACCAGGACGATTTTGTTCTTCGGTCCGCGGAAGGCCGCGTTCGAAAGGCCTTCAGGCAAGCTCGAGTCAATGTGAACGAAGCCCGGCCGCACAAACCTGGAAAAATGCGCAATGGTGTAATACGCAAGATTTCGCGTTACTTCATTCCCGTCGATCGTGAGAGCGCCCTGGCAGACGGGACAACCGCCGTTGTTTGTGTGCGGCTCAAATTTGGAGTCTGCCGCCAGGTTCCACAACAGAACATTTCGGCTCCAGTTTCGGATCGCCCCGATCACCGTGCCGGAAACGTGCTTTGCAATCAAGAGCGTGGGCTTGTCAGTTTTTTCCACGGCCATGTATTCCGTGAAGTACAGATTCTTGTTTGGGTAGGCATCATGTGCGGTGGACATGGCAGTGATGTCCCCCTCGTAAAGATGAAAAGCGGAGCCGTCCGCGTACGGATTTGCCTGCGGGTCATTGAGGATCGACACTGGATATTCGGCGTGATTGCAATTGTGATCGAAAAGAAGAATTTTCGTCTGGATCCCGGCGGCCTTAAACGCAGGTCCCAGATGATCCTTCAGAAACACGGCCTGGTCGGGCGCAAGCATCTGCATGCTCGGCGCATTTTTTTCATTCAAAGGCTCGTTCTGCATCGTAATGGCATCGATTTGGATACCTTCTGTGCCCATGCCCTGAATGTATTTGACAAAATATTTGGCGTAAGCCTCGTAATACTCTGGCTTTAATCTTCCGCCTTTGACGTCTCCATTGGTTTTCATCCACGCTGGCGCGGACCACGGTGAGCCCAGGATTTTCATGTCCGGGCGAATCGCCAGGATCCTCTTCAATATAGGGATGACATATTTTTGGTCATCCTTAAGGCTAAATCTTGCCAATTCCGGGTCCGTCTGACCGGCAGGAAGGTCGTCGTAGGAATAAACGTATTCGTTTAGGTCCGAAGCTCCGATGCTTACACGCAAGTAGCTGACGCCGACGTCGTGGCTAGCGGTCCCGAACAATTCTTTCAACAGCGCTTTGCGCTTGCCCGGATCCATGTGCCCTAGGAGTTCGGCACTGCCCCAAGTAAGCGCGAACCCGAACCCATCGATGGGCTGCAATGTCTTTTGATCGGCGATTTCGATCGTGGGGTGCTGGCTGGCGGCCGCCGAGAAATGGAACGACTCTCTTTGTTTCTGGAAAAGAGAGGATCTGTCGGAATTGGTCAGCCATAACTTGGCCGTCTGGCTCTGGGCCAGCACAAAAGAGGGAAGCAACAAGGATGTTCCAGCGAGGGCACACGCCTCAGCGAGCCGGAGTTTTTTCCCGCTCACATTTTTTGGCATGAATCTCCCTCGTTGGAGTCATACGGTTTGTCCAGAGCGAGCGCACCAAAGAACAGTAGGAGACAAACGATTGTTCACAGCCTAGCTCCGCGATGACCTAGAAGGCAATGGAAAAGTGATTCGGGTAAGGAATTGTTCAAGATGTTGCGACTAAACCCTTGGACAATGGAAATCTTCAGAGGTTTTGTTTCCGACAGTCCGAGGCGTACTTTCGCCGATAACGGGCTGAGAGTGTTCTCCCGACGTCCCCTTAAATTCTGGACGCTGAAAGAAATGCGGGCGCCTTGCCGGTAGAGCAGCGCACCACGAAGTCCGGTTCCACGGCGATTTCCTGCACGAACTCACCAACACCCTCAATTCGATTCAGTAACGCCCGAGCTGCCAGTTCACCCATCTTCTGCAAAGGTTGGCGAACCGTGGTCAGGCTCGGGATGGTGTGTACGGCAATTTGAATGTCGTCGAAACCCACCACGGAAATATCCTCCGGAACGCGCAACCCGGCCTCCTGAAAGGCCCGAATCGATCCGATCGCCGAAATATCATTGTAAGCAAACAAAGCGGTGAAGGGCTTGCGGCGGGCGAGCAACTGCTTCGCGAACGGATAACCGAGCTGGGGAGTAGGGTCGTCGCCTTCGAGCTGTACGGTAAGTTCCGGTTTCAAGGGGATGCGTAGTTCCGCGGCAACATCGCAAATGGTATTCCAGCGCACCTCTGAATCCGAACTCAAGCTGGAGCCTTTCATGAATGCGATCTCCCGGTGCCCGAGTTCCATCAAGTGGTTCAGGGCCAGCCATGCGGCGCGGCGATGGTCCAGAACTACGTTCGTGACCCCCTTGATGTTCAGGTGTCCGGCAACCGCAATCGTCGGCAGAGAGAGAGAGTGCTCGAGGAATGTATCCACGGTTATAAACCCCTCAACGCCGCGGGCAGAGAGGATCTGCTCGTAGTGCTGCAGAAGTTTTGGCTCGTGACGATAAGCCACGGTGAGAAAAAAGAAATCTCGCTCACGCAGATATTGTTCAATTCCGCTGATGATCGGCGAGCTGTAGAAATCTCCGATCTCTTGCGTTACCACACCGACCATGTAGGTTCGCTTGATTCCCAGGTTTCTCGCATAAAAACTGGGCCGGTATTTCAGCTCACGCGCGGCTTCTAAGACGCGCTCTTTTGTCGGTTGGGGAATTGACTGCGATGCGGCGGAATTATTCAGTATTGCGGAACAAGTCCCTTTGGTCAGCCCCACGCGGTCGGCCACCATCTGCAGGGTCACGGGGTGATGGGGCGTGCGTTTTCCTTTTTGCACCTTTTGTCGTGGCATGCGCCATTTGCTCCTGAGCCAAGATCGCGGCCTGGCGCTTGAAAACGGTGCCTGGCCGGGAAATTCGTTGCCAAGATATTACTCTTCCTTTCGGAGAAATAGTGAGGAAGAGAGAAATCGGGGCCTGTGAAAAACGCCCTAGAATACCAGTATTCTAAGATAGCACAAGTTAGAATACCGGTATTTTATGCTTGACAACGCAAATACCCCGCTGTTAAATGTGCGCGGGGTGCTACAAATAATACGAATGGGGTCAATCGAAGCTACAACTATCTGGCAATTCGATGCGGCTTGTTGGTCCTTGCAACTGGATCCATGGAGGCGCTTCCATTGCCAGCCGGTGACCGCTATTGGAAGACAACCGATTGTCTTCAGGCAACACGGTTCGTTTTCCGGAAGCGGAAGTTTTGCTCAAAAAAGCTTAGATCTGACCTTATTAGTAGACAATCGATTGACTAAATCAATTCAATCGCATTTTTTTCTTGACAGCCCCCCCTGCATGGGTTTGTAATGCCCGCAGAGTAATAGCAAAGCACTAGGAACGTACCAGACAAACGATGGTCTTTTGATGACTGGCCAGACCGGATGACGGGTGCCGCCGGTTTGCGTTGTGGTGCGTCCTTTTGCCGGTGCGTTGTAGTGGTTCGAGTCTGGGTTCTTGCGAAGTTTCCCTGTCGAGGACGTTGAATCGTTTTTTGGAGGACTTGAATGAGGACAGCACTGCGCTTTGCGTTCGCCATCTTTCTGCTGGCATCTCTTGCCAATCTATCTTTCGCTCAAAGCACCAACTCGGGCGACATTCGCGGCACGGTTACCGATTCGAGCGGCGCCCTAGTTGCCGGAGCGACTGTCACCCTAATTAACGACGATACCGGGGAGACCAAAGAGTTCGTTACAAACGAAAGCGGGATTTATGACACGGTTTCCACCCGGCCCGGCAACTACAAGCTTGTTTTCAGCAAGGCGGGTTTCAAGAAGTCGACCTACGGACCAATCGTGGTGCAGGTTTCTATTATTACGGTCGACGCCATACTACAGGTTGGGCAGATCCAAGAAGAGGTAACCGTAATCGAAACCGGCGCTCCTCTGCTGCAGACCGAAACGGGGCAACTTGGAACCATTCAGGAAGCAGAGACCATGGCAAAGCTTCCGCAGATCGGCTCTGGCATCACCGGCAACGACTGGGCCAACTTTAATATCCTCCTCCCAGGGGCGGCCGGTTCTCCCACGGCGCCCGGTTCGGAAGGCAGCGGTGCTTACAATGCTGGCGACGCGGTCTCGATCAACGGCAACCTACCGAATTATGCGAATTACCTGCAGGATGGCGGTGTGGTTCAACTACCGGTTAGCAACAACGTAGACAACACATTGTTCTCGGCGTTGCAAGAGGTTCAGATTACAACCTCGTCGTTCTCGGCGCAGTATGGTATCGGCGGCGCCGTTTTCAACCAGATTACCAAAAGTGGAACCAACGACTATCACGGGTCAGCGTATGAATACTGGCAGAATTCCGTACTAAACGCTAAACCCTTCTTCTCGATTCCGAACAGTACGGGCGGCTATTCTCCACAGCATGTGGGTTATCTCCGATATGACGAATACGGTGGGACGGTTGGCGGGCCGATCATAAAGAAAAAGCTATTTTTCTTCTTCGCCGTAGACAAGATCTACAACAACGGCGCCGCGGGGGCGACTTTGGGCACAGTTCCTACGCTGGCCGAACGAGGCAAGGGCACAGCCTATCCGGGAGCCTACGATTTCACCGGCCTCCCGACGCTATACGACCCGCTAAGTTGCAACACCCCGGGCTGTACACGAACATCATTCGCAGCGGAGAACACTGGAGCGCTAGCGGGCGTCAACGCGATTCCGGGAAACCGGATAGATCCGGTAGCGGCGAAGATTCTTAACCTCTATCCTACGCCAAACGTCGGAGTCCCCGGTGCGACTACGAACAATTTCAGCACGACTCTGCCGACCCCGAATCCTAATCTGCGCTATTTTGGCCGCATTGATTACACTTTTTCGCAGTCAAATACGATGAATTTCTCGATCAGCGCCAAGAACAACCCGGGCGTGAATAAGTACGGGCCTCTGGCATGCCCAATCAATTGCTTCTCCGGGGACATTGACGGGTATAACGTGCAGTACACGGACACCTGGACGATTAGCCCGACGATGGTGAACGAGTTCCGAATGGCGTACACCAAACAAGGCAACTGGTTTATTCCGGACACGGTTGGGTTTGACGCCTCAACGACTCTCGGCTTGCAATACGCCAAGGCAGATATCCTCCCCACGATAAACATTGGAGGAGCCGGGTTCTGCTGCGCCCAGCTGGCTCCTGGTACAAATGCGATCTATATCGAGAATCTTTATGACCCATCGGACGTGATTACCCTCATTAAGGGGAAGCACATCCTTCACTTTGGAGTTGAGGTGCTGATGGGCCAGGGCAATACGACGCCATGGGGCAACCTACAGTCCGGCAACTTTAACTTCAACGGGAACTACACCGCGCAAAATGGCGCGGCTGCAGGGAGCACCGGAACCGGCTTCGCGGATTTTCTGCTTGGCGACGTCCAGTCATGGAGCGCAACGAATCAAGCAGTATCCTACGCGCGACTCAAGAGCCCCCAACTTTTCATTCAGGATGACTTCAAGGTCAAACCAAATCTGACCATTAACCTGGGCCTTCGCTACACAGCCACGACAGGTTTTACCGAGATTCATAACTCCATCGGCGGCTTCGATCCTAATATTCCGCTTACCTATCCCTGCCCCACTACGCAGTTTACGAACTGCTCTTACAACGGCAGTCTAGGCTCGATGTGGTTCGCTGGCCAGGATAATCGGAGCTCAGCGCAAAAGCCTATTTACGATATCTTCCTTCCACGCCTTGGTTTTGCCTGGTCCTTTATGCCGAACACCGTGATACGCGGTGGCTTCGGGATGTATTCGTATAACTACAGTCAGGACGTCTACGGAGCTGGAATGGGAGCTGGCTCCATTTACACCAGTACTGGCAGTGCTTCCGATCCGTTCGCAGGAACTGGACCGAACCCACTGATCTATTTGAGTTCGCCTGCGTCCGTGGCTAACTCCGTGCTGAACTATGTTGTTGGCTCGCCGAGCGCAAGAATACCCTACACGTATCTCAACATTGCATCTCCATCCAATCAGACTTATGTTCCGTATAACGTTCCGGTGGGCCGCATTAACCAGTGGCAGTTCAGCATCGAGCGTCAATTTGCCCATGATTTCCTGGCTTCCGTGGCGTATGTGGGAAGTCACGGCATGAATCTGCAATTCCCGACGGACATTAACCAAATAACCAGCCCGGCCGGTATCGCCGCAAGCTCGGCGAACCTTGCTTACGTTCAGGCGGATCGCCCCTATCCGGCTTGGGGCACACTCACCGGCAACTACTACAACGCCATTTCAAACTACAACGCTCTTCAGACTCAAGTCACGAAGCGCTACTCCAATGGCCTGCTCTTTAGCGCAAACTTCGTCTGGTCACACATGCTCGACGACCAGGATTCGGGCGGATGGGGCAGCCGCGGAGGAACGCAGTATTGGCAGATCGGGAATAACCCCGCCGCCAACTATGGCAATTCCAATTTCGACATTCCCATCGCGTTCAAAGGCTATGCCTCGTACGACTTGCCCTTTGGCCAAGGCAAACAGTTCCTCAACCAAGGCAAAGCGATGGACCTGCTTGTAGGCGGCTGGCGCGTCGCTGGAACCTTCATCGCCCAGAGCGGAAATCCGTTCACCGTGGTTATGAATGACAACATGAACTCCACAATTACGGGCTGCGGCTTTGGCGGCATGGCCTCCGGTGGCGACGTCAACAATGGCTGCAATTGGTTCCCCAATATTGCGGGCAACGTGAATGGACCGAAAACGACCGCCGAGTGGTTTAACACTTCAGCCTTCGTCAGTCCCTCCGCACCGACCAAGGCGGATCCAACCGCTTTGTTCGAATTCGGGAATGAGGGCAGGAATGTCCTCAGAGGTCCCCGGCTTTCCGTTGTTAACTTGTCGCTCGCAAAGGCCGTGAGCTTTAAGGAACGATTCCACCTGGAACTGCGCGCGGACTTTGTCAATGCTCTGAATCATCCGAGCCTCGGCATTCCGGGCCAAGTCCTGGGAGCCGCCAATTTCGGGGAGATAAATGCCGCAACGCAAAATGGTGGCGTCGCGGTGGCTCCTCGTAGCGGTCAATTGAGCGCGGTGTTTTCCTTCTAAACTGCGACTCGTCGAGGGAGAGGACGGTGTACCCCCGCCGTCCTCTCTTTTTTTGTGCCGTAATCACTCGCCGTATACTAACGAAATGAGAAATATGCACGGCATTGTCTTACTTGGCGCTTTGCTGATTACTCTTTCCATTCCCCTCTATCCACAAAGCCCCGAAAAACAGCAAGAAATTGAATCGCACCTGAAACAAGCGCAAAATGATTTGCGGGACAACCGGCCGGATCTCGCTATCCCTGAATTCAAGGCCATTGTTGCGCTTGATCCTAAGAACGCGGATGCACAAGGCAACCTCGGGGTGCTGTTGTTTTTCCAGGGACAATATGCGGATTCGATTCCTCCCCTGCGCGCGACGCTCGAGCTGCAGCCGTCACTCTGGAAAATCCAGGCCCTGCTGGGTATGGCCGAAAAAAGGACCGGGGACCTCGGCAGCGCCGCAACTGACATGACAAAAGCCTTTCCGAACTTGAAGGAACAGAAAATTCAGATGGAAACCGGCATGGAGCTGATCGACCTGTACTCCGCGACCGGCGATCTGGCAAAAGCGGTGCCGGTCATCACCGCCCTTCGCGACACAGACCCCACGAATGTGGAGATCATTTACACTGCCTACCGCATCTATTCCGATCTTCTAGATGAAACCCGGCTCAGTCTCACGGTTGCGGGTCCGAACTCAGCCCGTGTTCATCAGATGATGGCCCATGAGCTCGCCAGACAAGGCCATACCGACGAAGCCATCGCGAATTATAGAGAGGCCCTTAAGATCGATCCCCAGGCCTCCGGTCTTCATTTTGAACTCGCGGAGATGCTCAAGAGTTCCCCCGGGCCCGGCGCCCGCGAGGAAGCTGAGAAAGAGTACCAGGCGGCACTTGCGCTCAACCCCAGTGACGAAAAGACGGAATCCGCGCTCGGCGAGCTTGCGGCGTTGCGCGGAGACCAAAAGGAAGCGGCAGAACGCTATGAGAGTGCACTGAAACTGCAACCAAACGATCCTGATGCGATGCTTGGACTTGCCAAGACCTTCACAACGATGAACCAGCCGGGGAAGGCGCTTCCTCTTCTGGAGCAGGCCGTGAAGCTCGACCCGACCAACGCCGTCGCGCATTTTCGATTGAGCTCTCTGTATCGGAAAATGGGCCGCGCGGATGATGCCAATCATGAGCTCGCCGAATACCAAAAATTCAAAGCGATGAAGGAAAAGCTTCGTGACACCTACCGGCAAATGCGCCTAGAGCCGGACAAGAAAGAGCAGGAGGACGACGCCCGTAATTGACAAGCGCCAGCAATCTCCATTGGTAATGCCCTCTGAAAGCTTCTGTCGACGTATGCGTCGGCTCTTTGGGAGCGCTTCTCTCTGCCTGAGTAGGGTCATGCTCCCTTTGATAGCGGCCACTTCGCTAAGCGTAGCTTTGCTCTGCCCACAACCTCCGCCGAAACCGTTTCCACAGTCCGAGGCAAGCCCCCCACAATCCTCCAAACTTCCTCAACTTGTGGACATTACAAGTTCCACTGGGATCCACTTCCAGCATCTCTCGAGCCCAGAGCAGAAATACATCATGGAATCCATGAGCGGCGGCGTCGCTCTAATTGATTTCGACCAGGACGGCTGGCCGGACATTTATTTTACGAATGCCCAGAGTGTGGAGATGGCCAAAGGCGGCAAAAAGGCTCGCAGCGCTCTCTTCCATAACAACCATGACGGCACGTTTACAGATGTCACAGACAAAGCAGGAGTCGGTTATCCGTGCTGGGCGATGGGAGTCTCCGTCGGTGACTTTAATAATGATGGCTGGCCGGATCTGCTGGTCACCTGTTTCGATGGCGTTGTGCTCTATCGCAACAATGGTGACGGAACGTTCACGGATGTGACCAAGCAGGCGGGCTTAGGAGCAGACCACGGTTGGGCCACAGGGTCTGCTTTTGGAGATTACGACGGAGATGGTTGGGCGGACCTGTTCGTCTCCCATTACGTGGACATCAGCCTCGAAAACCTTCCTGTCTTCGGTTCCAGCAAGACCTGCCAGTATCACGGCATTGATGTGCAGTGCGGACCTCGAGGCCTGAAAGGACTGCCGGACTCTCTTTATCACAACAATGGGGATGGAACTTTTACGGAGGTTTCTGAATCCGCGGGAGTTTCCGACCCGCAAAAACGGCTGGGCTTGACTGCCGTCTGGACTGACTTTGACCAGGATGGCCATCTCGACCTGTTTGTGACAAACGACGGGCAACCGAACTACCTCTATCGCAATGATGGCGCCGGCCACTTTAAGGATGTTGCCTTGGTCGCCGGGGTCGCCGTCAGCCAGGACGGCGTCGAACAGGCTAACATGGGCGTCGCCCTCGGTGATTATCTGCATAGCGGCCGCTTCAGCATCTTCATCACCCACTTCAGTGACGAATATGCCGTGCTCTATCGCAACGATGGAGGGATGAACTTCACAGATGAATCCTACGCTTCCGGCATTGCACCCGCCACGACACCGTATGTCGGGTGGGGAGACGCCTTCATCGACTGGCGCAACAGCGGATGGCCGGACCTCTTACTGGTCAACGGGCACGTCTATCCGCAGGTGGATAACGCGGAGGTAGGAACGAAATATCTTGAACCCATTCTCCTTTTTGAAAACCTGCGGAACGGTTCGTTCAAGGACATCAGCAAGCTCGCCGGTCCCGCCATCCAGGTTCCAAGAGTTGCCCGTGGCGTGGCCTGCGGCGACCTGTTTAACGATGGACGAATCGACATTGTCGTCGAGACTCTGAAA
>Ga0209773_10000288_pt1 | contig 15412 bp, 18 predicted proteins | sample BogFormECP14_OM1_FD_188244 | JGI IMG/M metagenome (GOLD analysis project Ga0209773, IMG submission 188244) | Bog forest soil microbial communities from Calvert Island, British Columbia, Canada - ECP14_OM1 (SPAdes) (version 2) | ecosystem: Environmental > Aquatic > Freshwater > Wetlands > Bog ... | reverse complement strand
AAGAAGTCTCCTCGTCAGTCTCGACCAATGGCTCTCGGCATGTCGCCTTCGTCTAGAGCACTTTCCGATCGGTCGGAATCACGACGTCATTGCGAGCGAAGCGAAGCAATCCAGGGCTGCCGCCGCCGCACCACGATCCCTGGATTGCTTCCTCGCTTCGCTCCTCGCAAAGACGGTTCAGTGTGATCGAAAACCGCGCTAGGACCGACCTCGGCGAATCTCCCTCCGACTTGTTGCGGCTTTGCCCCATTCACGCGCCGACGCCGCTCATCGCGCTTCCGCGCCTCGCCGCGGCTTTGGGCGTGGCGAGCATCCTCGCCAAGGACGAGGGACGCCGGCCGCTCGGCAGCTTCAAGGCGCTCGGCGGGGTCCATGCTGGGCTTCGCGCGCTCGCCCGTGCTTCCGGGCGTTCGGTCAAAAATCTGCTGGATCCCGCGAACAGAGCCGGCGCGCTTCCAACGCTCGTCTGCGCAAGCGACGGCAATCACGGTCTTGCGGTGGCGGCGGCCGCGCGGCTGGCCGGCGCCAAAGCCCGCGTCTTCCTGCCGGACATCGTGCCGCAGGAAAGAATCGCCCGCATCCTCGCCAAGGGCGCCGAGGTCGTTCGAGTGAACGGAACGTACGACGAGGCGGTGCGCGCGGCGGCGCTGGCGGCGCGGCAGGGCGGCGCTCTTTTGATCGCCGACACCGGCGATGATCCCGATGATCCCGTCATCGTCGACGTGATGGCCGGCTACGGCGTGATCGCCGAAGAAATTCGCGCGCAGCTTGCCGAGAGCGGCCATTCTCCGCCGACCCATCTCTTCGTTCAGGCGGGGGTCGGCGGCCTGGCCGCGGCGATGGCGCAGGGGCTCGAAGGCGCGCTCGCGCCGCCGGCCGCTATCGTCGTCGTCGAGGCCGAGGGCGCCGCCTGCGTCGCCGCGGCGCTTGCCGCCGGCCGCGTCGTGAGAGTGCCGGGCGCGCTCGAAACCTCGGCGGAAATGCTGAGCTGCGGCGAGGCCTCTGGGCCGGCGCTCGCCCTTCTCATTCGCCATGGCGCGAGCGCGATGGCGGCGTCGGAGGCGGCCTTGCTCGCCGCGCCGGGTTTCCTACTTGCCCATGGCGGACCGGCGACGACGCCCTCCGGCGCGGCCGGCCTCGCCGGATTGCGCGCGGCGCGCGATAGTCCCGACCTCTCCGCGCGTCTTGCCCTCGATCCGTCGAGCCGCGTGCTGCTGATCGTCACGGAATCTCCGCCCGCCTGACTTAGGAGTCGCTCCTGTCCGAAGCCGTCGATCTCTTGGCTAAGCTGGTCGCCATCAATTCGGTCAATCCCGATCTCGTGCCCGGCGCCGCCGGCGAGGCGGCGATCGCCGATTTCTGCGCGAGATGGCTCGCTCAACGCGGCTTTGAGATTCATCGTCTCGAACGGCGCCCCGGCAGGCCGAGCATCGTCGGCCTCGCCCGCGGCGTCGGCGGCGGTCGGTCGCTGATGTTCAACGGCCACACCGACACGGTGACGCTCGCCGGCTATGTCGGCGATCCGCTCGCCGCCGTTCGCCGAGGCGGGCGCCTCTATGGGCGCGGCGCCTTCGACATGAAATCGGGCGTCGCGGCGATGATGGTTGCGGCCGCCCGCGCCAAGGCTTTGGGTCTCGCCGGCGATCTTATCGTCGCCTGTGTCGCCGACGAGGAGCACGCCTCATTCGGCACTGAGGAGGTCATAGCGCGCTTCAAGGCCGACGCTGCAATCGTGACAGAGCCGAGCCATCTCGAATTGACCGTCGCGCACAAGGGTTTCGCCTGGTACGAGGTCGTGGTGCGCGGCCGGGCGGCGCATGGCTCGCGGCCTGAGCTCGGCGTCGACGCCATCGCCAAGTCGGGAAGGTTCCTAACCGCGATCGAGGATTGGGACCGGCGCCTCAGCGCCAATCCGTCTCATCCGAGATTGGGCGCCGGCTCGGTTCATGCCTCCTTGATCAGAGGCGGCGAGGAATTGTCGAGCTACCCCGCGGAATGCCGCGTCTCGCTCGAACGGCGCACCGTGCCGGGCGAAACCGCCGAGAGCGTTGCCGCGGAGCTTGGCGCAATCCTCGAAAGGATCGCGAGCGAAGATCCGGGCTTTCGCGCAGAGGTCCGCCGCGGATTGGCGCGCCCGCCCTTTGAAGCAAGAGAGGATGAGCAGATCGTCGAGGCCTTGCGCGACGCTGGTGCGGCGCGGCTCGGCCAAGCGCCGCCGTGGCGGGGCGAGCCCTTCTGGACGGATTGCGCAATTCTCGCCGGCTCAGGCATTCCTTGCGTGCTGTTCGGCGCCGATGGCGCCGGCGCCCATGCCGCCGAGGAATGGGCCGAAGAGGCAAGCGTCGAGGCGCTCGCCGACATACTCTTTGATACCGCCCTGAGGTTTTGCGGGCGAGCGAGGCGCGCCTGAACAAAACGCCTCTCGCGGGGGCTTGGTTTGGCTGCGGCCGATACGCGGCGGCTGACCCGCCGCTCTAGATATCACCTCTTCTTCAGCGCCGTCGCTTCGCGCGCCAATCTTTCGACCTCGGCGTAGTCGCCGGCTGCGAGAGCCGACTTCGGCAACATCCACGAACCGCCGACGCATACGACATTAGGCAGCGCGAGGTACGACGGCGCCTTGGCAAGATCGATGCCGCCGGTCGGACAAAACCGCAATTTGGGCAGAGGGGCGGCGAGCGAGGAGAGGTGCCTTGCTCCCCCGACAGACTCGGCCGGAAAGAATTTCAACCAACGAAAACCGAGCTCCATGAGCGCGATGGCTTCCGACGCCGTCGCCACGCCGGGAAGGAAGGGCGCCGGCGCCGCGGCGGCCGCCGCGGCTAGCGCCGGCGAAACGCCCGGACTGACGAGAAAGCGCGCGCCTGCCGCGCAGGCTTCCTCGATCTGCTTTGGCGTCAGGACCGTCCCGGCGCCGACAAAAGCGCCGGCGACTTCATCGCGGATCGCGGCGATCGCCTCCAAGGCCTTGGGCGTGCGCAACGTCACCTCGATTGCCGGCAAGCCGCCGGCGACCAGCGCTCGCGCCTGGGCGAGCCCGTCGGTCGCGTCTTTGACCGTCAGCACCGGAATGACCGGCGCCAAGGTCATGAACGAATAGTCCTTGGGAGGGCTCGCCGAGAGGCTCACGTTTTTGGCTCCGCTTGTCGAGAACGCGGCTCATATCACGCCGCGCCCCGCCACGCGAAATGCCCGAAACGCAACTTCCCGGCCAGGCGCGCATCTTCCGCGAAGGCGCGGCGGCGCCTTCGAGCAGGCTTTTGCAAGGATCGACCTTGCGGGGGAATCAACCTAGCCTGCGGCGCTCGACTTTCTCGGAGCGCCGCAGGAGCAACGCGTGCACGCAACGCCCGATCTTGCGCTTTACAAGGAGACGCTGCTGTTCCTGGTGACGGCTGGCGTTGTCGCCCCGCTGTTCGTCCGCCTTCGCGTTTCGCCGGTTCTCGGCTTCCTTCTTGCCGGCGCGGCGCTTGGGCCGCAGGGGCTCGGCCGGCTTGCTGAAGACAATTCGTGGCTCGCCGTCTTCGCGCTCACCAAGGTCGCAGAGGTCGACAATGTCGGCGCGCTCGGCGTGGTGTTCCTGCTTTTCATGATGGGCCTCGAATTGTCCTTCGAGCGCTTGTCGAGCATGAGACGGTTGGTTTTCGGACTAGGCCTCGCGCAAGTCCTCGTTTGCTCGCTCATCATCGGCACGGCGGCCTTGGCGCTCGGCCAGCCGATCGCCGCGGCGGTGATCTTGGGAGCGGCGCTGTCGATGTCCTCGACTTCGATCGTCATTCCCGTACTTGCCGAGCGCAAGCGGCTGAATTCGGCGGCCGGGCGCGCGAGCTTTGCCGTGTTGCTGTTTCAGGATCTGGCGGTCGCCCCGCTCCTGTTCATGACCGCAATGTTGGGGCGCGGCGAGATCCATGGGCTCGGCGCCGATTTCATCCTTACCCTCGGCCCGGCGGCCCTTGCGCTCGTGGCGCTCTTCGTCCTTGGCCGGCTCGTCCTGCGCCCTCTGTTCCATTCGGTGGCGACGGCGAGGAGCGCCGAGCTCTTCATGGCGACATCGTTGCTGGTGGTGATCGGGGCCGGTCTCATTGCGGCGCTCAGCGGCCTTTCGATGGCGCTCGGCGCCTTCATCGCCGGGCTATTGCTCGCCGAGACGGAGTTTCGCCGAGAGATCGAGGTGACGATCGCGCCGTTCAAAGGTCTTCTGCTCGGCCTGTTTTTTGTCTCGGTCGGTGCCAGTCTCGATCTCTCCTTGATCGTCGCGGCGCCTTTGCGAATTTTCGCTGTCGCCTGCGCGATCGTTCTGATCAAGGGCGCGGCGCTGCTGGCGCTAGGCCGAGTGTTCAGAGCGCCGCGACGCGTCGCTCGTGAGGTCGCGCTGCTGCTGGGTCCCGGCGGCGAATTCGCCTTCGTCATGGTCGGGGCGGCAGGGGCGGTCATCGCCCCCGAGGCCGGCCACACAGCGCTGGTCGCTGTCACCGTGACGATGCTGTTCGTTCCGCTTCTGGCTTGGCTCGCCGAACGGTTGCCGCAGGGCGCCACGGCCCCGGAGGCGGTCGCGGAGACCTTCGAAGCGCCGCCGGAGGACGGTCAAGCACGTGTCATCATCGTCGGCTATGGCCGGGTCGGCGCGCTGATCAGCGACATGCTGGCGCGCCATAACATCGCTTATCTCGCGGTCGATTCCGACGCCAAGCTCAACGCGAGGGCGCGAAGCGAAGGGCGGCCGATATATTTCGGCGATGCGACGCGGCCCGACTTTCTGCGCCGGTGCGGAATCGATTCTGCGCGCGCCTTGGTCGTCACGATGGACGCGCCGCGGTCGAACGAGGAGGTCGTCAAGATCGCGCGTACCCTGCGCGCCGACCTTACGATCGTCGCGCGGGCGCGGGACGCTGCGCACGCCAAGACGCTCTACGAACTCGGCGTCACCGACGCCGTGCCCGAGACCATCGAGGCGAGCCTGCAGCTCTCCGAGGCGGTGCTGGTCGATGTCGGCGTGCCGATGGGCTATGTGATCGCCTCGATCCACGAGAAGCGCGACGAATATCGCAAGATTCTCATCGCGTCGGGCGCGCCGCCGCGACCGCAGCTCGCCAAAGGCGCGAGAGCGGCTCCGGCGGCGTCGCCGGAGCCGAAGCGGAAGTCGAAGACTAAACCGAGGTCGAGGTAGAGGCCTGCGCCGCCTTACCCGCCCGTCGCGTCCTTGACGCATTTCTTGGTGAAGCTCGTCTTGGCGGCGCCGTTGAGATTCTTGTCAGCGGCTTGGCTGTCGCAGGCGGCCATTGCGTCGGTGTCGCACTTCTTCAGGAAACTCGTCTTGGCGGCGCCAGCCAGTTTCTTGTCGGTCGCTTGCGCCATGCAGCTCGCGTCGGCGAAGGCGAGGGCGGGCGCGCCGATAAGCGCGACCGCAACCACTGCGCGAAGAATCGTCTTGGTCATCTAAGGTCCCTCCTCTTAAGATCGTTAGGTCGATCTTCTCTTAGGCAAGTCGAGCTTAGCCGAACGCGCCCAAAGATGCGAAGGGGGGCGGCGGGGGCGGGCGTTCCGGGATGACCGGCCTCTCGTGACCCGTTGAACGACCTCAAGAATCGCGATGACGGAGCAATCTCGATGAACGATCCCGTCCTGACGCCCGGCGCCGTCGCCGTCATCACCGGCGGGGCCTCCGGCATCGGCCTTGCCGCTGCGATTCGCTTTGCGAAAATGGGCTTGAATGTCTGCATCGCCGATCTCGGCTTGGACCGGCTCGCCGCGGCGGCCGGTAGGCTCGCCGAGGCGGCGCCGCGCGGGGCGGCTGCGATCATGACTTCGGCCACCGACGTCAGCCGCCGCGACGAGATCGAGCATCTGGAGGCGGCGGTGAGGGATCGGTTCGGCGGCGCCGATGTGCTTATGAACAACGCCGGCATCGGGCCGGGGAGCGGCGTCCTCGGACCAGAGACGAATTGGCAGCGCGTGCTCGGCGTCAATCTTTGGGGCGTCATTCATGGAACTCAGGTCTTTGCGCCGGCGATGATCCGGCGCGGGAGGCCTGGCATGATCATCAACACGGGATCGAAACAGGGCATCACCACGCCGCCGGGCGATCCGGCCTATAATGTCTCGAAGGCCGGGGTGAGGGTTTTCACCGAAGCCCTGCAGCACGAACTCAGAAATACGCCCGGCTGCAGGATCAGCGCCCATCTCCTGATCCCCGCATTCGTTTTCACGGGACTGACCGCTCGCGGTCGCGCGGAGAAGCCGCCCGCCGCATGGACGGCAGATCAGACCGTCGACCTCCTGATTGAAAGGCTGGCGGCTGGGGATTTCTATATTCTCTGCCCCGACAATGAGACGCCGAGATCGCTCGACGAGCAGCGGATTCTCTGGGCGGCGGGCGATATTGTGGAAAATCGACCGGCGCTTTCGCGGTGGCATCCCGACTATGCGGAAGCGTTCAAGGCGTTTGCGGCCAAGAGGTGATCGGCGACCCTTGCATCCCCTGTCGCCGAGCGCCAGATGTCGATGAAAAGCTTCGGGACTGGAGCCCTCCGATGCCGCAGACCACGAACCGCTTCTTCGATGACCTTTCTCGCCTGATGACCGACGCCGCGGGGCTTGCCGACGGCGCCCGCCGCGAAGTCGAAACGGCGCTCCGCGGCCAGCTTGAGCGGCTTCTTGCCAGCATGGACGTTGTCACGCGGGAGGAATTCGAGGCGGCGCGTGAAATGGCCGCCTTGGCGCGAGCCGAGACCGAAAAGCTGCGCGAAAGGGTCGCGGCCCTCGAAGCCCGGCTCGCCAAGCCAGGCGAATCGCCGGGTTCGTCGCCACAGGCTTGATTCGGCTCACTGATTCTGTGGATGCAGGTTTCCGAGCGGTTTACGAAACCGCGCGAATCCGCGATTTTCCAGCCCATATTCGAGGGACTCGCGGACGATTATAGTCGTTGACAGGGTGATTCGGCTTGGGGCCGCCTCGGCCACCCGGTTACGTGCGAAAAGCGTTGTCGCGTCCCGCTCAACCCCACCTCGAAGGGCCTGGAATGACGCCGAGCCAGAATGTCGTCGCCGATCGTGCGGAGCACCCGGTCGACGTGGTCGAACGTTTGGCTTCACTGAACGAATGGGCCTTCGACCGGGCCGATGAGGACGAGATTTCGATCCTCGTCTCGGGGGCCTGGGCGCAATATGAAGTCGCCTTCACCTGGATGCCGGCTATCGAATCTCTGCATGTCGGCTGCTCCTTCGATCTGAAGGTGCCGGCTCTGCGCCGGTCGGAGATCTCCTCGCTCGCCCAGATGATCAACGAGCAGTTGTGGATCGGTCATTTCGATCTGTGGAACGGCGAGAACATCGTCATGTTTCGCCATTCCCTCGTCCTGGCGGGCGGGGCGCAAGCAAATGACGCTCAATGCGGGTCAATCGTCCACGCCGCCCTGACGGCTTGCGAGAATTATTACCAGGCCTTCCAATTCGTGCTGTGGGCGGGAAAGAGCGCGCGCGACGCGTTGGACATCGCCATGTTCGAGACGCAAGGACGGGCTTGACGCCGCGAGGTCGAACTCGCCCGCGGTTTCGCCTCGCCGTCGATTGTCGGATCACAAAAGCTTCCGATCGGCCCAGCCTTCTCAGGAATGCGAAGGGCCGCCGTCTTCGTCGAGCGCCGCGTACGCCGTCCTTGACAGGCTGAGCCAATCGGAAAAGGAAGGCGTTCAGGAGATCGACGGATCAGCTCATCGCGCTTCGATGAACGGACGGCCGACCCCAAAGCGAATTTTGGCGGGCAAACGATGACGGCATGGCCGCAATCCCTGCTCTTGGTCGGCGCGGGGAAGATGGGCGGCGCGATGCTGCGCGGCTGGCTTGCGGGAGGCTTACCGCCTGCGGCCGTCGCCGTTCTTGATCCGGCGCCCGCTGCCGACATCGTCGAACTCGCCACAGCAGAGGGCTTGGCGCTGACGCCGCCTGTTGGAATGAAGCCCGAAGTCCTGGTTCTCGCGGTCAAGCCGCAAATGCTCGACGCCGCCGCGCCGGCCATCGCCGCGCTCGCCCATGGGGACGCGCTTGTCGTTTCGATCATTGCGGGAAAGACAATCGCCGATCTGCGCCAGCGCGTGCCGAACGTCCGCGCTTTCGTGCGGGCGATGCCCAATACGCCTGCGGCAGTCGGCCGCGGCGTGACGGGCGCCGTCGCCAATGTCGCGGCGAGCGCGCGCCAGAAGGAGATGGCCGCCACCCTGCTGTCGGCGGTGGGCCTCTTTGATTGGCTGCCCGACGAAAGCCTGATCGACGCCGTGACCGCCCTCTCCGGCTCGGGGCCGGCCTATGTCTTTGCCCTGGTCGAGGCGCTCGCCGAAGCAGGCGCGGCGCTCGGACTGCCGCAAGACCTTGCGATGCGCTTTGCCCGCGGCACGGTGGAAGGCGCCGGCGAATTGATGGTCCGAGAGCCAAGCGTCCCGGCCGCGCGGCTCCGCCAGAACGTGACCTCCCCGGGCGGCACGACCGCGGCTGCGCTCGCCGTACTGCAGAGCCGCGATGGACTGGCCGCTTTGATGGGGCGTGCGGTCGCGGCGGCCCATAGGAGAGCCGGCGAATTGGCGGGCTAGAGGCTGGCGAGGCGACGGCGCGGCTCTACGGCCTTGGATAAGCCGCCCTGCGCCTCTAGACTAACTTGGACAAGTCTAGGAGGCCGGCATGGCCAAGAATAGCGATCCCGCGTCCGCTCCACGCAAGAGCGAAGCCGCCGATGCTCGCGCTCGGATCATCGACGCCTTGCTGGCTCTCGCCGTCGAACAGCCCTTCGAGGACATCACCATCAGCGCGATCGCCGCCAAGGCGGGCGTCACCCTCGCCGATTTTCGCGACGCCTTCCCTTCGAAGGGCGCGGTGCTCGCCGGCTTTTCGCGGCGCATCGATCGCATCGTGCTTGAGAAGCCTAGCGACGATCTCGCCGGCGAGGAGGCCAAGGATCGCTTGTTCGACGTGCTGATGCGCCGGCTCGACGCCATGGCGCCTTACAAGGAGGGCTTGCGCGGCGTTGCGCGCTGGCTGCGGCGCGAGCCATTGGCGGCGATCGCCGTCAATCAGGTGGTGGTCAATTCGATGCGCTTCATGCTGGAGGCGGCGGGTGTCGACAGCGAGGGGGCGGTCGGCGCGCTGAAGCTCCAAGGTCTCGCGCTGGCCTGGGCGCGCGTGCTCGACGTCTGGTTCGAAGACGATGAGCCCGACCAGGCCAAGACCATGGCGGCGCTCGACCGCGAATTGACGCGCGGCGGGCGCATTGTCGCGCGCGCCGAGAGCCTCGACCGTCTGGCGGCGCCGCTCAAGGCGCTAGGCCGGGCGGTGTTCGAGACGCGGCGGCGCGCCCGCGACGCCGTCCGCGAGCGGGGTCGGCGCCGCGACGATGACGACGAGCGGGCCCATCGTTTGTGATATTTGGTTCGAGACGGCCGCGGTCCTCGCCGTTGGCCGGTCCGGCGACCGCCCTCGTACTTCGCCATTTCCTCAAATTCGATCCATTCGGAAAAGCCGGCGCGAGCCATGTCGAGAGGAATGGCGCATAAAACGCTGATTTAACGGCGTTTAACCATGCATCTTAGCCAAGAGTCAGCATGAGGACGCCCACTCTCCCGCTCGCGGAAACGCAAAGGCGGAAAGAGCTGAGCGATGGAATTGGAGCGATCCAGCGGCGGATCGAAAGTTGAGCGCAAATCGGCGCCCAAGCCCGGCGCCTACGAGCCTCGCCGCCTGATCGCCAGCGATCCGCGCGCCGACGGGCGCCGACGAGAAGTGACGCTGGCGGCCGGCCGCGTCGAGATTTTGCGCAGCGTCGGCGGCGTGCGGATGAACATTTCGGTCGCCGCCAACGCCTATCGCGGCGTGGTCCTGCGGCTGCGCGGACTTGAGAACGAGCGCTTCGCTTATGAAGTCGAGTTGCGCCACGCCGATCCTGATCTTTGCGTGACCTTGCTGGAAGCCGACGATGACGACGACATCCAGGCGGAATGGCGACTCTGGGCGCGATATCTCGGCCTGCCGACCCTGGTCGAGCGCGAGGAGGGTCGCACTGAGCCCGACGGCGTGCGGCTCGGCGAAGTCCTTATCGGCGAGCGCAAGCCGCGACGTCGGGGCGCGGCCATTGGGCGCCGCAGGCCTCGCTTTCTCTCGCGTCGGAAGATGGGGAGAGGCTCGGTTGGCCCTTCGCTCGCCGGTTCGCGCGAGATTTTCCCCGGCTCAAAAGAGGGTCGATAAGCTCAATAGATGGGCGGGAATAGCCGCCAAGTTCCCAGCGAGTAGGCCGCATAGGCCTCACCGAGGCGATCGAGGAGCATGAGCCGTCCGCTCGAGATGATCGTCATCTGAACGGCGGCTCGTCGAAGCTGCGCAGCTTGCGCGAGTGAAGGCTCGCGCGCTGGTCTCGCAATAATTCCAATGCCGCCAGGCCGATCTGCAAATGCTCGCCGACGGCGCGCTCATAAAAAGCGTTGGCGGCGCCAGGCAGCTTGATCTCGCCATGCAGAGGCTTATCCGAGACGCAAAGGAGCGCGCCGTAAGGAACGCGCATGCGGAAGCCCTGAGTGGCGATCGTGCCCGATTCCATGTCGACTGCGATGGCGCGCGAAAGGTTGATGCGCCGTCGCTCCTGGGTCCAGCGCAACTCCCAATTGCGGTCGTCGTTGGTGACGACCGTGCCGGTGCGCAGGCGCCGCTTCAGCGCTTCGCCGCGGTCGCCGGTGACCTTGGCGGCGGCCTCCTGCAAGGCGACCTGGATTTCCGCAAGCGCCGGTATCGGCATGTCCAGAGGTACGGCGTCGTCCAGAATGTGATCCTGACGGAGATAGGCGTGGGCGAGCACATAATCGCCAATGACTTGCGATTGGCGCAGCCCGCCGCAATGGCCGACCATCAGCCAGCAATGGGGGCGCAGCACCGCCAGATGATCGGTGATCGTCTTGGCGTTGGCCGGTCCGACGCCGATATTGAATAGGCTCACGCCTTGGCCGTTCGCCTTGGTCACATGATAGGCCGGCATTTGAAAGCGATGCCAGGCCACGGCGGCGATGCGCGCCTCCGCTTCGGCCTCGCTCATCTTGGCGTCGATGGCGACATCGCCGGGCAGGACGAGCACGCCGAAATCGTTTTTGGCGCGGATCTGCTCGAGGCCCCATCGCACGAATTGATCGACATAGCGATGGTAGTTGGTCAGCAGGACCCAGGATTGAACCGAGCGCCAGTCGGAACCGGTGTAGTGGACGAGGCGGCGCAGCGAATAATCGACGCGCACTGCATCGAACAGGGCAAGCGGACGTGGATCGCCCGGCTTGATCTCGTAGGTTCCGTCGGGCACTTCATCGCCCATGGCGGCCAACAGCGGCACCGGAAAGAAGCGCGCCAACTCTGAAGCGGTGACCCCGCCGCGTCCCAATTCGTCGCCGGTCTCGAAGACATATGGGTAGGGGATGATCTGCGAACCAACTCCCACCTCGAGCGTCGCGCCGAATTCGGCGACCAGCGGCTGCAGCTGCTCAAGCAGATAGGCGCGAAAGGCCTCAGGTTGCGTCAGCGTCGTCGTATAGACGCCCGCCTCGGGAAATTTTGCGAACGCCCGCCGGCTGGTCGGCTGCACGCCCTCCGGACGATAGGTCACGCGCAACTGCGGGTAGCGGAATCGCGCGGCGGTCTCACGCGTCGGCGCAACGCCGTCAGCCAGAAAGCGCTCGACCGCGCCGCGCAGGGCGCTCGCCGCGCTCTCATAAAGTTCGGCCAAGCGATCGACCGCCTGGGCGGGCGTTGCGACACGTTCGAACGTTGGATTTAAGGCTTTGCTCAAAGGCGGACCTTTTGCAGCGCGGCAGGGCGCGAGGCGCTAAGCGCGAGTTGCGACACGGATCTAGTGTCTTGCTTCGACAAGGCGAGGCCTCGAAGGGTCATGTCCTAGCGCGATGCTATGCAAGCGATCTCCACGGAAAATTGCGGCGCGGCGAGTTTGGCCTCGACCGTGGCGCGCGCGGGCGTATGGCCGGGGGCGACCCAGGCGTCCCACACCCCGTTCATCTCCGCAAAAGTCTTGATATCGACGAGCCAGATATTGGCTGAGAGGATTTTCGTCTTGTCGCTGCCCGCCTTGGCGAGGAGAGCCTCGATGATAGCGAGGATCTCCTTGGTCTGCTCGCCGACGCTCTTTCCCGCCGCCTTGTCGGCGACGGTGCCGGAGACGAAGATCGTCTCCCCATGAACGACCGCTTGCGACATGCGCGGCCCGACCCCGATTCGATTGATGCTCATTGCGCTGGCCTTTTCTTGAATGGAGCTGCCGAGGGTGATTGCGGCATGGTTCTCGCGAGAAAGGACGTTTAGGCGGGCGATACCCCTGGCGGCGTGCCGAGGAAGTCGCGCTTGCCGAGTTCGACGCCGTTGTGACGCAAGATTCCGTAGGCGGTCGTCAGATGGAAGTAGAAATTAGGCAAGCCTAGATGCGAGAGGTAATCCGAGCCCTTCATCTTCATCTTGTTGGGCCCGAGCGGGAACACCACCATGCGCTCGGCGCCGGCCTCGACATCTTGCCGCTTGAGGCCGCGCAGATAGTCGAGTGTTTTGACGATTCTCGCCTTGAGCTCGTCAAATGTGGTCTCGGAATCTTCGAATTTCGGCGGCTCGACGCCGGCTAGTCGAGCCCCGATATTCTTGGCCCAGTCGCATGTGGCTTGAACCTGCCGCGAGAAGCTGAACATGTCGGGGCGGAGACGAGCGGTGATCAGGGCGGGGCCGTCGATTTTCCGCGCCTCGGCATAGGCCTTGGCCTTGTCGATGATGGCCGACAGCGAGCCCAGCAATTGCTCGAAGACCGGGATGGTGGCGTCATAGATGGACATCGGCGTCGCCTCTTGTTGTTTCGGCCGCCGCGCGGCCGATTGGCGCGCAAAATGCACAGAAAGCCTGTCGTGTTCAATGGTCGGCCTGGGAAAAAGCGTGGCCGGGCAGCAAGGACCGGCCTTTAAGCCGCCCGGAGACGGCCGGCTCTTGCTTGCGGCTATCGCCCCGGCCGTGCGTTAAGCTTTCAGGCGGGATTTCGAGTCGCCCGCTCTTTGCGGCGACGCCCCGCCGGGGGTAGGGCCATGCGAACGTCAAAAATCATCCATGTCGTCGGCTGTCACGCCGCCGGCGAGGTTGGTGACGTCATCGTCGGGGGCGTACTTCCCCCGCCCGGCGAAACCCTGTGGGAGCAGTCGCGCTTCATCGCTCGCGATGGAGCCTTGCGCAACTTTGTCCTTAACGAGCCGCGCGGCGGCGTTTTTCGGCATTTCAATCTGTTGGTCCCCCCGAAAAATCCCAAGGCGCAAATGGGCTGGATCATCATGGAGCCGGCGGACACGCCGCCGATGTCTGGGTCGAATTCGATCTGCGTGGCGACTGTCCTCTTGGAGACGGGCGTCATCGCTATGCGCGAGCCGGAGACGAAGATCATTCTTGAGCCGCCGGCCGGCCTCATCGAGATCACCGCCGCCTGCCGCGACGGCAAGGCGGAGCGGATATCCGTGCGAAATGTTCCTTCCTTCGCCGATAGGCTGAACGCCCCGCTCGAAGTTGCAGGTCTTGGCTCGCTTCGTGTCGACACCGCCTATGGCGGCGACAGCTTCGTCATCGTCGACGCTCATGCGTTGGGTGTTTCGATCGCGCCCGAGGAGGCGCGCGAGCTTGCCGAATTGGGCATGAGGATCACCAAGGCGGCGAACGAACAGCTTGGCTTCAAGCATCCGGAGAATGCCGAGTGGGATCACATCTCGTTCTGCCAATTCGCGGCGCCGATCGCGCGGAAAAATGGCGCGCTCCTCGGCCTCAACGCGGTGGCCGTGCGTCCCGGCAAGATCGACCGCTCGCCGACCGGCACCGGCTGCTGCGCCCGGATGGCCGTACTTCACGCCAAGGGTCAACTCAGGCTTGGCGAGCGCTTCATCGGTCGTTCGATCATCGGCTCCGAATTCGACTGTCAAATTGATCGCGAAATGACGGTCGGCGGCCGACCGGCGGTCAGCCCGATAATATCGGGCAGCGCCTGGATCACCGGCCTCTACCAGCTCATGCTCGACCCATCCGATCCCTATCCCGCGGGATATCGGTTGTCGGACACCTGGCCGATGGAGACGAGCGTCAAGGCCGGCTCAGACGTATTGCGCTAGCCCATCTCCGAAGGACCAGTTCTCCTTGGCGACTTCAAGAAGATTGATGAAGACATCCTGCGGACGCAGGCCCGGATTCTTTTCGAGACGCTGCGCGATGCGGCGATAAAGCGCCTTCTTTTGCTCGAGGCTGCGCGTATTGCTGACCGTTATTTGGATGATCGCCAGATCGTCGCTGCGCTCGATGCTGAAATAGCTGCGATCGAAAAAGAAATCCTCGGGTTGATGTTCAGCGATGGTCGCGAAGAAATCGTGCTCCGGCACGTCGAAGGTTTCGCGCAACGCCTGGTAGACATTGTCGGCGATGGCGCGGCGATAGCTCGCCGACTTGCCGGCTCTCAGCGAAATGCGAATGAGGGGCATGGACTTCTCCATCGTGCGCTCGAACGGCGCTGCATTAGACGAAACCGCGGCGTTTTGTCGAAATCAAATCGAGCGAAACCTGGCGGCGGCCGTCGTCTCCCGATGAGCAAGCGGCTCACGATGCTCAGCCTGCCGGCGGCGCCTGGCCGTCGAAGCGCGGGATCGTCGGGTCAATGCAAGCCCAGGATGGCGCCGAGACGACCCAGATCGTCGCGGCGGGCTGAGCCAACTCCGGGTAGGCGCGTACGTTCATGAAGGAGACCTGGTTGCTACGGTAGTCCCGCGTCATTCGATCATGGCGGTTGCGGATTTTCCACCGGCTATCGCACTAGGGCGTATCCGGCCCGGCCAACGGGCGGGCCACCCGCGAAAACAAACCCGCCAGCGGTGCTGACCCCAGCCGCTCACGGGCCTGGAAGATCGCCGACTTACCCGGTAACCGGTAGGACTCGCGCCACCCCGACGCCCACGCCAAACCATCGGTGAGCTGGGCCAACACATCCTCATAGGAGCCCTCCGAATACAGGCCCATCGCGATCGCGAAATACGCCATTACGCGCGCCGGCAACGACCGATGCCGCTGCTGGGTTCGGCCCGCCTCCGCGATCACCTCATCAACCAACGCCGCAGGAAACACCCGCGTCAACACCCCCACCGACACCAGATCCGACAACCGCCGATCCGACTCAGGCTTGCGCCAACCCGCACGAGGCATACCCCATAAACTACACCCATGTAGTCTTAACTGAACGGTATTGGGCCTAACCGCGGTCGCGCGCGAGCAGGTCGGCGATAATCGCCGACCCGGGGGTCTCGATCATGATTCCGAGGGGGATCTTCTTGGCGAACGGCTTGCCCTCACGCTGCAAGGTCGCCTGGACTTCACGCAGGATCTCT
>Ga0209773_10000287_pt1 | contig 15454 bp, 8 predicted proteins | sample BogFormECP14_OM1_FD_188244 | JGI IMG/M metagenome (GOLD analysis project Ga0209773, IMG submission 188244) | Bog forest soil microbial communities from Calvert Island, British Columbia, Canada - ECP14_OM1 (SPAdes) (version 2) | ecosystem: Environmental > Aquatic > Freshwater > Wetlands > Bog ... | reverse complement strand
TTAGCATAAATTACACGGAGACCCGGCAAAGCCGGGAGGCTTTAAGGATGTGAGCCGCTCAAAGCTCAAAAAGAAAGATTTTGAGGCGCCTCAAACCAGACTGCCCGTTCGGCGCGGAATAATCCCGCCGACGAAAACGCGGTCGCCTGTTTCGCGCCATCCGCGATCGCGCGTCGCACCGGGCGATGGCGCCTTGATCGAGCTGACTGTCGAGCTCGACCGCTATCTCCGGGTTCGCGCGGGCGCGGCTGCCCGCCGACCGAACGGGCATCGGCGAGTCGCGTCGCACCTGCCCCGCGCACGGTTCGGCGAACGTGGAGCGCTGGAGCAGGGGAAATTTTCGTCCCCGCGAAGGCTTGAAAAGTCACAAAACGCGAAAAGAATCCCGAAACTCCCCGAGGCATCATCACGAAAATATCCCCTGCAACCCGATGCGGCGCTTTCTCGAATCTCGCCCCGGCCCAAAGGCTCCGCCCATTTGGCCGAATCGAGAAATCGGCTTATGTCGGGCGCGTGACAGCGCGCGGGGGAACGAATGCAGATGAAACTGCCGAGCGAGCTTGGCCCCATCCACTTCGTCGGCATCGGCGGCATCGGCATGTCCGGCATCGCGGAGGTGTTGCTCAACATCGGTTACAAGGTGCAGGGCTCGGACGCGAGCGACAACGCCAACGTCAAGCGCTTGCGCGAACGCGGCGCGAGCGTGTTCGTCGGCCATGACGCGGGGAATGTTGGCGAGGCCGCGGTGGTCGTCGTCTCGACCGCGATCGGGCGCGACAATTCGGAGCTGACCGCGGCGCGCCTGCGGCGCATTCCCGTCGTCCGGCGCGCCGAGATGCTCGCCGAACTGATGCGGCTCAAGCAATGCGTCGCGATCGCCGGCACCCATGGCAAGACCACCACGACTTCGCTGGTCGCGACCTTGCTCGACGCCGCCGGCCTCGATCCCACCGTCATCAACGGCGGCATCATCAACGCCTATGGCACCAATGCGCGGCGCGGCGCGGGCGACTGGATGGTCGTCGAGGCGGACGAGAGCGACGGCACGTTTCTGAAGCTGCCCGCCGACATCGCCATCGTCACCAATATCGATCCTGAACATCTCGATCATTTCAAGACCTTCGACGCGATCAAGGAGGCTTTCCTGGCCTTCGTGGAGAACCTGCCGTTCTACGGCTTTGCTGTGATGTGCCTTGATCACCCGACCGTGCAGGAGCTGGTCGGGCGCATCGAGGATCGCCGCGTCATCACCTATGGCGAGAACCCGCAAGCGGACATCCGCCTGCTCGACGTCGCTCTGAACGACGGCGTCACGCGTTTCAACGTCTTGATCCGCGACCGTCAGACCGGGCAGGCCACCTATATCGACGAACTCGCGCTGCCGATGCCGGGCCGCCACAATGCGCTGAACGCCACGGCGGCGATCGCGGTCGCGCATGAGCTGAAGGCGTCGATCGGAACCATCCGCCGGGCGATAGCGTCATTCGGCGGCGTGAAGCGCCGCTTTACCCTCATCGGCGAATGGGACGGCGTGCAGATTTTCGACGACTACGGCCATCATCCCGTCGAGATCGCGGCCGTGCTGCGCGCCGCGCGCGAGTCGACCAGGGGACAGGTGATCGCCGTCATGCAGCCGCACCGCTATACGAGGCTACAGTCTCTGTTCGATGCCTTCGCGCTCTGCTTTAACGACGCCGACACCGTGATCGTCGCCGACGTTTACCCCGCCGGCGAGGCGCCGATCGAGGGCGTCGACAAGGAGGCGCTGACCGCGGCGATCAATGCGCATGGCCACCGCCACGCCGTCGCGCTGCCGTCGCCCGAAAAGCTCGCGACGCTCGTGCACGGCGTCGCGAAGCCTGGGGATTATGTGGTGTTGTTGGGCGCCGGGAACATCACGCAATGGGCCTACGCGCTGCCGGGCGAACTGGCGGAGCTGGATGGGTGAGACGCGCGGCATGAATATCGCCGCGCTCGCCCCGAACCTGCGCGGTCGCCTGACCGCCGACGCGCCGCTCGCGCCGTTCACCTGGTTCCGCGTAGGCGGACCGGCCGAGGTCTTGTTTTCGCCGACCGACGAAGACGACCTCGCCTATCTCTTGTCGCGGTTGCCGGTCGAGGTCCCGGTGACGGTCCTCGGCCTCGGCTCCAACCTGATCGTCCGCGACGGCGGCGTGCGCGGCGTCGTCATCCGTTTGGGCGGCAGGGCGTTCGGCGCTATCGAAACGGTCGGCGATCATCGCGTGGTCGCGGGAGCCGCGGCGCTCGACGCGCAGGTCGCGCGCGCGGCGGCGGAGGCGGGGATCGACGGGCTCGCCTTCCTGCGCGGCGTGCCGGGCTCGATCGGCGGCGCGCTCAGGATGAACGCGGGCGCGCACGGCGGGGAGACGCGCGAAACGCTGCTCGAGGCGCGTGGCGTCGATCGTTCGGGCGCGGCGCGCGTCTTCACGAACGCCGAGATGGGCTTCTCCTATCGCCACTGCGAAGCGCCCGACGAAGTGATCTTCACGAGGGCGAGCTTCCAGGGCCGCCCCGGCGATCCCGCCGCGATCAAGGCCGAGATGGAGCGCATTACTGTCGCCCGGGAAGCCTCGCAACCGATTCGCGAAAAGACCGGCGGCTCGACATTCAAGAATCCCCCTGGCCACAAGGCCTGGCGGCTGATCGACGCCGCGGGCTGTCGAGGGCTCATGGTCGGCGGCGCCGAGGTCTCGAGGCTGCATTGCAACTTCCTGATCAACCAGGGCCGCGCGACCGCTGCCGACATCGAGGCGCTCGGCGAGGAGGTGCGGCGGCGGGTGCGCGAGTCGAGCGGCGTGGAGCTGGAATGGGAGATCAAGCGGGTGGGGGTGGCGGGGTAGGGGCGGTTCGATGTTTCGCCTGCGTGACCGCCGAGTGGAAAGTTTCTACGATGAAAACTCGCGTACGAATGGTCGCATTTTTTCTATCAGCTACGGTCACGCAGGCGCTTGCTGCCGAAGCGGGCGCGAAGCGAATCCATCTCAGCGACTATCAGAGCTTCGTAAAAGACTGGTCGCCCGGGGAAACTCCGCTCTGCGCCGCGATGGATTCGCAAGCTGATTGGGATGTGGTGATGCACCCCGCGCCGACCATGGGGCAAACTCGTCCCTTCTCGCCGCCCGAAGCTTTCTGGAAGAGGAACTCTTTGCTGGTGCTGGCCCGGGTCATCAATTCTGGTGGCGACGACCTGGATGTATTTCAAGTCAGCCGGGTAGTACGAAGCAGGTCGAAGATCACGATAGATTACAAATTCCGCACGCCGCCTGCCGCCTCCAGCCAGATCAAAGCGGCTATGGCTCTCGAGATCGCGAAGCCGTTGCCGCCGGTGATAGAATTCAAGGAGAATGGCCGCGTGGTTTGCGCTCTCCGCCCTGATAAAAAGGAAATCGTTTCGCCGCCGCCGGCGAACTGATCATTTGGGGTCGCCATGCGCGTGCTTCTCACCGGCTCATCCGGATGGCTGGGCCGGTTCCTGGCGCCTCGGCTTCGGGCGGCCGGCCATGGCGTGACCGGCCTCGATGTCGTGCGCGGAGCGAATACGCAGGTCGTCGGTTCCGTCGCGGATGCGGCGGTTGTGGAGCGCGCTTTCGGCGAGCATGGCGTCGAAGCCGTGGTCCATGCCGGCGCGCTTCATAAGCCGGACATCGCCCGCGTCCCCACGCAGGCGTTTGTCGACGTCAACGTCACCGGCACGCTGAACCTGCTGCGGGCGGCGGTGAAAGCGGGGCACGACCGGTTCGTGCTGACTTCGACGACCTCGCTGATGATAACGCAGGCGATCCGGCAGGAAGCCGACGGCGCCGCCGTCTGGCTCGACGAAGACGCAGGACCGCTCGCGCCGCGCAACATCTACGGCGTGTCGAAACTCGCCGCCGAGGGGTTGTGCCATGTTCAATTTCTCGAACACGGACTGAATTGCGTGATCCTGCGCACCGGCCGCTTCTTTCCGGAGGACGACGACACGCACCGCGAGCGCTCCGGAGAAAACCTCAAGGCGAACGAATTTCTCAACCGGCGGCTGTCGGTCGAAGATGCGGCTGAAGCGCATTTCGTCGCCCTCGAACGCGCTCCGTCGATCGGCTTCGGCGCGTTCATCGTCTCCGCGCCGACGCCTTTCGATCGATCCGACGCAGCGGCGCTCAGGCGGGACGCGGCGGGGGTGGTGGCCCGATACTTTCCCGACGCGCCGGCTCTATATTCGAGGCGGGGTTGGCGGCTGCCCGAAAGCATCGGCAGGGTCTACGACTCGAGCCGCGCCGAGCTCTCGCTCGGCTTTCGCTGCGAGACGGATTTCGGCGGGGTCTTGGATGCGCTGCGAGCGGGAGGGCCGCTTCCGTTCATACACGATCCTACGTATATTTCGCCGAAGGAGCGGGCCGAAGGCGGCTGAGACGACGCCGCGAAACAACGGCTGTGTCTCGTCTCGACCGACCAAGCCAACACGTGTCATCCCCGCGAAGGCGCGGATCCAGCCGTGGGGACACGACGAAACGCCGGCGTAAGCCCGCAAGTCGTCGAAAGCGGTGCAGAGCGGCAAGCCTTATAGTGTCGTGGCAGCCTGGAGGAATCCTCACCGAACCGCCGCGTCCTCCACCCGACACAGCGCCCAGGGCAGTTGCGACAGGATGCGCAGGTCGTAGACGCCGCTCAGCGCTTAGGACGGGCGGCAGTCCGCTTTGCCGAGCGCGAGCGTCGGATCGGGCGCCTCGCAATAAAATTTTGCCGCCCCTCTTGGCAGGCGACTACGGACCGGCTACATACCGCGCCCGGGGTCGGCGGCGCGATGCGACCCCCATGATCAAAAATGGCTTCCGCCTCATAATGTCGACGCCTCCAAAGGGAACGACGCGAAGAGAGCGGTGGATAGGCCGGAGGACCCGGGGGGCGACCCTCGTGTCTCGTCCGGCCATGTCCTGTCCGAGACTGCCGGCGCCGCGCTTCCACTAGGGACGCGCGGCTTAATTCCCTCCCGCGACGCGGGGACCAGGGGGCCTGCATAGACGGGGAAGACCGAATTTTCAACCGACGGTCCTCTGGGGCCGGCGGACGACTGCGGTTCGAACCATCTGTCCGGCGCTGGGTTTCGCCCAACTCCGGGGACAGGCGCAAGTCGCGGCGTCGCGTCGTCGCTTGGACGGCGCGGCGCGGCATGTGCAGAAGGCGGGATTTTCCCGCCAACCGGAGCAAGCACCGTGGACAGAGCGGAGAAAAAGCAGGCTGTCGCGACCCTGCACGAAGTCTTTTCCAAGACTTCGGTGGTGGTCGTGGCGCAATATTCCGGCCTTACGGTCGCCCAGATGCAGCGTCTGCGCAAGCAGATGCGGCAGGCGGGCGCGCACGTTCAGGTCGCCAAGAACCGCCTCGCTCAGATTGCTCTCAAAGGCACGGACGTCGCCTCGATCGGTCCCCTTCTCAGGGGGCCGACCCTGATCGCTCATTCGAGCGATCCGGTGGCGGCGGCCAAGGCAGCCGTGGCTTTCGCCAAGGATCACGAAAAATTCGTGCTTCTGGGCGGCGCCATGGGCAAGACGTCGCTCGACGTCGATGGGGTGAAGTCGCTCTCGACCTTGCCCTCGCTCGACGAACTGCGCGCCAAGCTCATAGGGCTGATCGCCGCCCCGGCGACCAAACTGGCTCAGCTGGCCAATGCGCCCGCCGCCAAGGTCGCCCGCGTGGTCGCAGCCTATGCCGCCAAAGACGCAGCCTGAAGGCCCTTCACAAATCCCCTGATTCGAACCATATAGGAACGCGAGACTATGGCCAACTTAGAAAAAATCGTCGATGAGCTGTCGAGCCTGACCGTCCTGGAAGCGGCGGAACTGGCGAAGCTGCTCGAAGTGAAATGGGGCGTTTCGGCCGCCGCCGCCGTCGCGGTCGCCGCCGCGCCGGGCGCAGGCGCCGCCGCCGCTGCTCCCGTCGAGGAAAAGACCGAATTCACGGTCATGCTGGCCGCGATCGGCGACAAGAAGATCGAAGTCATCAAGGAAGTCCGCGCGATCACCGCGCTGGGCCTGAAGGAAGCCAAGGATCTGGTCGAGGGCGCGCCCAAGGCCGTCAAGGAAGGCGTCACGAAGGAAGAGGCCGAGAAGATCAAGGCCGCTCTGGAGAAGGCAGGCGCCAAGGTTGAGCTCAAATAATTTTGCGCGGCTCCAAGGGGGCCGAATTGCTAGTCGAACGGCCTCGGCTCCAGCCTGGGGCCGTTCGGTCGTTTTTCAGGTGCGAGCGTTCTTTTTGAGCATTTGAGGTCGGTTGGGTTCGCGCCCGTCCGACAGTCCAGCCGTCCAGTGGACGGCTGGAGCGAACAGAGGGCCGAAGGCCCGCATCTCCCGCCTCCCGTGGAGCGGCGTCGCCAAGTTTGCGAGCGTCGACCGGGCGGCCCGGCTAGCCAGGATTGAGGAGCGACATGGCGCAGACATTCACCGGCCGCAAACGTGTTCGCAAGGTCTTCGGCCACGTCAAGGAAGTCGGCGAGATGCCGAACCTGATCGAAGTGCAGAAGGCTTCCTACGACCAGTTTCTCATCATGCAGGCGCCGAAGGGCGGCCGCGCCAACGAGGGCCTGCAGTCGGTTTTCAAGTCTGTGTTCCCGATTTCGGATTTCGCGCAGACCGCCCAGCTTGAGTTCGTGAAATACGAATATGAGCCGCCGAAATACGACGTCGACGAGTGCCGCCAGCGCGGCATGACTTACGCTGCGCCGCTGAAGGTGACGCTGCGCCTGATCGTGTTCGACGTCGACCCGGAGACGCAGGCCCGGTCCGTCAAGGATATCAAGGAGCAGGACGTGTACATGGGCGACATGCCGCTCATGACCGACAACGGCACCTTCGTCGTCAACGGCACCGAGCGCGTCATCGTTTCGCAGATGCACCGCAGCCCCGGCGTGTTCTTCGACCACGACAAGGGCAAGAGCCATTCGTCGGGCAAGCTGCTGTTCGCCGCGCGCATCATTCCCTATCGCGGGTCGTGGCTCGACATCGAGTTCGACGCGAAGGACATCGTACATGCGCGCATCGACCGCCGCCGCAAAATTCCCGTGACTTCGCTGCTCTTCGCGCTCGGCCTCGATGGCGAAGAGATTCTGTCGACCTTCTACCGGAAGGCGGTCTACACGCGCGAAAAGCAAGGCTGGCGCGTGCCCTACGATCCCGATCGCATGAAGGGCATCAAGGTCGCCACCGACCTTGTCGACGCCGACACCGGCGAGGTGGTGGTGGAGGCCGGCCGGAAATTGACGGTTCGCTCGGCGCGTCAACTCGTCGAGAAGGGCCTGAAGGCGGTGCGCGCGAGCGACGCGGACCTGGTCGGCCAATATATCGCCGAAGACCTGTATAACGCCCAGACCGGTGAAATCTTCGCCGAGGCTGGAGACGAGATCACCGAAAAGCTGCTCGCATTGTTCGTGGAGAAGGACTTCGAGGAGATTCCGATTCTCGAGATCGACCACATCAACGTCGGACCCTATATCCGCAACACGCTGAAGGTGGACAAGAATTCCTCGCGCGAGGATGCATTGTTCGACATCTACCGCGTCATGCGCCCCGGCGAGCCGCCTACGCTCGACAGCGCCGAGGCGATGTTCAACTCGCTGTTCTTCGACAGCGAGCGCTACGACCTTTCGGCGGTCGGTCGCGTGAAAATGAACATGCGTCTCGATCTCGACGCCGCGGACACCGTGCGCGTGTTGCGCAAGCAGGATATCCTCGCGGTCGTCAAGGCGCTCGTCGATCTGCGCGATGGCCGCGGCGACATCGACGACATCGATCATCTGGGAAATCGGCGCGTTCGCTCGGTCGGCGAACTGATGGAGAATCAGTATCGCGTCGGCCTGCTCCGCATGGAGCGGGCGATCAAGGAGCGCATGTCCTCCGTGGAGATCGATACGATCATGCCGCAGGATCTCATCAACGCCAAGCCGGCGGCGGCGGCGGTGCGCGAATTCTTTGGCTCCTCGCAGCTTTCGCAGTTCATGGACCAGACCAATCCGTTGTCCGAGATCACGCACAAGCGCCGCCTGTCGGCGCTCGGGCCCGGCGGACTCACGCGCGAACGCGCCGGGTTCGAGGTGCGCGACGTGCATCCCACGCATTACGGCCGCATCTGCCCGATCGAAACGCCCGAAGGCCCGAACATTGGGCTGATCAATTCGCTCGCCACCTTCGCGCGCGTCAATAAGTACGGCTTCATCGAGTCGCCCTATCGCAAGATTCGCGACGGCAAGGTCACCGACGAAGTGTCCTATCTGTCCGCGATGGAAGAGCAGAAGTACAGCGTCGCGCAGGCGGACACGCCGATCGACGCCGACGGCCATCTCGTCGGCGATCTCATCGTCTGCCGTCAGGCTGGCGACGTGGTCTTCCTGCCGGGCGACCGGGTCGATTACATGGACGTCTCGCCCAAGCAGCTGGTGTCCGTCGCGGCGGCGCTGATCCCGTTCCTGGAGAACGACGACGCCAACCGGGCGCTGATGGGCTCGAACATGCAGCGCCAGGCGGTGCCGCTGGTGCGCTCCGACGCGCCGCTGGTCGGCACCGGCATGGAAGCGATCGTGGCGCGCGACTCGGGCGCGGCGATCGCGGCGCGCCGGGCCGGCGTGATCGATCAGATCGACGCCACCCGTATCGTCATTCGCGCGACCGACGAGACCGACGCCACCAAGCCGGCGGTCGACATCTATCGCCTGATGAAGTTCCAACGCTCCAACCAGTCGACCTGCATCAACCAGAAGCCGCTGGTGCGGGTAGGCGACCGCGTGGAGAAGGGCGACATCATCGCCGACGGTCCTTCGACGGATCTCGGCGATCTCGCGCTCGGCCGCAACGTACTGGTCGCGTTCATGCCCTGGAACGGCTACAACTTCGAGGATTCGATCCTGCTCAGCGAGCGCATCGTCAAGGACGACGTCTTCACCTCGATCCATATCGAGGAATTCGAGGCGATGGCGCGCGACACCAAGCTCGGGCCGGAGGAAATCACGCGCGACATTCCGAACGTATCGGAAGAGGCGTTGAAGAACCTCGACGAAGCCGGCATCGTCTACATCGGGGCCGACGTCGTCGCCGGCGACATTCTGGTCGGCAAGATCACGCCCAAGGGCGAGAGCCCGATGACGCCGGAAGAGAAGCTGCTCCGCGCCATCTTCGGCGAAAAGGCGTCCGACGTGCGCGACACCAGCTTGCGCGTGCCGCCGGGCGTTCAGGGCACGATCGTCGAAGTGCGCGTGTTCAACCGCCACGGCGTCGAGAAGGATGAACGCGCCCAGGCGATCGAGCGCGAGGAGATCGAGCGCCTGGCCAAGGACCGCGATGACGAACAGGCGATCCTCGACCGTAACGTCTACGCGCGTCTGGCGGACATTCTAATAGGCAAGCGTGCGCTTTCGGGGCCCAAGGGCTTCAAGAAAGATCAGATTCTCACGCGCCCGCTGATCGACGACCACCCGCGCTCGCAGTGGTGGACGTTCGCGCTCGAGAGCGATCCGATCATGACCGAAATCGAGGCGATGCGGAAGCAGTACGACGAGTCGAAGAAGTCGCTGGAAAGCCGCTTCCTCGACAAGGTCGAGAAGCTGCAGCGCGGCGACGAATTGCCGCCGGGCGTGATGAAGATGGTCAAGGTCTTCATCGCCGTGAAGCGGAAGATCCAGCCGGGCGACAAGATGGCCGGACGTCATGGCAACAAGGGGGTCGTCTCGCGCATCACCCCGCAGGAAGACATGCCGTTCCTCGCCGACGGGACGCCCGTCGACATCGTGCTCAACCCGCTCGGCGTGCCGAGCCGCATGAATGTCGGCCAGATCCTGGAGACGCATCTGGGTTGGGCCTGCGCGGGGCTGGGCAAGCAGGTCGGCGAAGCGGTCGACGCCTATCACAAGGCGATGGACGCCAAGCTGTTGCGCGCCAAGCTCGAGCAGATCTACGGCGACAACGAGACGATCAAAGGACTCGACGACAAGGGGCTCGCCGAACTCGGCGACAATCTGCGCCGCGGCGTTCCCATCGCGACGCCCGTCTTCGACGGCGCGCGCGAGAAGGACATCGTCGAAATGCTGAAGATGGCGAACTACGATGCGTCCGGGCAGGTCACCCTGTTCGACGGCCGCACCGGCGACGCCTTCGACCGCAAGGTGACCGTCGGATACATATACATGCTCAAGCTTCACCATCTCGTCGACGACAAGATCCACGCGCGCTCGATCGGACCGTACAGTCTCGTCACCCAGCAGCCGCTGGGCGGCAAGGCGCAGTTCGGCGGCCAGCGTTTCGGCGAAATGGAGGTCTGGGCGTTGGAAGCCTACGGCGCCGCGTACACCTTGCAGGAAATGCTCACCGTCAAGTCCGACGACGTGGCGGGCCGGACCAAGGTCTATGAAGCGATCGTGCGTGGCGATGATACGTTCGAGTCGGGAATTCCAGAGAGCTTCAACGTGCTCGTGAAGGAAATGCGTTCGCTCGGTCTCAACGTCGAACTGGCCTCCACGAAGAAGCTGCCGGGAGACGCCTCGCCGATCGAGGCGGCCGAGTGACGGCCGCACTCGCGCTCGATCTTGCGCGCGCGAGCTTTCCCATGATTTTCGCCAATGCGGGTCGCAATCGTCACTGACGATCGGCGCCCGCGGGAGATGCAGAGATGAACCAAGAAATCACGAATCCGTTCGCGCCCGTCGCCGCCCCCGTGGCGTTCGATCAGATTCAGATCGCGATCGCAAGCCCGGAAAAGATTCTGTCCTGGTCGTTCGGCGAGATCAAGAAGCCGGAGACGATCAACTATCGCACTTTCAAGCCGGAGCGCGACGGCCTGTTCTGCGCGCGCATCTTCGGGCCGATCAAGGATTACGAGTGCCTCTGCGGTAAATACAAGCGTATGAAGTATAAGGGGGTCATCTGCGAGAAGTGCGGCGTCGAGGTCACGCTGTCGCGCGTGCGCCGCGAGCGCATGGGCCATATTTCGCTGGCCGCGCCGGTGGCCCACATCTGGTTCTTGAAATCGCTGCCCTCGCGCATCGGCCTGTTGCTCGACATGACGCTGAAGGACCTCGAGCGCATTCTCTATTTCGAATCCTATATCGTGCTCGATCCGGGCATGACGTCGCTCAAGGATCGCCAGCTCCTCTCCGAGGACGATTATCTGCGCGCGGTCGACGAATTTGGCCAGGACAGCTTCACCGCGATGATCGGCGCCGAGGCGATCCGTGAAATCCTGAAGGGGATGAATCTCGCCAAGATCGCGGAGGATCTCAAGGTCGAAATCGCCCAATCGAAGAGCGAGCTGAAGCCCAAGCGCCTCGCCAAGCGGCTCAAGATCATCGAGGCCTTCATGCATTCGGGCAACAAGCCGGAATGGATGATCCTGACCGAGGTGCCGGTGATTCCGCCCGATCTGCGTCCGCTCGTGCCGCTCGACGGCGGTCGCTTCGCGACCTCCGACCTCAACGATCTCTACCGCCGCGTCATCAACCGCAACAATCGCCTGAAGCGGTTGATGGAATTGCGCGCGCCCGACATCATCATCCGCAACGAGAAGCGGATGCTGCAGGAATCGGTCGACGCTCTGTTCGACAACGGTCGCCGCGGCCGCGTCATCACCGGCGCCAACAAGCGTCCGCTGAAGTCGCTCGCCGACATGTTGAAGGGCAAGCAGGGGCGTTTCCGCCAGAACCTGCTGGGCAAGCGCGTCGACTATTCCGGCCGCTCGGTGATCGTCGTCGGTCCCGAACTCAAGCTGCATCAATGCGGCCTGCCCAAGAAGATGGCGCTCGAACTGTTCAAGCCGTTCATCTATTCGCGTCTCGACGCCAAGGGTCTGTCGGCGACCGTCAAGCAGGCCAAGAAGCTGGTCGAGAAGGAAAAGCCCGAGGTCTGGGACATACTGGACGAGGTGATCCGCGAGCACCCGATCATGCTCAACCGCGCGCCGACGCTGCATAGGCTCGGCATTCAGGCGTTCGAGCCCGTGCTGATCGAAGGCAAGGCGATCCAGCTGCATCCGCTGGTCTGCTCGGCGTTCAACGCCGACTTCGACGGCGATCAGATGGCCGTGCACGTGCCGCTCTCGCTCGAGGCGCAGCTCGAGGCCCGCGTGCTGATGATGTCGACCAACAACATCCTGCACCCCGCCAACGGGCTGCCGATCATCGTGCCGAGCCAGGACATCGTGCTCGGGCTCTACTATCTCTCCCTGATGCGCGACGGCGAACCGGGGCAGGGCATGTGCTTCGCCAATATCGGCGAAATCGAACATGCCTTGGCCGCCAAGTCGATCACGCTCCACACCAAGATCAAGGGGCGCGCCTGGACCTACGACGCGGAAGGCAAGCGCGTGGCGAAGATTTTCGACACGACGCCGGGCCGGCTCATCCTCGGCCGGCTACTGCCCGAGCACGTCAAGATTCCGTTCGACGTCGCCAACAAGCTGATGACGAAGAAGGAAATCTCGAACATGATCGACACCGTCTACCGCAATTGCGGACAGAAGGAGACGGTCATCTTCTGTGACCGGATCATGTCGATCGGGTTCCGGGAGGCGTTCAAGGCGGGCATTTCGTTCGGCAAGGACGACATGGTCGTGCCGGAGTCGAAGCCGCGCTTCATCGCCGAAACCTCCGCCTTGGCGAAGGAATACGAGCAGCAATACAACGACGGCCTGATCACCCAGGGCGAGAAATACAACAAGGTGGTGGATGCCTGGGCGAAGTGCTCCGACAAACTCGCCGAAGAGATGATGGCGGGCATTTCGGCGGTACGGAAGGACAAGACCGGCCGCGACCTTCCCATCAACTCGATCTACATGATGTCGCATTCGGGAGCGCGCGGTTCGCCCACCCAGATGCGACAGCTCGCCGCGATGCGCGGCCTGATGGCCAAGCCCTCGGGCGAAATCATCGAGAGCCCGATCATTTCGAACTTTAAGGAAGGCCTTTCGGTTCTCGAGTACTTCAACTCGACCCACGGCGCCCGCAAGGGCCTCGCAGACACCGCGTTGAAGACCGCGAATTCGGGTTATCTGACGCGTCGTCTGGTCGACGTCGCGCAGGATTCGATCATCACCATCCCGGATTGCGGCTCCACCGGCGGCATCAAGATGCGCGCGATCATCGATGCGGGCACGGTCGTGGCCTCCCTCGGCACGCGCATTCTCGGGCGCACGGCGGCCGAGCCGCTGCTCGACCTCGACGGGAAGACCATCGTGCCCGCGGGCCGGATGATCGTCGAAGAGGACATGCCGGCGATCACCGCGGCGGGCATCCAGGAAGTGAAGATCCGATCCGTGCTGACCTGCGACGCGCCCAACGGCGTCTGCGGCGCCTGCTACGGTCGCGATCTCGCGCGCGGAACGCCCGTCAACATGGGCGAGGCGGTCGGCGTCATCGCGGCGCAGTCGATCGGCGAACCGGGCACGCAGCTGACGATGCGGACCTTCCACATCGGCGGCGCGGCGCAGCTCGCGGATCAGTCCTTCATCGAGTCGAATTTCGACGGCGAGGTGAAGATCCGCAACCGCAACCTGGCGCGAAACTCCAACGGCGACCTGATGGCGATGGCACGAAACGTCGCGATCGTCATTCTCGATCGCAGCGGCGCCGAGCGCGTGGTGCATCGCGTGCAGTACGGCGCGCGCCTGAAGGTGGACGACGGCGATCAGGTCAAGCGCGGCCAGCGTCTGGCGGAGTGGGATCCGTTCACGCGGCCGATCCTGACCGAGGTGGAAGGCCAGATCGGGTTCGAGGACCTCACCGAAGGCGCCTCGATGTCCGAACAGATTGACGAAGCGACGGGCATCGCCAAGCGCATCGTGATCGATTGGCGGTCTTCGCCCCGCACGGCCTCGCTCAAGCCGGCGCTGGTCATCAAGGGCAAGGACGGCAAGATCGTCAAGGTGCCGCGCGGCGGCGACGCTCGATATGCGTTGCCTGTCGACTCGATCATCTCGTTCGAGCCCGGCGCGACCGTGCACGCGGGCGACGTGATCGCGCGCATTTCGATCAACAGCGCGAAGACGCGCGACATCACGGGCGGCTTGCCGCGCGTGGCGGAGCTGTTCGAGGCGCGTCGACCGAAGGACCATGCGATCATCGCGGAAATCTCGGGCACTGTGCAATTCGGCAAGGACTTCAAGAACAAGCAGCGTCTGACCATCGTTCCGTCGGAAGAGGGCGCGGATCCGGTCGAACATCTGATCCCCAAGTCGAAGCACATTCACTTGCAGGACGGCGACGTGATCGAGAAGGGCGAATACATCGTCGACGGCAATCCGGCGCCGCACGATATTCTCGCGATCAAGGGCGTCGAGGAACTCGCGGCGTACCTCGTCAACGAGATCCAGGAAGTGTATCGGTTGCAGGGCGTGAGCATCAACGACAAGCACATCGAGGTCATCGTTCGGCAGATGCTGCAGAAGGTCGATATCACCGACCCCGGCGATACCGATTTCCTGAGCAGCGAACAGGTCGACCTGACCGAGTTGGAAGCGGCCAATGAGATCATGGTCGCCGAGGGCAAGAGGCAGGCCGTCGGAACGCCGGTTCTGCTCGGCATCACCAAGGCGAGCCTGCAGACCCGCTCGTTCATATCCGCCGCGTCGTTCCAGGAGACGACCCGCGTCCTCACGGAGGCGGCCGTCAACGGCAAGGTGGATACGCTCGAGGGGCTCAAGGAGAACGTCATCGTGGGCCGGTTGATTCCCGCCGGAACCGGGGCGGCGATGACCAAGCTGCGTACGATCGCCACGATGCGCGACAACCTGATCTTGGCGCAAAAGGCCGAGGAATCGGCCGCCGCGCCCGCGCTGCCGCTAGCGGCGCCGACGATGGAGTCGGTCGCCCGCAAGGTTCGGGCGCCCGCGGCCGAATAGCCCTAGGCTCACGTCCCCCGGAAAGAGCCGCCTTCGGGCGGCTCTTTTTTTGCTCGGGACTCGGCCGGCGTCGTCGCCTCGCCGCAATGCCGTCTTCATTCGGCCGGGAAATCACGGTTCGTTACGTATGGTAAAACAACCGTGAAGGAGGGGCGGACCGCCGCCCTCGCAACGAGGACGAACATGAAGCCCTTCATCGAGATGACGTCGTCTGGCCAGGTCTGGAGCGCCGTGGACGCGGAACCTCCCGCCAGGGGAGCGCCGTTGGCGCCGTTGCTCGCGGGCGCGCGGGCGCGCGGCGTGGCCGACGGCTTCGAATGGCTGGGATTGGCCGCGATCCTGCTCGATGACCGGGGGGAAGTCCTGCACGTCAATCGACGCGCGGTCGCCTTGATGGGCGAAGACCTGTTTCTTTCCTCTGGACGCCTGAGGGCTCGCGACGAAGAGATCGACGGCGCTCTTTGCGTCGCGATTCATCGCGCCTTGGGCGGCGGGACGCCCTCGCATCTCGCAATTCCTTTGAAGTCGGGGCAAGGGACGGTCGGCGCGCGAATTGCAGCGATCGACTCGCTCGAGGACGATC
>Ga0209773_10000285_pt1 | contig 15577 bp, 10 predicted proteins | sample BogFormECP14_OM1_FD_188244 | JGI IMG/M metagenome (GOLD analysis project Ga0209773, IMG submission 188244) | Bog forest soil microbial communities from Calvert Island, British Columbia, Canada - ECP14_OM1 (SPAdes) (version 2) | ecosystem: Environmental > Aquatic > Freshwater > Wetlands > Bog ... | reverse complement strand
GGCGGCTCCGAACGCAAGGTGACAAGTGTGGCCTGCGTTTACGGGAACGCCGGATGGCCCATCTGGACCGCTGACGGCAAATCGATGGTGATCGCCGATCAGTGTTCGCCGAAAGGCGCAATCGGCCTTGTGCTCTTTTCGCTGGCTACCGGTGAGAGAAGCTGCCTGACTTACCCGGAGACGGGGGACCGGGGAGACAGGAGTCCTGTCCTATCGCCAGACGGCACCACCATCGCGTTCATCCGAATGCACTCCAGGACCGTGAACGAGATCGGCACCGTCCCGGTGCGCGGAGGCAGCACTCGGATGATCACGTCCGACGGGGGCAGCTTCTGGGGACTCATGTGGTCTTCCGACGGAAAGCACATCATCTTCAGGTCCTCGCGAAGCGGCATCAATCGTCTCTGGAGAGTCTCCCGCGATGGAGGGCCTCTCACCGCCGAAACTGTCTATCCAGAGGTTGGCTCGCAGTCCCATGATGGCAGTCGCCTCGCTTATGTGGAGAGTCCCGGAAGCTGGCCCACAGAAACGCTGCGCGTCACCCTATCCCGCCCCGGCGGCCACGTCGTTAGCACACAGACACTGTTTGCTTCCGCGAGCACCAGTTCCGCGCCGCAACCCTCATCCGACAATCGCGAGTTGGTCTTCGAGTCGGACCTGGCACAGGACGCGGGCTGGACGATGGAGATATGGAAGAGCAGATCGGACGGAAGCGATCCATTGCAACTGACCAGCTTCCACGGCCATGCCGGAACTCCGCGCTGGTCGCCGGACGGCAAATGGATCGCCTTCGATTATCGCCCTGGGTTAAGAAGCCATATATATGTCATGGATTCTGAGGGTCGCAATCCGCATATGGTTACCTCCGGACCGTTTGAGCAGCAGGTCCCAAGCTGGTCGCGTGACGGCAAGTCGATCTACTTTACCGCCAGCAACACAGGCGACTGGCAGGTTTGGCGACGCGAGCTGGGATCCGGAGAAGAAAGGCAGATCACGCAGCATGGGGGATACGTTGCCTTCGAATCCTATGACGGCAGAACCCTCTACTATACAAAGTACGAGGGCGGCGGTATCTGGACTGCGCCGATAAGCGGCGGCGTGGAAGAACGGATCACCGACGCCCCGCATCATGGCTACTGGGGTCACTTCGCTGTGGTCGATTCCGGAGTCTATTTTCTCGACTCGGACGCAAAGCAAGGTCCGGCGATTCTCTTCTACGACTTCCACACTCGCCACGCCACACCCGTCCTCACCTTGAAGGAAAATCCCCTCCCGTGGACCGCAAGCCTCGCCGCATCGCGCGATGGACTCACGCTCTACTTCGTTCAGTACAAGCTGACCAGCTCCATCGCCTTGGCTGAGAACTTTCAGTAAGCGTCGAGAATGGAACCTGTCACCAGCGTCTACCGCAGCCCAACCTCCCCGCGAATGCTCTGATAGAGTTTCTCCGAATCAAAGCCAACACCATCTTTGAACACTACTTCGGGATGCTCGATTGCCGTTACATCCTTAGCCAGATCACCCTTGAGCAAGACTAAGTCGGCCTGTTTGCCAACCGCGATGCTTCCCATGTGCTGGTCCTCACCCAGAAAACCGCTCGATTTTTAGAGGCTCCGCGAATTGTCCCGAAACTTACCCTTTGTGCAACACGAACGGCAGCTTCCTCAAAAGGCATCTGGCGGTTCCCAGCCAAAAGCGGACCTCGGGTTATCTGTTACACCGACAATGCGGCGCGCAGATCGTGTCCAATTTTCACTTCTGCGGAACGTCGGCTCAAGCTATTCTGAAGAACCTGGGGTGGAGATTTTGTACCATGGCAAAGCTCGTTTATGGATTGAACCAGTCCTTGGATGGCTACGTCGACCATCTGGAATTTAGGCCAAGCCCGGCGCTCTTTCGTCACTTCATAGAGCAAGTGCGCGACCTGACGGGCATTGTGTACGGTCGCCGCATGTACGAGGTAATGCGTTATTGGGACGAAGGCCTTGCGGACTGGGACGCGGCGGAACACGACTTCGCGGCGGTGTGGCGGAGCCAGCCGAAGTGGGTTGTGTCGCGCACGTTGAAGTCGGTCGGGCCCAACGCCAAACTTGTCGAGGATGACATCGAGGCGGTGATACGTGGGCTGAAGGCTCAGCTCGTTGGAGAGATTGACGTAGCCGGACCAGACTTGGCAGGAAGCCTAACCAACCTTGGTCTTATTGATGAGTATCGACTCTACCTCCACCCCGTCGTACTTGGTCGCGGCAAGCCATTCTTCTCCGGCCCTCGGCCGCCGCTCCGCCTTGTTGCCAACGATCTAGTTGCCGAGGACGTGATTAGGTTGACGTACGTTCCCGCTTAATCGCGCGACTCGCCCGACGGACTGCGCCGACGCGTCAGGTCCGCTTTGGGTCACGTCCAGGCATTCCAGCTTGCGCGCCAATCTGCGGAGGTTTTGAGCCTGTCAAGCCCCTGGATCATAAATTTTCTTCTAAATCGCTCATTCCAAACGTAATAAACCCCCCGCAAGTTTGGCGTGTAATTAGCCATGCTTCCGGTACAATAGAGACAGGAAGATAAAACAAGAAAACCCGCCGGTTGAGGCGGGTTTTCTTATTGAAAGTAAATACTTTGCGACTAAGCCAAGTATTTTCAATATTTTGCCGTCCCTAAAATAGAACCCCATCTTTTTCAAAGATTTAGCGACCCTCCCCCTCCCGGGGGACCTTCACGCAATCGAGCATTTCACCGGGATGCCCACTCCTGAACGGGGATTGTTCGGAAGCGAACACCCTTTGCTGTACCTATCTCCTTTCTTCTATTCTTTTCAGGCACTTACGGGGTCCTAAATTTGGCTGATGGATTGCCGGACTACATGCGTCGGGAAGAAAGGTTTGCTATGAACAGCCTGCTTCAGGATCTGCAACATGCTTTGCGCATGATCCGGCGCAATCCAGGCTTTGCCGCGGTCACGATTTTCACTCTGGCGCTTGGCATCGCGACCAGCGCCACCGTTTTCGGGTGGGTGGACGCGATCCTGCTTCACCCGCTGCCGGGAGTTGCGGAGCCAGATCGCCTGGTGGCCCTCGAAACCCTGACACCCGGTGGCGCGTTCGCCACCAACTCCTATCCGGACTATATCGATTACCGCGATCGTCTGAAGTTGGTGAGCGGGGTTGCGGTAACTCTGCCTGCGGCCTTCAGTGTCGGGCAGGAAGACCATGCCGAGCGCGTGTGGGGGGAACTGGTTTCGGGGAACTTCTTCTCCGTGTTGGGTGCGAAAGCAGAGTTGGGACGGACGTTCCTTCCTGAGGAATACGGCGACAAGCCCGGAGCCTTTCCTGTTGCCGTGATCAGCGACAGTTTCTGGCGCTCTCATTTTGGCGCCGACCCGCAGATTGCCGGCAAAACGATCCGCATCAATCAACACGAACTGACCATCGTGGGGGTCGCCGCTCCCGAATTTCGCGGCTCCATGCCCGGGATGGCACGCGATATCTGGGTGCCGTACATGATGCAGCCTGTCCTGAACGGTGTGGGCGAATGGATGCTGCGCGATCGTAAGGACCGCAATATGATCGGCATGGCGCGGCTGAAGAATGGCGTAAAGCTGGAACAGGCGCAGCAGGAGCTTGCCGCCCTGGCGGCCCGCATGGCCACGGCAGATGCGGACACCAACGAGGGCTTGAGCGCAACGTTTCTGCCGATGGCAAAATCGCATTTCGGGCCACAGAGTCTGCTCCTGGCGCCGTTGCGCCTTTTGCTGGGTGTGTGCGCGGTTGTTCTGTTGATCGTCTGCGCCAATGTTGCCAATCTTCTGCTGGCCCGCACAACAGCTCGGCATAAAGAGTTCAGCACGCGCATGGCTCTGGGTGCCGGCCGCTCGCGGGTGGCGCGGCAGGTCTTCGCTGAAAGTTTCGTGCTGGCGGCCGCGGCGGGATTGGCGGGATTAGTTGCCACGCAGGGGCTGGGCCGGGTGCTGGTTCTGATGTTGCCTGCCGGACAAAGAGCCCTCGTTGTTCACCAGCCACTCGGATGGCGTATGTTGCTCTTTGCCGCAGTGTTGTGCTGTCTTGTCGCCTTCCTGACCGGCGTGCTGCCTGCCCTGCAACTGAAGCAGACGGCTCTGCATGAGCGGCTCAACGAGGCCGGCAAAAGCGGTATGTCGGGAGCGCACTCGCATCGCATGCGCTCAATTCTGATCACGGCCGAGGTATCGCTGGCGCTGGTGGCGCTGATTGCCGCCGGACTCTTCGCGCGGAGTTTCCAGGCTTTGCGGGAAATCAACCCCGGCTTCGATCCGAACCATGTGCTGCTTTCCCAGTTTTACCTTTCGACGAATGGCTACAGTCTCGAACAGAGAAAGCAGTTCTGCCTCCGGCTCGGGGAGAAGCTTGAATCGGCGCCCCATGTGGTCAACGTGGCCTATTCCGATGGCGTGCCGCTGGGCTTTGAGCCGAGCTGGTGGGAAGACCTGAATATCGAGGGCTATACGCCAGGCGCTGCCGAGAATATGAAGATATTCCGCAACGTGATTTCCCCCGGCTATCTTCCGCTGATGCGTATCCCGATGGTCGATGGCCGCGACTTTACCGAGCACGACGACGAGAAGTCCAATCCCGTCATCATTGTGAACCAGGCGTTCGTGAAGCGGTTTTTTGCCGGACGCAACCCTGTTGGGCGGCGTGTGCGCGGGTGGGGCGAGTGGTTCACGGTAGTCGGCGTGGCGCAGGACAGCAAATATCACTATCCGGGAGAGTCACCGCTGCCTTATTTCTACGTGCCATTCCGGCAGGTCTACCGCGCGGACATGCATCTTGCCTATTATGTGAGGACCGTCGGCGACCCAAAGAGCATTCTGCCGCTGGTGCGGCAAAAGGTCAGGGAAATCGACCCGAACGTGAACGTTTTTGATGCCGTGCCGCTCGCGGATTACATCGGGGCATCGCTCTATCCGCAGAAGATCGCCGCGAGCCTGTTGACCGTGTTGGGCTCGCTGGCCGTGGTGCTGGCTGCAGTCGGACTCTACAGCGTCATGTCGTATTCAGTGGTGCAGCGGACGCACGAAATTGGCATCCGGATGGCTCTAGGCGCGCGGCCTGACGATGTCCTTCGCCTTGTGGTGCGGCAGGGGCTGACCCTGGCGTCGATTGGCATGCTGGTGGGTTTTGCCCTGGCGATTGCGATGGCGCGAAGTCTTTCGGCGATCTCCTTTGCCAGTTCGGCGATGGGGAACGGCGGCAAGCTGCTCGGAGTGAGCGCGACCGATCCGCTGATCTATCTGGGCGCCGCGCTTTTCCTGACAGGAGTGGCTGCGCTTGCCGCTTACATCCCGGCCAGACGCGCGGCCAGAGTCGAGCCGATGGAAGCTCTAAGGTATGAGTGAGTTAATATTCCACCCTCACGCCGTCGAGCGCGGGCAGGAAGCAGGGGTGGAGTTCGGCAAGAAAGTGGCCTGACTCGACGCCGGGGTTGGCGTTGGCGATCGCCGCAGCATCTTCGGCATTTGCGGCTTCAAGGACGGCGGTAGCGATGAGGTCGCCGCCGTCTGTGACCGGACCGGCGAAGAGCATGCGGCGGGCTTCCGTTTCGCGGCGCAGGAAGGCGAGGTATTTCGGCATCAGGTCTTCATTGCCTTCGGTCATGTTCCAGCGCGGACCTTTTTTGAGCAGGCAGAGGAAGTAAGGCTTCAGGTTGCGAGGGACATCGGGACGCCTGGGGCTGGATGGAGACATGCCTCCATTATGGCGGATGGACTTTTTGCCATTTTCAACCGTCCTTCTTTTTACACAATTCCCCACGGGAATGATGCAAGCTACTGATGGCGATGAAAATGATGCTTACCGGCCGGTCTGCATGCGGATGTCGAAATTTTGCGGTGCGGTGGGTGCTCTTCGCTTTGTGTCTGGCGATTGCTTGTATTCCTGCCCGGTCGGCCGCTTATGAGAGCTTGGACGCCACACCCACGGTCTATATCGATTCGTTCGGCGCTGGCAACCATGCCGAGGCGGTGCGAAAGCGGGTAGTGGAGCGGCTGGAGAAGAGCGGCGACATTCGCGTTGCCGACAAAGCCGACGGCGCTGAGGCTGTTCTGCATGGCAAAGTCGTGATCTGGGTGACGGGGACGATCTCGAACAACCCGCGCTCGAATAGCTCAAGACAGGAAATGTATCAGGGCTATTTGTCCGTCGAGCTTGCCGATTCTTCGAACCGCGCCTTGTGGTCGTATATGGCGACGCCGGGACGTTTTCGCTCAGCGAGTATCGTCGACGATCTGGCCGATCAGGTTGCGGGTCGACTGGAACGGGAACTGAAGGGCGGCATGCCGGCTGCATCGACGCCCGCTGCCTCGCTGCACAGCACCCAGGTTGCGCTGCAGGCAGGCGGGGCTACATTTCCCACGCCTCTATATATGAAATGGTTTGAAGCCTTTCGGCAGACGGCAGGCGGGGTTCAGATTTCCTATGACGCCATCGGATCGGAGGCAGGGATAGCGGGCTTGCAGGACGGCAAGCTGGATTTTGCCGCCTCGGATATTCGACAGACGGAGGGGAATCAGCCGGACGCGGCGTATTTTCCGACCGTTGCGGGTGGGGTGGTCCCGATCTACAACCTGCCCGATTCTGGCCATGGACTAAACCTGACTGCCCAACTCCTTGCGGATATTTACGCGGGCAGGATTCGCAAGTGGAACGATCCGCGCATCCGGCTATGGAACAGCGGAGCGCACCTGCCTGACGCCGACATTGCCGTTGTCCACCGGTCTGACGGTAGCGGTACGACCTACGTGTGGACGAGCTACTTATCTCTTGGAAGTCCTGAATGGAAGACCAAAGTAGGCGAGGGCGCCCGCGTCGAATGGCCCGTTGGCACTGGCGCGGAAGGAAATGAGGGCATGGCGGAGACGGTTGCGAAAACGCCGAATTCGATTGGCTATGTTGAGATGACATACGCGATCCAGCATCGGCTGAACTATGCCGCCGTCAGAAATCAGGCCGGGCGATTCATCAAGGCCGATCTGGCCAGCATTGCCGAGGCGGAGACAAAAGCTCACGGAGGGACTGGGGACTCTCGGGTTTCAATCCTCGATTCGCCGGAGAAAGATGCCTACCCGATCAGCAGCTTTACCTGGATTGTTGTGCCCAAGACAGGGACCAGCCCGGAAAAGCGGGCCGCCATTGCCGGATTTCTGAAATGGATGCTGAACTCGGGGCAAAAGCAGTGCTCATCGCTGGGATATGTACCGTTGCCTCACGATGTAGTTGCCCATGAACTGCAGGCGGCGAGTGCTTTGAAATAGAGCTAGTTGTTCTGCTCGACCAGGTGATCGCCGGAAAATTTTGGAATGCCGAAGTGGCCGCGCAGGTGCAGGAGATCGAGCGTGCTGATTGTGCCGTTGATGGCGATGAGGTTGATGTTCGTGGGGCTGGCGAGCATGACTACCGCGCCTTCGACGTTGGCGTGTTCGAAGCGTATCCATACGTCGGTGCGGCCTGGATCGGCGGGGTCATGGGCTGAATGCGCAGTAACTAAGTGCTTCCAGCCACGGTCGCGATATTGCTGGCGGACGGCTTCCAGACTGCCGGGATCGTAGAGACCGGGCATGGAGAATTTGTAGCAGTGCACGGAGATGCCGTTGAGCTTGGCGACGACGCGGCGGGTATCTTCATCTTCGATGAAGTTGTTGGCGAGCTCAAGCATGGTGCGGTCGAAGGTAAAGTCGGTGCGGAAGGATGCGTGCTGGCTGACGGAGTCCATGTTGCGAGGAACCCAGTCGTCGCTCTGCTGCGCACGGGCGGTAGCGCAGGTGACGGCCAGTGCGAAGGCAAAAAGTACGTAGCTGAAGCGACGGGGCAACATAGGCGTTACTCGATAAAACTCCGTTTCGGGAAAAAAGTCGTCACAAATCTGATTTTTTTTACGGCAGGGCAGCTGAGAGCTATGGTTTGAACGTCGGTTTAGGCGAAGATTGTTCGATAGACTCTACTTTTATGCAGTTTGTAGTGATTTATGAGTGAGCGGCTATATTATTCCGATTCATTTCTGCGGAGCTTTTCTTCCCGTGTGACCGATATTCGCGAACTTTCGCGGACCGATGGGCAATCTGTCTGGCAGGTTGCGCTGGAGCGTACGGCTTTTTACCCCACGAGCGGCGGGCAGCCACATGACCTCGGAGTTCTGACGGCGACCTCCCGGAGCGGGGCGGTGCTCGAGGTTCCCGTGGTTGCTGTGGAAGAGGACGAGTATGGCGAGGTGTGGCACCAGACGCTGAAGCCTCTGCTTGCCGGGACTGAGGTCAGGGGCGAGATCGACTGGGCGCGACGGCTGGATCACATGCAGCAGCACACGGGACAGCATTTACTCTCGGCCATATTTCTGCGAGAACTGCATGCGCCTACTGTGTCTTTCCATCTGGGGGAAACGTCGTCAACGATTGACCTTGCCAGCGATTCGCCTGCGCACCACAGCCTCGAGCGCGTGGAGCGCATCGCAAATGAACTGATTGCCGAGAACCGCGCGGTGACAGTGCGAACCGTGGGCCGCGAGGAAGCGGATGCTCTGCTCGCTGCGGGAACGCTGCGCAAACTGCCGGAGCGCGAGGGGACGATTCGTCTGATTGAGATTACTGATTGTGACTTGAATGCCTGCGGCGGAACGCATGTGCGTTCGACAGGGCAGATTGGCAGCTTGCTGCTTCGCAGCGTAGAGCGTGCTCGGCAGGGTGTTCGGGTCGAATTCGTGTGCGGACTGCGTGCCGTGGCCGCCGCGCGGCAGGACTTTTCAGTTCTCACGCGGAGTGCTTCCTTGCTCTCGACTCCGCGGGCGGAGGTTCCTGCCGGGATTGAACGGCTTGCTGCCGAAGCGAAGTTCGGCGTTAAGGAACAGCGTAAGCTTCGTGAGGAACTAGCGACCTATCACGCGATCCGGCTCGCAGTGGAAGAGCAGATTGTCAATCGTCTGCGCATGGTGCGGAGAACATTCGCCGAACGCGACGCGGAGTATGTGAAGCTGCTGGCGTCGCGTCTCGTGGCCTCGGTCCCGCAGACAGTAGCGCTGATGGTGTCGGCGCAACAGGAGCCGGCGCTGGTGGTGCTGGCGCGCAGCGGCGATCTGGAATTTCATGCCGGCAACCTGATGAAGGAGGCGCTGGCAGCACTGGGACTTCGCGGCGGTGGATCGCCCGATCTGGCCCAGGGACAGGTGCCGCAATCGCAGATCACAGAATCGCTGGACAAACTCGCTGCCGCAGCGACGGAGCGAGCAACGACGCCAGCGCTGAATGGATCTGTCTGAATAACTGACGCGTGAGCATCATGGCTTCTCTTGACTTGATCAAACGCCTGCGCCGACTATGATGCGGTGATGATTCCTCGCCTGATTGCATCAGCTCTGGTTCTTGTGACTTTTTTTACAGCGACGACCAATGGGCAGACAGCGAGTTCTGCGCAGCCGGCTGCCACCGTCAACGGTTATGAGCCGACATGGTGGAAGGAGGCGGTTGTCTACCAGATTTATCCGCGCTCATTCAAAGACTCGAATGGCGATGGCATCGGCGATATTCCGGGCATCACGTCGAAGCTCGACTATCTGCAGCAGCTCGGCGTGAGTGTGATCTGGTTGAGTCCGCACTATGACTCGCCGAATGCGGACAACGGCTACGACATTCGGGATTACCGCAAGGTGATGAGCGAATTCGGCACGATGGCGGATTTCGACAAGATGCTTGCCGGGATCAAGCAGCGCCACATGCGGCTCATCGTGGACCTGGTGGTGAACCACACTTCGGATGAGCATCGCTGGTTCGTGGAGAGCCGCAGCTCGAAGGACAATCCTTACCGCGATTTCTACTTCTGGCGCGATGGCAAGCCGGGGTCTCCGGGACCGGACGGCAAGCCAACGCTTCTGCCGCCGAATAATGATCCGTCATTCTTTTCCGGCTCGGCCTGGCAGTTAGATCCCAAGACGAATCAGTTTTATCTGCACTACTTCGCAGTGAAGCAGCCCGATTTGAACTGGGATAACCCTAAAGTGCGCGAAGAGGTGTACAGCCTCATGCGGTTCTGGCTGGACAAGGGTGTCGATGGCTTTCGCATGGACGTGATTCCGCTGATTTCGAAGAACCCATCATTCCCGGATCTGACGCCGGATCAGTTGAAGAACATCGGCAAGGCATACGCCAATGGTCCGCATATGCACGAGTATCTGCAGGAGATGAACCGCAATGTGATGGCGAAGTACGACGTAATGACGGTGGGCGAGGCGCTGGGAATTTCTCTTGAGCAGACGCCGCTGATCGTAGGTGACAGCCGTCACGAATTGAATATGATTTTCAACTTCGATGCGGTTCGTTTCAATCGCGATGGGCTCAAGCTGAAACCCTTCGATCTGCCCACTCTGAAAGCGATCTACACGCGGCACGCTGAGGGGCTCGATACGCATAGCTGGGATACGGTTTTTCTTGCGAACCACGATAATCCGCGCCTGGTTTCTACCTTCGGCGACGATACGCCGCAGTTTCGTATGCGATCGGCGAAGCTGCTGCAAACGATGCTGCTCACTCTGCGGGGAACGACATTTTTGTATCAGGGCGACGAGCTGGGGATGACGAACTATCCGTTCAAGTCAATCAGCGACTTCAACGATATCGAAGTGAAAAACGCCTACAAGGCGAAGGTGCTCACCGGGCAGATTCCCGAAGCCACATTTATTGCCGATCTGCGGACGACGAGCCGCGACAACTCACGGACGCCGATGCAGTGGGATGCGTCGCCGCAGGGAGGGTTCACGACAGGGCCTAAGACGTGGCTGGCTGTGAATCCGAATTACAAAGAGATCAATGCTGCCGCGCAGATATCAGATCCGGATTCCGTCTACAGTTACACGAAGCAGGCGATCGCGCTCCGCCATGCGCACCGGGCCTTTGTGTATGGCGATTACAAGGACATTGATCCGGCGAATCCGAGTATTTTTGCTTATACGCGAAAACTCGGCCCGGAAAATTTTCTTGTACTGCTCAACTTTTCCGAGGCAGAGAATGTGTACAAGATTCCCGGCTCGCTCGATGCGGGCGCGCTCGTTCTGGGCAATCTGCCCACCTCGGAACACGATACGAATACACTTCATCTTTCCGGATGGGAGGCGCGCGTCTACAAGCTGAAATGAGAACGCTAAATGTGGCCGGACTCTCTCCAGCCGCGCTTTGCGAATCGGCGGCTCGCTGTTAAACTGAAAAAGTGGTTCCCGCCTGAAAAGGGGCTATAGCTCAGCTGGGAGAGCGCCTCGTTCGCAACGAGGAGGTCGTCGGTTCGAGCCCGACTAGCTCCACCATAAAATCAGCAACTTACGGCATCCTTCCATCCCTTTTCTCGGTTTTGTGTCGTAACCCTCTCTTTTGCCCCGGAATCACCTGTTTGCACCGGCGTCATGAGAGTTACTTAAGTTAGGAGGGTTTGCTCATGCATGCTTGCTTTCGGGCAACGGCTGAGTCCGCGGTCATGCGAACATGAGCTCATGGTAAGCCAACCTCCCCACCGCCAGTCCGGATGATACCGAAGTACCTCGGTCCAGCAATCACCACAATAACTGAGACACATCGCAACGGCTGAACGCTAGCCGTTGCCGGGCAAAGGTTGCTGTCTGCAGCCAACGCCCGAAGTGTGTCCTTCCCTAACCGGGTTACTCACCAGCCATGTAGTGCCCAAAAAAACAAAAGGATAAAGCTCATGATTTCAATCTCCCCCGTCATGCGCAACCGAAGTAAATATCTCTCATTGCGGACAACGTCGATGCCTCGACATGTCCTGACCAGGATCGGTTGCTTCTTGCTCTTCTCGGCAATGCTGTACACTCCCTTCACCTCACAGGCACAAACATCGAATCCCCAGGCATCCACAGCGCTGCAGTTCATTCCTGTGGCCCCATGCCGCGTCGCGGACACGCGCAATGCAACCGGGTCGTTTGGTGGACCGGAAATGAGCGCGGGAAGCACGCGTGAATTCGACATTCCGCAGAGCACCTGCAGCATTCCTTCGACCGCTGTGGCCTATTCGCTCAACGTCACCGTGGTTCCGAACGGGGCACTTGGTTACCTGACACTGTGGCCAACTGGCGAGACCCAGCCGACCATCTCCACGCTGAACTCCGATGGACGCATCAAGGCTAATTCCGCGATCGTCCCCGCCGGCACGAACGGCGGAGTCGACGTCTACGTCACCGACTCGACGCAGGTGGTCCTGGACATCGACGGCTACTTCGTACCCGCCGGAACCAGCTCGGCGCTGGCTTTCTATCCTGTGACACCCTGCCGTGTCGCTGACACTCGCATCGCCACCGGTCCGCTGGGCGGACCTTTGATTGGCGCAAAAACCAGCCGGGACTTTCCCGTGCAATCCAGCGCCTGCAATATTCCGTCCACGGCGCAGGCCTATGCGCTCAATGTCACAGCGGTGCCACACGGAACGCTGGGCTATCTGACCACTTGGCCGACGGGAGAGACGCAGCCAGTTGTCTCCACGTTGAACGCCCCCAGCGGAGCGGTCACGGCGAACGTGGCCATCGTGCCTGCGGGCACCAACGGAGATATTTCCGTGTACGTGACCAACAACGCGGATGTAGTTCTTGACATCGACGGCTATTTCGCGCCGCCGGGTACCGGCGGATTGTCGCTCTATACGGTGACCCCCTGCCGAGTGATCGATACGCGCACCGGCGCCGGGGCCTTCAACGGAACGCTTGCCGTTGCCGTCGAGGGCAGCACGTGCGCACCTCCTGCTACCGCGCAGGCGTATGTGTTGAACGCAACGGTGGTGCCGCCAGGTTCGCTGGGCTACCTGACCCTGTGGCCGGCTGGAGAAGTGCAACCCTTAGTCTCCACCTTGAATGCAGGGGATGGAGCCATTACGGCCAACATGGCCATCGTGCCGACCACGAACGGGTCTATCGATGCCTTCTCCTCCAACTCCACCAACCTCGTCCTCGATCTCTCCAGCTACTTTGCCCCCAGCGCGGGGACGTTGACCGTGAGCGCGAATAGTCTGGCTTTCGGCGATGTGCTTGACAATTCCAGCGCGACACTGCCGGTAACGCTCACATCAAGCGGCACGGCGCCGGTGACAATTAACTCGGATACAATCAGCGGCGCGGGCTTCACAGCCTCTGGGGCGACGTTCCCTGTAACGCTAAGTCCCAATCAGGCGGTCACGCTCAATGTCCAGTTTGCGCCCACAGCCGGCGGTGCCGTGACGGGCGCGCTGACGATCAACAGCACCTCGGCAACCAACCCGACTTCTACAGTCAGTTTGAGCGGTACAGGTTCGCATATGGTAAATCTCGTTTGGCAGGCACCCAGCAACTCGCCGCTTCCGGTGGCCGGTTACGACATCTACAGGTCAACGGGCGGCAGTAGTTCGTATCAACTTCTGTCTTCCGCTGTGCCGACGTCCTACGTGGACAACTCGGTCCAGAGTGGAACGGCTTATTCCTACTACGTGACAAGCGTCGATTCGAGCGGCACGCAAAGCGGTCCGTCGAATAGCATGACAGTGACGGTTCCAACACCATAGGTTGGCTACGAACCGTTCTGGCAATGTTGGACCGTTGGTCTCTAGGAAAAGAGCCAACGGTCCTTTTTTTGACGCCAAGCAAAGACTGTCTCTCTAAGAGCTGTGTCGTTGGTTGTGTTAAATCAACCGCTCCAGCATTTTCTCCCGGATATCAGATTCTGGATCCTGAATATACTTTTTCAAGAAGGGCCAAGAATGCCGGGTCCGTGCGGATCGAATCGAATCGCGGATCGACCATCATCCAGACGAGTTCTGCTTCTCGATCTTCAACTGCCTGGGTTAGAAGCGAAATCGATCTTTCTCCGTCCCCAAGGGCGAGCGTCAGAAGTGCTTGGCGAAACTTACTCATTTCTCGATCCGGAGATAGAAGTCCAAAGGCGTTCACGATCCGATTTGCTTGTTCTTTGTCTCCGATCAGTGCCAGAACCTCTGCGATGCCGGCCATCATTGGCAATTGAGCACCTGAGTCTGTCCGAATGCCTTCGATCAGTTGCCTCGCCTTCTCGCTATCTCCAAGATGCGCGGACATCTGGGCCAGAACAAACCGAACCTCTACTGGAAGGGGGCCATAGATCAACGGCTTCGAAAGCTCGCTTACTCCTTCCTCGTATCGCCGAGTGATGTGCTGGAATTTTGCGCGCGCCACTTTCTGACGGTTGGAAAATGGATCGATCCGCTGCGCCATCTCAAGGTGATGTGAAGCTTCGTCGAAGCGTCCAAGGGCAGTGAGGAACATCCCATATCGTCGCGAAGACGAAACATGCAGGCCAAGTTTCAAGCCATGGAGGAAGCTTTTCTCGGCATTCGACCAGTCCCACTCGAGAGCCTGGGCGCTGCCGAGGCAGGAGTAGGACTCGATCATCTCAGGGTCTAACTCGATTGCGCGCAGCGCGGCGGCTTTTGCTTCCGAAACGAGTGCGGGAGAGCGGTCTGCGCCGCGCAGAGCGATCTCAATCCTGCAATGAGAAATTCCACAGTAGGAGCGTGCAAATGCAGGGGCCACTTCGCTTGCTTCTTGAAACTTCAAAAGCGCCGCGGGTATGTCCGCCGCCGATCCCTCGTCCAGCAGAGCATCTGCATGCATGATCAGCGGGTATGCGGCGAAAATCAGAGCCCCCGGCGTGGCTCTGCGCTTGCGTATATGTGACTGCTGCGGCCGAGCCCGGCTGACGAAGGCCGTTGCAATCTGTTCCTGCACCTGAAGCAGAGACTCGGCATCTGCTGCCGTCTCAAAGCGATGCGAACTCAACTGGAAGCCATCCGCACTCAACACTCTTGCGGTGATTCGCAGCCGCTTATGGTCTTCCCTTACCGTGCCTTCGATAATGTTCAGCACACCCAAGTTCCGGGATAACGATGGGATGTCATACGGAGCGGCAATCGCCTGAGTGACTGACGCGCTTGAGATGATCCGGATCCCATCTGTGAGAGCCATGTGGTGGGTAATTTCATCCGTAATTCCCTGAGCACATTGGGAAGAGACTGGTCGGTTTGAGAGGTCTACAAAAGGCAAAACGGCGACAGGCACCCCACTTCCCTTGACGAGCAGATCACCGTTGTCCTGGCTCTCAGGGAGAGAAGATGCAGACTCGTTCCTGCGAAATACCGGTATATACGTGCCCGGACGCAAATAGATAAAGACGCGGTCAGCGCTACCTTCGGACTCGTAGTATTCCTTGAGCTTTGCGCGAAGGCGGCGTGCTTCCGTGCGCACGATCGAGTCCTGACTGGGATGGTATGGAGGCTTGCGGTCATACACCTCCGTGCCGATCACATATTCCTTGAGCGAATCTCCCTTTCCGGCGAGCACGCTCTCGACTGTGAATCGAAGAAAGCGTCCGAGCCGGTCAGACTGCGCGAACAAAGGGCTCTGCAGAATTCTGGAAAGCTCGGTGCGGACTTCCTGTTCATCGCAGTTTTCAAATGTAAATGCATCGGCCAAGTTTCGGTAGCCCTCAATATTGTGTACGGAAGTGCCAGAAAATCAATCGTGTAACTCACACATCAGAACGATTCCGTTCGTCGATTTGATC
>Ga0209773_10000284_pt1 | contig 15602 bp, 16 predicted proteins | sample BogFormECP14_OM1_FD_188244 | JGI IMG/M metagenome (GOLD analysis project Ga0209773, IMG submission 188244) | Bog forest soil microbial communities from Calvert Island, British Columbia, Canada - ECP14_OM1 (SPAdes) (version 2) | ecosystem: Environmental > Aquatic > Freshwater > Wetlands > Bog ... | reverse complement strand
TCTGTCCTTATTGAGGCTGTTTCCATCGCTACTCTCCTTTAGTCTTTCGACGAATCGCTATCGACGGCCGCGAGAATCTGATCGCGTCTCTGTCCGTCGAGAGACCTTTCACCGTATTCAGCGATCCACAAACCATCTGGATTCACTTCGCTTCGCTGGTCTGCGACAAGACGAACATGGTACTCATTGACGAGCCGGTCAGTGACCTCCGTTCCGTCCTTTAGGTGATGAACTTCTTTCACCCCGTAGGCAGTGAAGCTAAGCGGGTCTCCCGGAGTTGGATCGATCTCGTGCAAGTGGAAAACCGACTGGGTTTGATCGTCGTCAATCTTTCCGCGAATGTTTCCATCCTTCATCGCCTTAACCGTGTAGCCCCGCAGATTGCGTGTCATCATGTTCAGGCTCGACGCCCACCGTTCGTCGACGTTCGAGGGTGAGTAGTTGAGATAAGTCGATAGAAATCGCTTCGCGAACGCCTGATTGAGGAACGCGTCAGTACCGCTTCTATCAGAAGCGTCTTTGGAGCCTGGTACAGGCTTACCGAGGACAACGGCATCCCCGTTTGGACCAATACGAATCACGGTTGGCGGCTGCATCCGGATAAACAGAGCCATGCCAACGGCGATGAAAGCAACAGCAGCCATTGAAAACGCCAGCAGCCATGCCTTGTTCCCATTTGCAATCTGCGCTCCATAGACTTCGTAGTACTTTGGGCGAACATCAGTCTCGACTTCTTTGGTGCTTGCCATAGCTCACTCCTCTGATTTTATGAATCGCGTTGATTCTCACGTCGTGTTCGTTCGTAGCTATCGGTGAATCCTGCTCTGGCTGCGCCCACCGAACTTTTTACAGTCGAAGCAGTCGTGTCGAGCACATCGCTTACAGCAGTGGAGGCAGCATCGACTCCTCCGCGCGCTGTGTCTGCTGGATGGGAGACTTTCTGTGCGACCGATTGCGCAACACGCGAGCCTGTCTCGACCGCATTTGTCACCGACCCAGCTGCCCTACCCACGGAGCTTCCTAGACGTCCGGCCGAGTCAACGGGATCTTGCAAAGCTCCAACTACTGCACTACCTGCGCTGGCCAGTGTTCGCCCGCCAGAAACCACTCCCTGCGTCGTCAGCCTGGCTGCGTGATATGCGCCCCAGCTTGCAATCCCATGCCGCCGACCGAGGGCCGAGGAAGACCCCAGGCTCCAGCGGCTTCCGGTTGATGACGGGACACCGGCAGCCTTTGATCCCTTCGAATCAGCCTTCCCAGCGGAAGCTCCGGGGCCCGACGTAGTCGCAGTAGACACTGTTGACTCACCAGATCCCGAGATACTGCGGAGGTCACTTCGAATCTGGTCGGCATGGGCCTCGCCCAGCGAGGGCGATCCTCCACTGGCTGTGGCACTCGAAGGCTCGGAACCGACCTCGCCGAAGGTTTGAACCCCACTGGCAGGCATCGAGCCAACGTTTGGACCGCTCCCTGTGGAAGAACTGTCTGACGATCCATGTGCGCTCTGGGCCCACGGCGTAGCGGAAGTCCGTTGGGCTGCCGCTGGCTGATTTCCACTGGCAGACGTACCGAAGCCGGCCCCAGCGCTTGATGTTGAAACGGGGATCGTACCACCGGTACCGGCGCTACTGGACGTGCCTGTGGCGGCCGCTCCCGCTGTTACGCCTTCGACAGCGGCAACTCCGGCGCTTAGTGCCGTCGCCGCTGCGCCTAACATTGCGGTAGCGGTAGAGCCAACATCCCCACTGACGATCCGTTTTGCGATAAAAGGTATGATCGCAATCGCGAGCGAGTAAATGATGCTTGCGAGCCCTATAAGAAAAGACCCTTCCAGATTCCCCAGCCCCCCGAGGAAGCTACCCTGGCTGAGCATCTGGCCGACCTGCCCCATTTGCACTGCACTCAGGAGTGCGCCGAATCCACCGTAGAGGATCGGCCAGGCGTTCCATATGAAGACGTTCTCGATGTAAGCTTTCGCAATGCGACTGCCAGCGTTGAGCGGCAGCAACGCGATCACAATTGGGCCGAAGATATAGAGGATTGAGCCGTAGAAGATGTAGAAAAATCCGAAAATCGCTATAACCACTGGGTAGAGGATGTACGCTACGACGATTAAGAGACCGTCGATGAGTCCGGCAAGTCCACCTGAAATCAAAGTCCACAGCTGCTGCGTACCGTCCTGGTTGAATTGTGTCTGGATGTCGTTCTTCCAGTTGTCGAAGAGATTGCCAGCTCCTGAAGCATTACTGATCCAGTTGCCCGCGTTCACGAAGCCCTGGTTGAGGGTCGAGAACACAGAGCTGTAGTTCATTATGACCAGCGCCGTAGCGACATACTTGATGAGATTTGTGCCCAGCCCTCGTACGTCGCCACCATGGAGGGCCGACTGATATACCTGCCAGAGAAAGCCAACCAACAAGACGACATAGGCCACATTCTGCATCCCAGACGTGATGCTCGTTGAGTCGATACCCGACAGCGACTGTGTCAAAAACCTCTCGAACAGGTTCAATTGCGTTCCCTGGAAGAGAGCGAGCATCGAAATTGTGGGATGTAGAGTAGCGGTCAAGAAGGTCATGACTGTCTCACTTGTTTGTCAGCGTCCCGTTGATGAGGCTGTTGTTTCCCGTATTTCCAGTCGTTGAAAGCTTTGAGAGCTTGCTCTGATTGGCGATGTCGATTCCTCGCGTGCGCATCAATTCTGCGAGGGCAGCTTGTGTGTATGCGTTCGCTCGAACGACCCACACGTCGGCCTCCGCTTCAAGGATCGGTGCACTACCAGGCGCCGCAGCCGATATCTGCTGCCCCATCTGGTCTGCCGCAGTCAACTCGGCATCCGCAAGAGCATCAATCTGCACAGCTCGTTTCATGGCGTCCTGCGCCTGAGCGTCGGTCATATCCGTCATGTTCCGCACTGACGATGACGCAGAGTTCTGGCCCATAACAACGCCATAGACACTCTGGAACTGCGGAGAGATCGCAGTGACATTGCCCGGATTGCGGGAAAGCAACAACGATTCAAGGTTCTGCGACTGGGGTAGTGTTGCGCTGGACACGTTCACGGTACGGAACATGTTGCTTATCTGCGTGAATTGGTTCTCGAACTGCGTTACCGAAGCCTTGGCTTGGTTTATCGCAGCGATTGGGTACATCACTTCCTGCTCGTACTTCGCAGTCGTTTGCTCCGCTTGATTGATGTCCTTGAGTGGAGTTGCGATGTACTGCTGCATCAACGACTGCACTTTTGACAAGGCGGCAAGAATCGCCGCCGTGTCGATTCCGAATTGTCCGTGCGCAGTGGTCGGGATGAGCACCAATCCGGCGAGGAGCGCAGCGCATACTTTTAGGAAGGTGGGCCGATACCAGGGGTGCTTTTGTCTCTGTTGGGCGTCGAAGTCGGGAACACGCTTGCCTAGCTCCTGTACTATTGCCTTCTTGCGACGCCAGAAAAATGGCCTACGGATTTTGCTCGTGCTCTTTTTCTCTTCAGACATAACGGCTCCTTTTACCGTGCAGTGAGTGACCCGGTGATCAAGCTGGTGATTCCGGCTGTGGATGAGGTCTGTCGTTTGACCAAAACGTTGTCGTGCGCGATGCGTCCAGCTTCCTGCCTGAGTTCGGCGGCAAGCATCTTTTGCATGTATGCCTGGCAACGCAGGTTGACTATTTGCGCTTGCGCGGTGATGTAGGGATTGGAGCCCGGAGTACTGACGGCAACCTGGTTCTCCATCTGATCTGCCGTTTGAAGGATCGAGTCCTGGGCCTGGTCTGCAATCAGAGTCGTCTTGAGATTCTCCTGACCCAATGAGTCGTCGATGTCCATCATGACGCGGTCCTGAGGAGACGCTGCGTTAGCAGGCGGGATTGCGCCAAAGGTTGCAGTAAAACTCGTCTGTAGTGAGGGAATTTGGGTAGAAAGCCGACTATGCAGAATCGACTCAAATTGCTGCGGAGCGGCCAGCGTGGCGCTGGAGTAGGAGGTATGGAACAGCTGGTTCATCTGGCTTCGAAAGGTGGAGATCGAATTCGATACAAACCCTCGCACCTGGTTGATTGCAGCCAATGGCCACATCGTCGTCTGATATAGCTTTTGCGTCGTCTGCGTGAGCTGATTGACGGTTTTTAGCGAACTGCCAATGTCGCTTTGAATCGTCCCGAAGAGCTCACTGAATATGTCCCCGAACTGTGCGTGGGCTTGAGGTGGGAGTGCCCAATACACTGTGACGAGAAGGGTTGCTCCCAGCAGCCAACGCTTCCACCTGCCGGGGCGTTTCGGCTGCATGTCGATCAGTTCTGTTGGTTTCAGTGGCGTCCCATTAAGCAGAACGAGGTTTTTCAATTCATCGTGTTGATTCATTGGGTCAATGCCTCCATCACTTTTCCAGAGCGCTCCTCAACGAGGGGATCGAGATGAGCCAGTCCGCGAGGGAACTTCAGGGCCAGGGATTCATATGCAGACAAGAGTGGGAGATCTTGATGCTGACTCAACCACCATTTGCGATAGGAGCGTTCCCTTGGGTAGGTAGTGGTGATCCAGTAATCCACTGGCGTCGGCGCGATGCGAATGACATGCGTTGACTCTGCCTTCTCGCCGATGGCGATTAGAAATTCCGCGCTGTGGCCCTTCTTGGGTTGCGCAAATGCCTTGATCTGGTTGATGGCGGTTTCGTTGAGATGCAGGGCCTCGCGGTGTGCCGTCATGTCTCCGGGCTGCTTGCCTATGATCTTGGTGCTGGCATTCTTCGCGATACCGATGCCATGAGGATTTGGTTTGTCCGAGGTGCCGACGATCTGTTCGGGGTTCTGGCCGATCAACCAAACGCTCGCGTAGCGCTTGCGCGCCGTTAGGAACTCTTTTTCTACGGTCGCCGCGAGAATGGGAGTGTCGAGGACGATCTTGCACTCATCCATCATGCTTATGCTGGGCCGGCCGGTCAGACCCGACGTGCGATGAATGGATGCGTGAGCGATCTTCAGACTCATCGCACCCTCAAGGCGTGGATCGTTCTTCAGCTTGGCAATGTTGAAATAGAGCCAGGTGCTGCTCAGGGGAACATTTGTCGGACGGTCGAATAGCTTCGCATAGGGACCTTCGTCGACCCAGACACGGAGCTTCGTTGCCGCCAGGCGTGCCATTTCGTTGATTTTTTGATTTCGATCGCGATCCTGCCAATGCGCGAGTTCTGCGGCGAGGTCACCAAAAAGCGGGGTTGGGTTAGATGCCTTTGCACTGCATCGTTTGTAGGTAGAAGCGATCGCATCAAGTAACACGCTGTCCAGAAGGTCAATGTCGAGGTCGGGCGGACTGTTTTCGCCTAACATATGTCGAGTCAAATTCTTGAGATATGCGAGCTGGTCGTTCGAGGGTCGCAGCTCGCCTTTTGGGAGGTCCCAGTCGTTGATGGTGGCGTCACTGTCGAGAGAGGCTTCAATCATCTCGCTGCCCATCAACTCAATGAGCGGCCGGTAAGAGTCTCCGCTTTCGATGATGGAGATGAAGGCATCACTGCGTGCTGCCATCAATAACAGTTGCTGTGCCAGCAGAGTCTTACCGCCTCCGGTTGTCGCAAGCAGCAATCCGTTCGCATCCGACAAGTCGGGGTCGAACATGGAGTATGGAATCAACTGGCGATAGGGGGTCTCGAAAAGAATGAGAGGGCTGCGGCGAGTGCCCGTCCATGGCATTTCGACAGGGATGAGATCAGCAACGTTGGATGTGAGCATATCCTGCTCACGCTTGTCGGACTCTCCCATCCCCGGCAAGGTTCCGAGGAAGATCCGGCGCTTCGCGATTGTCTCCGCCACGGCTCGTGAGCCGTTCATGTGCGTGAAGCCGTTCAGGACTTCCTGTGTCCTGTTCGCGAGCTGGCGCTCGGCCTCCTCAAGAGTGCCGAAGGATATTGCCGCTTTTGAAGTCCGGACAACGACTGAGACACTGAGCTTTGCTGTCTTCAGAGAGCTCGAAATAATATCGCGCTGGACTTGAAGAAGTTGGGCCTGCGCAACTTCGGCCTCTGGGTTGACCTTGAAGTTTCCGTTTGCATCCTTTTGGGCCGCCGTCATCTTCTGCAGACGCTTCTTGTAGCCCTTCAGGACCTTCACCTGATCGGGTATGACAACCTGCCCGCTGACCACGACCGGAAATCCAAGGGTGGAGAACTTCTGCAACATTCCTGGAAACGTGGCGTCGGGAAGTTCCTTCAAGCTCACGACGGAATAAAGGTATCCATCGATGTTGAGATACGTCTCGGTTTCGCTAAGAATGTTCGATTGGGTCGCCTGTTCGCGAGCGCTTCTGTACTCCAGCATTTCTTCCCCTGGGACATAAGGCCGATGGTCGCGGCGGGTGGGGTGCTGCGCGTGCTTCAGCTCTTCGAACAACTCCTGGGTTGAAAGCCGGCGGGGTCCCAGTGCCGCAACCTCCATCGAACCCTCAACACCACGAAGCAAAGACTCAAACTCGGCTAGATAAGTATCGTGTTCCTTCCAAGTGCGTTGAATTGCCTTCTTGCGACTTGGCGTGAAGCCCCCAAACTTGCGATTCTGTTGGGCCGAATGGTAAAGCTTCGCGTGGACCCGTGGATCCCAAATGAAGTACACATGCAGTCGGGGCTCGAAATAATAGCCACTCTGTTCCTTCTCTCGCCACATGTTCAGTCGATGAGCATCGAGTGCCATGACCTCCGACTGCTCATTCCGTTCTTGATCTATATAGCTCTCGAAAAGCCCCCCAAGATGCTCTGAGATCTCATACCTAAACTGAATGCGCATGCTGACATCCGGCACACTGCGTAGTAAAGCCTCAAGCAGCGACTTGCTCCGATTGCGATCCTCGTCGGTTGCAAAATAGGAAAGAACGCCTTTCAACTCGTATCCTGCAACAAAAGCTCCGTTGGTTCGCACCATGATGTTGTCTTCAACGGGAAGATCGCGCAGTTGCAGCAACTCACACACCGCTGGAACCTTGAGTTTCTTGTCGTGCTCTGCATAGGTCATTGGCATAGACTTCTCCTCTCCGTCGACGACTGTGAATCAGTGTGGAGTCCACCTTTCATAGCTTGGGCAAGCGGATCGAACCGCTCGCTAAATCTGGAAGCGAACACAACGCTCGTTAAGACTGCTCGCGCCGCATCGCAGTCGAGGTACATCACCACCGACCCGTCGTTGCCTGTCTCGATCGAAACCCTCATAGCTCAGTCCTCATCTGCGATGTAAGGCTGCATCAGTTCCGAATCTCGCTCAAGTGCGCACCACGCTTTTGGGGAGAAGAACGACCGCACCAGATCCGTGAGGTAGCCTTTGGGCTTGCCGTACTTGAAAAGGATCAGGAACGGAACTGCGAGCACGGGAACGACAAACTCCATAAAGATGTTCAGCGGCATGCCAAATATGTGTGCACTGTCTCCGGCGAAGTGCGCGAGCAGATTCATTAAGGCAGCGAGCGCAAGCACAAGAATCAGATCTTCGAATTCGAGGCCGAGGAAGGTGACCTTGGTATGCAGGTTGCGATGTACAGGCGTCAGATCGAGACTCATACTCACTCCGTCAGATTCCGTGTGCTTTTGTGACCATTGATTCGGCGAAACGGACGATCCCAGAGATCATCAGCGCGCCCATCGCCGCGACAAACTTTCGGATCCAGGTCGATCCTGGAAATATCTCAGAGACCACTCCTCCCATATGGAGAGCCATAGCCCCCAGTTGCGTGAGCGCGAACATGGGGAGGATCACGTTCGCGGTGAAGTTCACGAGGCTCATCACCGCGGTCCAATAGACGTCCGCGTTTGTGGGGCCCGCGTTCTGGACAAATCCCTCGAGTGCCCGGAGGAATCCAGAGCACATCAGAGAGGCAAACCCTCCATACAAGAGCTGCTCGAAAGGACTGCCTTTGCTGTAGCGGTAAACAGCCCCCGCAAAAAACAGGCCAGCCATCGTCGGCATCATCGTGTTGCCGGCCCACGACGCGAGGTTTGCGATCGCACCATCGAGACTCATCGGCGTCCTTTCATGCGGCCATCGCTTGGAAAAGTTTGAGGAGCCCGGTTATGCTCAAAAACGCAATCGCGGCGAACACGAGCCGGGTCCAGGGACGGTGACGAATGAAGTTGATGACCGCGCCTACACAGGCAAGACCTGCTGCGGCGGGCATGATCTGTCCGACGATGTAGTTCCAAAGGGAGGTGAGCATGTCGGTCGTCGCATACTCCCCGCCGGAGTTCCAGCCCTGCATCAGCTGCATCGTGGCCGACAGACTCATCAAAAAGAGAGCTGCGACGATTGATCCAAGTGGGTTCTCTCCGGCGGCCCCGTCGAGCGCCGCTTTGAGAACGAAGTATGCTGCGATAACTGGGACCAACTTCGCAACGACGATCTGGTTTACAAAGTTCTTGAAAACCGTCTCCATGCTGGCAAGCCAGCTCGTTCCTACTGAACCGCTCCCAGAAGGAATGGTGATGCCCTGTGCCGCAATCCACGACAGGAGTTGAGGAATCGTGAGGAGTACCACGGTCCACAAAACCCACTTACCGGTTCGGCCGTTGACATGGAAGTTGGTTCCTCCTTCATGCCGAAGGCTGACACCCGCGGCGGCCAACGTGAGGAACGCCGCGGGTACAGCGAGGTCAAACAACAGCTGAAGAAGGTCGAGTAGGAATTGCGGCACGGGCATCTTGGCAACCTCGTTATTGAATGCCTTGTGCTTGCGTAATAAATCCTTCCGCCATACGGCCGAGGCCCGAGATGACCATCAGAGCAACACCCGTGACGCCCCATCCCATATATCCGCGACCGCTCTTGAAGTGCCAGCCCGCGACGCCCAAGCATGCAACTGCAATCACGGGTGCAATGACGTTGCATCCCCAATTGACGATGTTGAGCACCGTGCCTTCAACCGTGGTCGCTTGCTGGCCCTGAACAGCCTGCCCAAATTGAGGGGATGTCCCCAGGTTCTGGGCGGTGGCCGCCAGAGGAGCCATGAACTGTCCCAGGAGGATCAGCCCGAGCGCAAGCTTGAGGACAACATGGATCCAGTTGGGTTCGCTGGGTCGATAAAAGGAGGTGGAAGCTGGGGCGGGCACCTTCGAGCGCCGCCAGAAGGCAAATGCGGTTCTCATACGTTTTCTCTCCTGGACGCGGCTGCTCGGGGCATCCGTGTCGAGTGAGAAAAATGCGGCGGAACCGAAACTCGGTCAAATCATCAAGGATCGATTTAGAGGAGCTGAAACGAGCAGCCCAGCGGTTACTAGCCGCGATCTTCGGTATTTTGTTCGGAATCGCCGAAAGGCATAGGTCGCTGTCGTCAAGAAGAAGTGACTGCAGTTGGGCACAGGAGTATTGGGCCGAGCTAACCCTTTCCAATTCCGTTGGTTACAGTCTCGGAAGACGATCGGTGTTGGCCCGAGTGCACAGTGAGTCATTTTTGGGGAAATTGCTTCAGGGAAAACATTGCGCCATTTGGCTGGGTGATTCTTCGCCAGCACAGTGAGCTATTTAGTTCCGCCATGCCTCGAAGGCACAATGAAGCATTTTGTAGGGACTCTCTTCGAGCGGCATATCGAACCATTCCGCAGGCTGATTGTGCGAGAGGCACATCGAGTCATTCCGCCGGATCATGACTCGAACACACAGTGAATCATCTTGCTGGATGATGGCTCGGGGTGGTTCTGGAGCGGCAGAGAACAGGGTCGCCACGGTGGTGTTTAACCCGGAGTGGTCTGATCGCAGACAATGAAGAGCCCTGGGCCTAGACCCAGGGCTATGAGAGCTTGCTCTTTTATGCCCTACTACTGGCTTAGAGTTGTGACCTTTTGCAATGTGGCTGGAGTTTGCTCGTGCTTCGTGAACACAATATAGATCTTCGTATCGGCGGGAACGGAAACCACGACACGGCTGATTGCGTTTAGGTTCATCAACTCGGAGTCGCCGGCGGTGCCGGCATTCTCCGCAATTCGCTCCCTCAAGAGATCATCTTCCGAGAACGCAGTGCTCGTGTTGTTGCCGACGAGCATGGCGGCGACCGAGCCCAACCCGGAGACGGTGCGGATGAGAAAGTTCTTGCCCGTATTTTTGCCGATGACCGTGCCTTTAATCGGTCCTAGGTCTAAGGCCGTTCCAATAGCATCGATCCCTTCCCGCGCGCCGTCGAGGAGTTCGAGTTCATCGAACTTTACGTCGACAAGGCCGGATCGGTCAGCTTGGCGCATCTTTCCATAGACACGTGTGCCTGCCGGAATCACGATCTGATCGCCGATGGCGTAGGTGTACTCAACGACAGCGACAACCGGCGCCGAAACCGCGCTCGATATTTGAGTCTCCAACTTTGCCTGGATTCTCGTTCCGGGTGTGATTTGAAGTAGCGGGGGCTCGTTTTGACTGCCGCCCTCCTTAGGGGCGCTGTTGGCATTACCTCCAGCGTGGCTCTTAACAAAAATCAGAGAGGGTTCTTTCAAAGAATTTTGTTGTTGGCTTTGCGTTTGCGCTGGCTCACTGGGAGTCCCATAGGGCTTCGGCTCTTCCCACTTCTGCTGGGTGTCCGAGAACGACGGAACGGATGCAAGAGCGCTGGCCGATCCTGAACCCGATTTAGCTAACGCTTGCGTTGACGAGCCAGAACTCAAAGCTTTTGTTCCATCATTGTTCCGCGTTCGCTTGATGTCTCCTGGGCTGAGTTGACCATTGGAATCATCGGCAGCGGGTTTTCGATCGGTCTCGGTCAGTGGGGTTACACTCCCTTTTGCGTGGCTGGTGCTCTGTTGGGGATGTTGCAATGCGGGCCGCTTGCTATTAGCTGGCGATTTCCCGAGGACTGCCGTGAAAACGAAAAAGAGCACCGCCGCCGCAAGTCCGCCTCCAATCAGAAGCAACTTGTGCTTGTCGATGCCCGGCTTATTTTCCACGTCTTTACGGGTCACAAAAGCAGTTGACGGTTCGTTACCGGGTTCTGCATCAGCCACCTGCGGTCCAGATGCAATTGGAGGTTGCGAATGAGGAGAGACCTCGGGATACTCCACGGTGTTGGTTGCGCCATCGCTTCGAGGTCCGTTTTTTTCGTTCCATTCATGGGTATTCATCTTTGCTCCTCGCTATCGTTTGTCGGCATTGATGGCCGGTGTAAATGGCAGCCGGATAAGGACCGGCTGGTCGATCTGGTCGGCTTGAGCGATCTGGAGAAACAGCTTCTCTGTCGATTGTTTGAAGTTGGGACGGTCGTAGAGGACCACACCGTCGGCTCGTTCGCCCGGTTCCAATCGTGTTGCGCTCAGCCGATACTCGCGGATCTCCAATTGATCGGAGATGATGCCTTTGCCTTCTTTTTTCTTCTTTTTCTGCTTCCGTCCGGCAATTTGGATTTGTGGGGGCACAATTTCTACGGGCGAGCTTGAGTTGTTCAGAATTGAATAGGAGATCGCAACTTCGTTATTCCACTGCCGCGTGTCTCCGAGCGACGTTTCTATCTGCTTGCCTTCCCACTTGGTCCAGGTGGGCGCGTTGATTCGAGTCTGCTGTTCGTACTGGGTTTCGAGAGCCGATAGTGGTGTTGAGTGCGTTGGCTGGGGAGAGATCGCTGTCTCAGGACGCCTCGGCTGATTCGTTCCTGGACTTGACGGAGCTGCAGAAGAGGACGCGACCAAGAAGCTGTGTGTCACGCGGTATTCGATCAGAAAATCCACGGGCCGCTTGTCGGTGACAGCAGCCGTCCCATCGCTGATGAGTTCGAGTGTCACGTGGAGACCCGATTTCGTCGCGATCAAGAGGTTGGATTCGGCGGGTTCTTTGGTGATGGGCTTTACGTAGACGTAGTTCGGTTCGCCTTCGTTGTGCTCGGCCTTAAATGTTCCAGGACTGCCTAGGATGACCGAACTGACCTCCTCGGGCATTCGGATAGCCGACTCGAACTCAGGTCTGAGGTGTAACGGTGTCACCTGAGCGGGGTTAATGACAACAGTTGTGACTCTGGCGGCTACTGGAGCCTGAGAGGCGTTCAGCCGGAACGGAAGCAATACTACGAACGGAATCAACCAGCGAAGTTTCATGTGTTATCTCCTTGGCGGTGGCGCCGCCCCGTACTTGCGCAACAGATATTGCCGTCGAACTGCACGAACATAGGCCGTGACATCCGGATTGCTGTAGTCGAGCTGCTTCTTGCCGATCCAGCGATCGCCGGCATAATAGGCGGCGACTACTAATCTCAAATCGCCTCGAAACTCCCACATCAACAGCGTCACGTATCGAGTGCCGGCCGCAATGTTCTGCTCGATGTTGAATGGGTCGGAGGCGCCAAACCTTCGCGCGGTGCCCGGCATGAGTTGCATGAGCCCCATTGCGCCCTTGGCGGAAATCGCGTTGGGATTCCATCGCGACTCCACATCAATCAACGCGCCGATGAGTTCAGGCGGAACACCGTAATGAAGGGCGTAGACCTTCACGCATCGTTCCGCTACCGGAGGAGGGGTCTCCCCGATAACAGTCCGCGGCAAAACGGCAAGCAGAAATAGGAGCATCCATTTCATGGGGTTGATACTTCCTGAGAAGTCATGGTCGCTGCATACCGCGCCCCATCATCCAAAAGGCTCTTGAAACCTTCCCGTAAGAGAAGGTGTCGTCGATCCTTTTCGGTCTTGGCCAGGAACGGCAACAGAACATCGCGGAGATCGGGAGTGACATGATTTGTTTCGAGGAGTTGCAGAGCATTCGCAAAATCGATCATCTCGGAGACGGAGGGGGGCTTCTCGAGCGAGTAATTCCGGAAAGACAGAGCAATGCCCGCCATCTCCCGATGAAAGGCCGCGTCTGCCTTGGGAGTTCGACTAGCGATGATCTCGGCTTCGCGCTCGGGGGTGGGATGCTCTACCCGGACGTAAAGACTGCGCCGCCGGATCGGATCGCCCAACCTTCGCTCTTCATTGCTGGTGAGGACGACGAAGGGTACGCTCCGGGCCTGAACGGTTCCAAATTCCGGAATCGACAACTGCCAGGCCGAGAGGATCTCGAGCAAAAGTGCCTCAAAACCGTCGTCCACCTTGTCGAGTTCGTCGATCAGCAACACACACGGCCGTTCACATTCGAGCGCTCGCATCAACGGTCCAGGACGGAAGAAGTCCCGCCCCTTGAGGTTGGCTTGCACGGACTGCCAGCTTTCGTGCTGCCCCTTCGAAAACTCCATGAAGAGCCGTTGGAGGCTTTCATCAAAACGTCCGATGGCCTTGTCCTCAGTGACGCCGCGGTAGCATTGGAGCCGCTCGATGTGAGTATTGGCGGCCTGCGCGACCGAGACGGCTAATTGGGTCTTTCCACTGCCCGCGGGACCTTCGAGAAGCAGGGGTTTCTGAAGTTTTGCCGCCAGGAAGACGACCTTGGTCATCACGGGATCGATGAAGTATCCAGTCGCTGCGAGCTTGGAGGAGAGGTCTTCGAGCGATTCAAACATCGCTGTCCTCCCGCAGTTCGGTTGGCATTCGGGCCACATTCATTGTCCGAGCACTGCGCCGCTCACAGAGGAGCTGTCGAAGGTCGTAATAAACATGGAGCCATAGAACTGCGGCTGAGCCCGCCCACAGTGCCAGCGTGGATAGCAGAACAACTCGAATCCATTCCACCCCGGGCCAAGCCAGCCAGATCACACCAAAGAAATGTTCGAAGACGGCAATATCCATGCCGGTCAGTAGAACGGCCACCCAAAATCTCATCGTCCGGTCTCCCATGAAGCCTCCTCTAAACGCGGTGCCAGCATGGGGGGAAAGCGAAACTCGGTCAAATTTTGCAGTAACTGATGAAGATTCAATGAGTTGCCTGTGTAAGACATCAATTGGCAGCCATGGCTAAGGGCCAAGTAACGATTAATTGCTTCGGAGGGTAGAGCTCGAAGCAGACCCTGTTTCAGAAATTTGACCGAGTTTTGAACCCATCCGATTCTGCCTCCGCTTTGCGAGCGCAAAGCCAGGAGGAACGCGATGAATATTGACATGCAAGGCCTTGATGGAACGCCATCCGGGCCGAAGAAGCTGCTCACGGCACGAGAGCTCTGCAGCCTGTTTGGGCTCTCGAAGTCCTTCGTCTACCAGCACACGATGGAAGGGGCGAAGCATCCGCTGCCGGTAGTCCGGATCGGAGAACGGGCAGTTCGCTTCGATCCGGACAAGATTTCCACCTATATCCGCGGTCGCGAAAGGCACCGGCCCAGTGCTAGGCTGGGATCATTCGACGGAATTGTGCGAGCCAACCGAAAGGGGAAGTACAAATTGGCTCGTAGACGATTTCAAAATGGCAGTGTGAAGTTGCGTACGGATCGTGGTCCAGCATATTGGCAGGGGTTCTATCGGGAAGACATCATCAATGAAGCAGGGAAGGCTGTGCGTGCGCGCAAATCCGTCATCCTTGGCTCGCTGAAAGATGTCCCAAACGAAAAGGTCGCCCGCCAGAAGTTGGCCGTGATTCTCAACCCAATTAACGAAAACGATGTCAAACGCAAGCCGAAGAAGATGATGTCGTTCAGCGGATTTATTCAAAAATACCGCGCTCTCAAGATGGCGAACCAGAAAGGAACGACGGTGCACGGATATGAGACCAACATACGCGCGCACTACCTTCCCGAGTTCGGCGACTTCGAGTTGTCCGACATCACTCCTGAGGATGTGCAGATATTCATCAATCAGAAGAGGCTTGAAGGGAAAGCGGTGCAAACACTGAGGAATCTCAAGTGGGGGCTCAGCTCGATCTTCGAGTGCGCGGTCAAACACGGGTACATCACATCAAATCCTGCGGCAAATGCAGATTTGCCTCCCGATGAGGTCAAGGAAGATCCGAAACTCCCAACTGGGGACCAGCTGTCCCAGTTGATCGAGAATCTGGAGGAGCCATATGCCACAATGGTGTACCTGTTTGCAGTGAGCTCGATCCGTCCAGAGGAACTGGTCTTCAAATGGCTGGATCTGAATCCGGAGACCAAAGACCTCAAGGTTGTGCGCGCGATGAACAAGGGCGAGCTCCACACACCGAAGTACCATCGGGGTACTCGCCCTATCCGGCTGACGGAAGCGGACGTCGTGCGTCTGCTCTCCCTCAAGCGGCTTGTCAACGCACGAGATGAGGACTGGATGTTCCCCAACCGCATCAAGAATGGGACGAAGATGAAGCCTGGTCCGATGCGTTACGAGGAGATCCTGGCCCGGAAGGTTCAACCGGTCGCGGACCGGCTCGGGCTACCTCATATCACCTGGCGCCTGATCAGGCACTGGGGATCGACCCAGATGATCGGGAATCGAGTGGACCCCAAAGTCGTGCAGCAGCGGCTTGGTCACTCGCGCCCGGACATCGTGATGCGGCACTACGCCCACGTTCTCGATGAAAGGGCGGATGACGCAGCAGACATGATCAGCGGTCAGCTGGGGTATGTGATCCCGGCTGAATTTGCGGTCAATCCAGTGGAGGTATAGGAGGCTTGTAGTAAGGGAATTCGCCCAATTGATAACCATTTTGGCAACCAGGTCTTTTCGACTGGTTGCTAGGTTGTTGAGAAATTTGGAGGCGCGGGTCGGGATCGAACCGACGCATAAAGGTTTTGCAGACCTCTCCCTTACCACTTGGGTACCGCGCCCTGGCAAGGC
>Ga0209773_10000283_pt1 | contig 15619 bp, 9 predicted proteins | sample BogFormECP14_OM1_FD_188244 | JGI IMG/M metagenome (GOLD analysis project Ga0209773, IMG submission 188244) | Bog forest soil microbial communities from Calvert Island, British Columbia, Canada - ECP14_OM1 (SPAdes) (version 2) | ecosystem: Environmental > Aquatic > Freshwater > Wetlands > Bog ... | reverse complement strand
TTTTCTCCGATTTCAGGCGACCAGCCGCAGAGCGACCATGACCACGTCGATCGCTTTGATGCCGATGAATGGAACTATGACCCCGCCGAGACCCCAGATCAGCAGATTTCGGCGCAACAAGGCGTCAGCTCCGAGCGGTTGATAACGAACCCCCTTCAACGCGATCGGGATCAGCACGGGAATGATGAGCGCGTTGAAGATGACCGCGGAGAGGATCGCCGAAGTCGGGGAATGCAGACCCATGACGTCGACCACCTTGAGCCAGGGCAGCGTGCCCGCGAACATGGCGGGAATGATCGCGAAGTACTTCGCCACGTCATTGGCGATCGAGAACGTCGTCAGCGCGCCGCGCGTCATCAGCAATTGCTTGCCGATCGCGACCACCTCGATCAGCTTGGTCGGGTCGCTGTCGAGGTCGACCATGTTGCCGGCTTCTTTGGCCGCCTGCGTGCCCGAGTTCATCGCCAGCCCGACATCCGCCTGCGCCAGGGAGGGCGCGTCGTTGGTGCCGTCGCCCATCATCGCGACGAGCTTGCCCTCGGCCTGCTCGTTACGGAGATAGGCGAGCTTCTTTTCGGGCGTCGCCTCGGCGATGTAGTCGTCGACCCCCGCCTGCGCGGCCAGGGCTTTGGCGGTGAGCCCATTGTCGCCGGTGATCATCACCGTGCGCAGGCCCATCAGCCGAAGCTGCGCCATGCGCTCACTGATGCCCGGCTTGAGGATGTCCTCGAGCGCCACGACCCCGGCGATCGTCGTGTTCTCGGCGACGACCAAGGGGGTCGCCCCACGGCCGCCGATCTTGGCAATGATGCCCGCCAGTTGCGGGGGCGCGGCGCCGCCCCCGGCCTCGACATAACGCAGAATCGAGTCGGGAGCGCCTTTGCGAATCTTGACGCCGTCCGGCAGATCGACGCCGCTCATGCGGGTTTGCGCGGTGAACGGGACGAACGCCGCTCCATCCGGCGCCGCGATCGCCGTCCGCGCGGACGACAGCCCCGCCTGCGCCAGCACGATGCTCTTGCCCTCCGGAGTCGCATCGGAGACCGACGCGAGCGCAGCGAGGCGGGCGAGGTCGGCCACGGTGTAATTGCCGACCGGAACGAACTCCCGTGCTTGCCGATCGCCGAGCGTGATCGTGCCGGTCTTGTCGAGCAGCACGGTATCGATGTCGCCGGCGACCTCCACAGCTTTCCCGCTCTTGGCGATGATGTTGGCGCGCAGAGCCCGGTCCATGCCCGCGATGCCGATCGCGGAGAGCAACGCCCCGATCGTCGTCGGGATCAGGCAGACGATCAGCGCGACCAGCGTCGGCACATCCGTTCCCAGGCTCTTCAGGGGATCGCTGAGGCCGAGGTAGCTGGTCATATATTGCTCGGCGTTCGACGCCATCGGCGACAGCGGCACGACAACAATCATGAAGATCAGGGTGAACGCGGTGAGGACGAGCGTCAGCGCGATTTCGTTCGGGGTGCGTTGGCGGCGGGCGCCCTCGACCAGCGCGATCATCTTGTCTAGGAACGAATCTCCTGGTCCGGCCGAGATCTTTATGACGATGCGGTCGGAAATCACGGTCGTGCCGCCGGTGACGCCCGAGCGATCTCCGCCCGCCTCACGAATGACAGGCGCGGACTCGCCGGTGATCGCCGATTCATTGACGAGCGCGACGCCCTCGATGACTTCGCCGTCGCCAGGAATGACCTGGGTCTCGTCGACGACGACTTCATCGCCCGGCTTCAGGTCGGCGGAGGAAACCTTTTCGACCGCTCGGTTCGCGCGGCGCCGAAAGGCCGGGGTGGCGACGCGCGTCCTCCGCAGCGTCTCCGCCTGCGCCTTGCCGCGCTCTTCAGCGATCGCGGTGGCGAAATTCGCGAACAGCACGGTCAGGAACAGCCAGATGTCGAGCGCGATGAAATAGGTGATCGACACCTGGCTCGACGACGCCCCAAACGCCGCCTGGATCACATAGAGAAGCGTCAAGACCGCGCCGATCTCGACGACGAACATGACCGGGTTCTTCCATTGCACGTCGGGGCGCAACATGACGAACGATTGCCTGATGGCGGTCAATACGATTTGTGAAGAGAACAAGTCGCGACGCCGAGCCAGATTTATGGCAGGACTGGAAACGCTGACGGTCATGGATCGATCTCCTGATTATTGGGGACCGCGACTTCAGGTCGCGGTCACGCTAAATCTTCAGCCGCCGAAAGGTATCGGCCCCAGGTGCTCGGCCAGCGGGCCTAGCGCGGCGACGGGTAGGAACAGCAGCGCACCGACGACAGCGATCGTACCCAGCAGCAGGAAACCGAATGTCACGGTATCGTCGCTCATCGTTCCCAACGTGACAGGCGCGACCTTCTTCCGCCCGAGATAGAACGCCATGGCGATGGGCGCGATGATCGGGAGATATCGGCTGAACAGCATTACTAGCGCGGTCCCGATGTCAAAGGGGACGGCTTCCGGCGACGGGTTCGGATTGGCATTGAGCCCATAGGTGACGCCGAGGCCGTCGAACGCCGAGCCGTTGTTCGCCGAGGCCGACGAATATTGGTAGACGATCTCGGAGAACCCATGCGCGCCGGGGTTGGCTTCCGCCGTGATTCCCCAGCTCATCGCGGAGAACAGACCGGCCGGCCCGAGGATCAGAATCGGATGCACGAGCAGCGCGATCATCGCCAGTTTCATTTCGCGCGCGCCGACCTTGCGCCCGAGATATTCGGGCGTGCGTCCGACCATCTGGCCGGCGAGGAACACCCCTACGATCAGGAACAGCAGCAGATTGATCATGCCAACGCCCTTGCCGCCGAACACGCAGTTCACCCACATGCCGATCATCGGCGACAAGCCGGCCAGCGGGTTGAGGCTGTCATGCTCAGCGTTGACCGCCCCGCAGGTCACGTCGGTGGTGATCGCCGCGAAGGTGGCGCCTGCCGAGGTGCCGAAGCGCAGTTCCTTGCCCTCGAGATTGCCCATATGCTGATCGACCGGCAGCGCGGCGACGGGCGGACTCGTCACGTCGATCTTGCCCGACGGCGCCGACGGATTGGCGATCGCGTAGGTCGCGCCGGCGTGAGCCGTGAGACCAGGGTTCGGCTTCAGCGTGTCGAAACAGATCACCCACGCGATAAGCCCCGCCATCATTGCCAGCATGACGGCGTAGATGACGATCGAATGGCGAATCCGCTTGAGCATGCGCCCGTACATCAGCACCAGCGCGAACGGGAACAACATCATCGCCAGCGTGGTGAGGAAGTTCGAGGTCGCCGTGGGATTCTCGAGCGGATGCGCGGAGTTCATGCCGTAGAAGCCGCCGCCGTTGGTGCCGAGCATCTTGATCGGAATGGTCGCCGCGACCGTGCCGACGATGATGGTCTGCGGCTTGGCCTGACCCTTGTCGTCAGTGCCCATGGCGCCGGGTTCGAGCGTCGTCGCGACCTCGGCGCTCGCATAGGTCATCGGCATCCCTTGCTGAATGAAGAGGACGCCGAAGATCAGCGAGGCCGGCAGATAGATGTACATGGCGACGCGCCACATATCGACGAAGAAATTGCCGACCGTCGCCTCGCCGCGGAATGCGCGAATGATCGCCGAGAGGGCACAAAATCCTATCGACGCGGACAGGAACATGTTCGGCAGAATGAAGAATATCTGGCTGTAATTGGAGAGGCTCTGATCGCCGGAGTAGTGCTGCAGATTCGTATTCGTCATGAAGGATATGACGGTGTTGAAGATCGTCGTAGGCTCCAGCATGCCGCGGCCGAGCGGATTCAGCGGCATCAGCGGTTGCAGCGACAGGACGACGAAGCCGAACACGAACAGCGCGAAACTGAATATCACCATCGCGAGCACGTACTGCTTCCAATCCTGCGGACCGGTGTCGAGCAGGTTCTCGAGAAAGCGCAACGGACGCGGCGCGCGATATTTGCCGTCCATCAACCAGGCGAAATAGGCGCTCAACGGAATCGATAGTACGATCGCCGTCGCCAGCAATAATGCGGGAAGCAGCCACATGGGAGCAGCCTTTCAAGTCTCGCGCCCGTTCGGGATGCTTCCACGACGGGCGTCGGCCAATGATCAACGATGGAGATTGCGGGTCAGAACCACTCGGGTCGGACGAGCGCGGTGAAGAGATAGACGAGCACGGCGGCCGTCACCAGGATTGTCACTACGGTCATTGTAATGCCTTCTTCAAATGATTTCGCAGGCGGACACGAACGCCAGGCAGACTCCCAGAGCGGCGAGTCCGAGCACGAACATCGCAGGCAGCCAGATCACGAGATTCATCAGGGCCAATCCTTTTTCCGATCCGGCGCCGAAAATGGCGCCATCGAAACCTTCCCGCCGTGCCCTGCACGACAGGTCCCACCGAACTCGACACGCTCGAGGCGCGAGTCGGTCCCTGGAAGTGCAATTCTAGGCGGGAATTTCGCAAGCGATCGATTGCGATTAGGGCTGTCAGACATAAGGGAGACATAAGGGCGCGAGCGACACGGTCGAGCGCCTCGATGGCGGGTCACGCGGCTGCTGATCGTTTCTCGCCGCGCTCGCTTTCTCGGCCACAACCAACGGATCGTGGTTGACGTCGATGGTTGCGACGAGCTCTCGCCGGAGCTGGGTCGCATCCCCTCGAGCGTGGCGGGGGCTCACTGAACCCTATAAGGAAGTTATATCCCATGCGCGCCGAACGCGGCATGCCCCACGATATTTTGATTTTTTCGATAAGGCCGTTTACTTTCGACCCGAGTTGAAGTTCGCTAGCCTCTGTCGTGAAATTGGATCGAGCGTCGGAAAGTCGATAATGACCACCCTTGCTGACATCGAGGCCGCCGAGCGGATCTTGGGGATCGCCTACACGGCGAACGAGCGCAGCCAAATGGTCGGCAATTTGGCGGGTCAGATCGACTCGGCTCGCGCGCGCCGAGCTGTGCCGCTGCCCAATACGATGCCGATGGCGAGCCGTTTCGATCCGAGGCTGCCGTCGTTTAGCATGCCAGCTCCGCAGGGTCCGCTTCGCTTCAGCGCGCCAGAACCGAGTCCCGTGCCGCGTGACGACAGCGATGTCGCTTTTGCCCCTGTCAGACAACTTTCCGCATGGTTGGCATCGGGCGCGCTGACCAGCCGCAGGTTGACCGAGATATACTTGTCGCGAATCGAGGAGTTTGGCCCGAGGCTCGAATGTTTCGCCATGACGACGCCGAACCTCGCATTGGCGGAGGCGGACGCGGCGGACGCCTTGCTTCGGGCGGGCGTCAACCTCGGCCCCCTGCACGGCATTCCTTACGGGCTCAAAGACTTGTTCGACGCCAAGGGCATCGTCACGGGATGGGGCGCCGAGCCGTTCCGCGACCGCGTGCCCGGGACGGATGCCTCCGTGGTTCGCAAGCTGCGCGCCGCCGGTGCAGTTCTGCTCGGAAAGACGGCGGTCGGGGCCTTGGCATATAATGAAATCTGGTACGGCGGCCGCGTGCGCAATCCCTGGAACCTGAACGAGGGCTCCAGTGGATCGAGTGCGGGTTCCGCCTCAGCCACGGCGGCGGGTCTATGCGCTTTTTCGATCGGGACGGAGACTCTCGGCTCGATTACCTCGCCGTGCCAGCGGTGCGGGACAACCGGCCTGCGCCCGACCTTCGGGCGGGTCTCTCGCGCGGGCGCGATGGCGTTGTGCTGGTCGCTCGACAAGGTGGGGCCGATCTGCCGATCGGTCGAGGATACCGCAATGGTGCTCGTCGCCATCAACGGGTCGGACATCGCTGATCGCTCGTCGATCGAGGCGCCTTTCCATTTCGACGTCAGCGCCGGCATCGCGGGGATGCGGCTGGGATATCTGCCCGAAGCTTTCCGTGAGGGCGCGACCGAAGTCGACCATCGCGCTCTCGAGTCCGCCCGACGGCTCGGGCTCGAGGTTTCGGAAATTTCGCTGCCGGAGCTGCCCTATGGCGCGCTGATGAACATCCTCTACGCCGAGGCGGCTGCCGCCTTCGAGGAACTGACGTTGAGCAATCTTGATGACACTCTGACCTGGCAGGACGACGGCGCTTGGCCCAACACCTTCCGCAAGGCGCGCTTTCTGTCGGCCGTGGACCATGTCCAGCTCGATCGTCTACGGTTTCAAGTCATGTTGGCGCTCGACGCGGTCTTTCAGCAAGTCGACGCGGTGATTGGGCCGTTCATGACGGGACCTATGCTCATCGCGAGCAATTTCACCGGCCATCCCTGCGTGCATCTGCGCGCCGGCTTCCTCGAACTCGGCAGCCGTGGCGCGGCGTCGCTCGCGTCCGGCAAAATCACGCTGGGCGAGGTTGATGCATCGGGGCGGACCTTCAGAGTTCCGCAGGGCATTTCGGTCTGGGGGCGGCTTTTCGAGGAGGGACCGATCCTGAACTTGGGCATGGCGCTGGAACGCGAACTGGGCGTCGCCTCGGAGCGGCCCGCCTTTTGCATTTGATTCGATCGGCGAGCGTGTTTCTTCACGAGACCCAAGTTCGACGTGGAGAAAGACTGTCGGAAGACCGCAGGAAAACGAACCCGAAGCCCGCCGCACCCGCCAGCCGGAACGCGGCTCAATTCCTTGACGGGTCGCCAAACTCGCGCGGCTGGCGCGAATTACGGGGAGACAGAACATGAAGCGCAGAGATTTTCTCAAATCGACCGCAACCTTGATCGGGGGAGCGGCCATCGGCGGTGCATTGCAGCCAGGCGCCCTGATGGCGGATGCGGCGCCGACCAAAGGCGGCACTTTGATCTGGGGCCATTCGGAGACCACTCAAAACCTCGACATGCACCAGACCGGCACGGCGTCTACCGGACGCGTCCTGCAAAACGTGCATTGCGCGATCGTCACTGTGGATAAGAGCCTGAACGTAGTTCCTAGCCTGGCGAAGAGCTTCGAGCAGAGTCCCGACGGGCTGACTTACACATTCAGCCTTCGGCCGGGCGTCAAGTTCCACAACGGCAAGACAATGACCGCGGAGGACGTAAAATACTCGTTCGAACGCTGCAAGAATCCCGCCACCGGCGCTGTGAATTTCGAGGTGTTCAACGACGTCCTGTCGATCGACACTCCTGACGACTTGACGGTGATCGTCAAGATGTCGCGGGTCAATGCGCCGTTCCTCAGCCGGCTGGCCGAGAATGGCGCCGGCGTGGTGATGCCCTCAGGGAGCGGGGACGTGCAGGGCAAGACGCCAATCGGAGCCGGACCGTTCAAATTCGTTCGGCGTGAATTCGGCCATGAAGTCGAACTGCAGCGATTCGACGATTACTGGGAAGGGCCGGCCTATCTCGATAAAGTGATCGCGCGCGAGGTTACGGAGCCGACGGTGCGCCTGACCGGCCTGCGCACCGGCGAAATGCACATGATCAACGACATTCCCGCCGACCGGATCGCGGAAATCAAAGGCGATCCGAAATTCCAGGTAGTGACCTGGTTCCCACTGAACTGGGATTTCGTGAACCTCAATCACGAATTCGAGCCCTTCAAGGATCCCCGCGTCCGCCTCGCGTTCGATCTCACGATCGACAAGGAAGAGTTGCTCAAGGGCGCGCTTTGGGGCCAGGGCCGGACGACGGCGTCGCCGAGCTTTCCGACCTCGAGCTCCTACGATAGCGCGCTGAAGAACCGCGCGCAAGACCTCGACAAGGCGAAGGCGCTGCTCGCCGAGGCTGGATACGGCCCCGGCAAACTCAAGGTCGTCTTCAAGGCGACGACGAACTATCCCTACCACGTCGAATCCGCGCAAATCATGGTCGAGTGGTTCCGCGCGGTCGGCGTCGACATGTCGATCGTGCAGCTGACCTGGGCCGACTGGTTGAGCCAGGTCTGGGTGAACAAAGACTTCCAGATGTCGATGATGAACTTCTTCACGTTGTGGGAACCGGACTTCCTTTACTACAGTCTGTGGAATTCGACCGGGGCCTTCAACTATCGCAAGATCAAGGACCCAGTCATCGACGAACTCACCCAAAAGGCGCGCGGCATTGTCGATCCCACCGCGCGCGCCAATACCTACAAAGAAGTGCAAGAACGTATCTTCGATCAAGTCCACGACGTGATCTTGTGGTTCCGAAATGGATCCATCGGAGCGCAGCCCACCGTCATAGGGCTCGACACGATCGTCCATCCGAACGGGAGCAACTTCAACTTCCACAAGGTGTGGCTGCGCGCCTGACCGGGCGAGGGCCGGTGCCTCTCGCGCGCCGGCCGACGCCATCTTCGACGGGGCACGGTCGAGCACGAAATGACATACATCCTGAATAGATTGCTCTCGATCGCCCTGACGCTGTTCCTCATCTCGGTCATCACGTTCAGCGTAACGACGATCCTTCCGGGCGACGTCGCGACGATGATCATGGGAACCCAGAGCAACCCCGTCGCGCTCGCCGGCTTGCGCAAGTCTCTCGGGCTCGAGGACCCCCTCATCGTGCAGTACGGGCGATGGATCGGCGGCATGCTGGTCGGCGACTGGGGGCATTCCCTGATATTCAAGTCAGCGATCTCGGAGCTTCTCGTACAGAAGATCAAGGCGAGCTCGCTGATCGTCGTCATGTCGATGGCGATCGCCCTCGCCTGCGCAATTCCGCTCGGCGTCTGGGCCGCCGTCCATCGGGGCCGATGGCAGGACGCGGTGAGCACCAACGTGGCTCTGGTGGGCGTCAGCCTCCCGGATTTCTTCTGGGGGATAATGATGATCCTGCTGTTCGCGCGGACATTGGGCTGGTTTCCCTCCAGCGGTTTCGCCGATCCCTCCGTCAATCTGTGGCTCGCTGTGACGCACGCCTTCTTGCCGGCCCTGGCGCTCGGCCTCGGTCTGATGGCCCTTCTGACGCGAATGACGCGATCGACCATGACAGGGATCCTCGGCCAGGAATTCATTAGAGTTGGCCGCGCAAAGGGGCTATCCGAACGGACGATTGTCTGGCGATACGCCCTGGCGAACGCGATCGGTCCGGTACTGACCGTCGCCGGACTGCAAGTCGGCTACCTCTTCGGAAGCATCATCGTCGTCGAGACGCTGTTCAACTACACCGGCATGGGCTGGCTGACCTATCAGGCGCTGCTGAACCGCGACATACCGCTCATCCAGGCGACGGTCTTCGTGATCGCAGCCGTGGTGATGCTGACAAACCTCGTGGTCGACGTGCTCTATCTCTACTTCGATCCCCGAATCCGTTTGGAGTAGGCGTAATGAAGCGATTCATCAGCCCGAAGGGCATAATTGGGCTCGCGTTGATCATATTGGTGATCCTGGCGGCGGTTCTGGCGCCTCTCGTTTTGCCGGCGGATTTCGCCACCCGAATGAGCATGAGCGCGAGGCTGCGTCCGCCCTCGGCCGCTCACTGGCTCGGCACCGATCAACTCGGGCGAGACCTGCTGTACAGGGTGATGCTCGGCGGCCAGACCTCGCTGAAGATCGCCGGCGCCGCGGTCGTGATGAGCGTGATTCTAGGGTTGCCGATCGGCTTGATCGCAGGCTATTACCGCGGGCATGTCGACAACCTCCTGATGCGTCTCGTCGACACTCTGTTGAGCTTTCCGGTCCTTCTGCTCGCGCTGACCATCAGCGCCATGCTCGGCCCCAGCCTGCCCAATACGATCATCGCCATCGGCGTCGCCTTCAGCCCGTTCATCGCGCGAATCATAAGAGGCGAGGCGCTACGTGTCGCGCAAATGCCCTATGTAGAAGCCGCGCGCGCGGCCGGGACCAACGATTTGCAGATGGTCCTTCGACACATACTGCCGAACATCATGCCGCCGATCATCGTCCAGGCGACGCTCAGCCTCGCCTTCGCCATTCTGGCTGAAGCTGGCCTCTCCTTCCTCGGTCTCGGCACACAGCCGCCGCAATCCTCATGGGGCCTAATGATCCAGGCGTCGCGCGACTATCTCGACGTCGCGCCCTGGACGGCGCTCGTGCCCGGCGCCGCCGTCGCCGTGACGGTTCTCGGCCTCAATATGTCGGGCGACATTCTCAGAGACGTATTCGATCCTCGTGCGAACTAGCGGCGCAGATTGGCCGAATTGAAAGGAAGCGTCGCGGTGCTCGACAGGGGAAACATTCAAACGTCGGAGGCGCTCGTTTCGATCGAAAGCCTGCGCGTCGAGTTCGACACCGACGGCGGAGTGGTCGTCGGCGTCGAAGACGTGAGCTTCTCGATCATGCCACGTGAGACCGTTTGCGTGGTCGGCGAGTCCGGGTCCGGAAAATCCGTCACCTCGCTGTCATTGATGAGGCTGGTGGAGTTCGGCGGCGGCCAGATCGCCAGGGGCAGCCTGCGGCTCACCCGACCGGACGGCGAAGTCGTCGATCTCGCCCGGGCCGATCCCAATTTCATGCGCCGAATTCGGGGCAATGAAATTGGCATGATTTTCCAGGAGCCGATGACATCGCTCAATCCGGTCTTCACCATCGAGCGCCAGCTGACCGACGGGCTCGCTGTTCACAAGGGTCTGAGACGGGACGAGGCGCGCGCACGCGCGATTCAGCTGTTGAAGAGCGTGCGCATTCCTGAGCCTGAACGACGGCTCACCCAGTATCCGCACGAACTGTCGGGCGGCATGCGTCAGCGCGTCGTCATTGCCATGGCCGTGGCCTGTGAGCCGCGTCTCTTGATCGCAGATGAGCCGACCACCGCTCTCGACGTGACGATCCAGGCCGAAATCCTCGCCCTGATCGATCGTTTGAAGCGAGAGAACGGAATGGCCGTCCTGTTCATCACGCACGACATGGCGGTCGTGGCGCAGATGGCCGACCGCGTGGTGGTGATGTATCGCGGCAGGATCGTGGAACAGGGGCCGGTCACGCAAATCTTCGAGCATCCACGTGAGGACTATACGAGGATGCTGCTCGCCGCCGTTCCGAAGCTCGGCGAAATGCGCGGCACGATCGCGCCCGAACCCATGCGAACTCTCGACGCCAAACCGCGGCCAGCCGCCCCGGAAGCGTCGCCCAAGGTGAAGCGAGAGGCATTGCTCGAAGTGAAGAACCTGAGCACGCGCTTTCCCGTCAAGGGCGGCGTGTTGCGTCGCACGATCGCGAACGTCCATGCCGTCGAGGATGTGAGCTTCTCGCTCAATGTGGGAGAGACGCTGTCGCTCGTCGGCGAGTCGGGTTGCGGCAAGTCCACGTGCGGGCGTTCGATTTTGCGGCTCGTCGAGGCCCACGCGGGCGAGATCTGGCTCAACGGGTGGGAAATTCGCAAGCTCGGCGCTCCCGAATTGCGCGCCGCGCGCCGCGAGATGCAAATGATATTCCAGGATCCTTTCGCCTCGCTCAATCCCTATCGGCGCCTGCGCGACCAGGTCGCGGAACCGCTCGTGAACTTCGGGCTGGCTTCGGGTGGGGAGCTCGACGACCGGATCGCAAAACTGTTCGACCGCGTGGAGCTGCCGCGCAGCTTTCTTCGGCGCTATCCCCACGAACTCTCGGGAGGTCAGCGCCAGCGCGTGGCTATCGCCCGGGCGATCGCACCGAATCCGAAGCTGGTCATCGCCGACGAAGCCGTCTCCGCGCTCGACGTTTCCGTGCAAGCGCAAGTCTTGAATCTCTTGATGGAGCTGCAGGCCGATCTCGGCCTTTCCTTCTTGTTCATCAGCCATGACATGGCCGTCGTCGAACGCATTTCACATCACGTGGGAGTGATGTATCTGGGTCGAATTGTCGAGCTCGGTCCCCGCTCCGCTGTCTTGGAAGATCCTCGGCATCCCTACACCAAGGCCCTCTTGTCCGCGGTGCCGATTGCGGACCCGCGGAACCGGCGCATTCATGAGAAACCGAATGCGAGCCTGATCCCGTCGCCCATTTTCCCGCCCGGACACAAGCCGCAGCGCTCGACCTATGACGAGGTCGCCCCGGGCCACTATGTGCTGCAATAGCCTTCGGGAGAATGCCGCTCACGCTCGACCTCCAGAGGTTCGCGTGAAAGGCTGCAACTCGCCTGCAAGGTCATAGATGACCTTCGCCCCCGCCGGGTCAAATTTCCGGCATAGCTCACGGTCATCCAGCGAATGCCTGGGAAGCAGGCGTTATGCTGTTTTCGATCGCAACGCGCGGGAGATCTCGCGAAACAGAAAGCGCAAACATGAATCCGATCATTTCCATCATGGCCCAAGGCGCCATGGGCGCCGCGACGGCGTCGCGCCTTGTCGAAAACGGCCTCGAGGTTCGCACCGATCTTGCAGGACGCAGCGCCGCCAGCGCCGAACGCGCCGCGAAAGCCGGCATGAAAGCCGTCAGCGAAGACGAGTTGGCTGGCGCGGATTTCCTGCTCTCGATTGTTCCGCCGGCGGACGCGGTCTCGTTGGCCGAGCGTCTTTCTACGACCCTCGCACGGGCGGCGCACAAGCCAATCTATGTCGACTTCAACGCCGTCAATCCCCAGACGACGAAAAAGGTGGCGCAGATCGTTCAGGCGGCCGGGGGGCGCTTTGTCGATGGCGGCATCATCGGCGGGCCGCCGCGCGTTGGTTACGATGGGCCCGCGTACTATGTGTCGGGCGCCGACGCAAACCTGGTCGAAGCGCTCGCGCCGTTCGGCTTGAAGATCGTTGTTATCGACGGGCCCATTGGCGCCGCCTCCGCCCTGAAAATGTCCTATGCGGGAATCACCAAAGGAATGACCGCCATCAGTTGCTCGATGATCCTCGCGGCGCAACGCGCGGGCGTCTCCGATGCGTTGTACAAGGAACTTTCAGCCACCCAAGCCACTTTGCTCGCCGGCCTCGCGCGGGGCGCCCCGGACATGTTCTCGAAAGCATTCCGCTGGGTAGCGGAGATGCGGGAAATTTCCGGTTTTGCTGGACCGGACAGCGCTGAACAGGAAATATTTTCGGGCGCCGCGAATTTCTATGCCCGCATCGCCCGCGACTTCGACGGCGCGAACCAAGAAATCGCCGTATTGCGCGATTTCTTCCCGAACGGGCGTAAACGCTCTTAGGAGCCGCTTACCGAGTCAGCGGCTTCCACCGCGGCTCGTCATGCCCGCCTCGAGCCTGGCGTCCCGGCGGCGTCATCCGTGATTATCCGCGGACGTCGGCCCTGGATGCACGGGTCAATCCCCGGATCAGGTCCGGGGACGTGCATGACGAAAACTGAAGGCGCAGGGACGAGCCAATCGCCGATGTGATGCGCGGGGATCCTTCCTGCAGCGCCTGCGCGAGCGATTTGTTGCCAGACTTCGGACCGCGCCTGCGTGAATACGCTCGAGCGAAGTGCTCGCCATTCGCATCGATTGGTTCACGGCTCGTCGCCAATTTGGTAGCGACATTATACAAACGTGTAGTTCACCATCCTTGGCCCACGTCTTATATTTGTCCGACGTCAAGCGGGCGTGGCAAATCACCGCTGGGGAGGCAATCGGCAATGCCTTTGCCAGCTCGGCGTTCGAAATAGGGGCGGTTTTCGCGACAGTGGAGTCCGGAGATGCTCCCCTCCTCTCGGTTCAGAGCTGATGAGAACCTCCAGATCCTATGGGAGGATGGCGAACGCGCTATCTGCCGAGGATCGCGCGGTGGCAGCGACGGCGACCGGAGCACGGTGCTGCTGGTGCTCCTCGTCGCGGAGCGCCCACCGCCGTCTGCCCTCGATCGGCTCGCGCGCGAATATGAATTGAGGGACGAGCTCGACGGGGCGTGGGCCGCGCATCCGCTGGAGCTCGTGCGCGAAGACGCTCGGGCTCTGTTGGTGCTCGAGGATCCCGGCGGCGAACCGCTCGCTCGGCTCCTCGGGGCGCCCATGGAGGCGGGTGGTTTTTTGCGCCTCGCAATCGGAATCGCCGCGACTCTTGGCAAAGCCCACCAGCGCGGGCTTGTCCATAAGGACCTGAAGCCCGCCCATATTTTGGTGAATTGCGCGGACGGGCAAGTGCGGCTCACCGGCTTCGGCATCGCCTCGCAGCTTCCTCGCGAACGACAGCCCCTCGAGCCGCCCGAAACAATTGCAGGCACGCTGGCTTACATAGCGCCGGAACAGACCGGGCGAATGAATCGCTCGATCGATTCGCGGAGCGACCTGTATTCCCTCGGCGTCACGTTCTATCAGATGCTCACAGGCTCGCTGCCCTTCAACGCGTCCGAGCCCATGGAGTGGGTCCACTGCCATATCGCAAGAAGGCCGACGCCGCCGAGCGAGCGGATCGAGAATGCGCCGGCCCTTGTCTCACAGATGATTATGAAGTTGCTCGCCAAGACGGCCGAGGAGCGCTACCAGACAGCGGCCGGCGTCGAGCGCGACCTGCGGCGTTGTCTGGCCGATTGGGAGCGTCGGCGCCGCATCGATGGCTTCCAGCTCGGCGAACACGACACGCCGGACCGGCCGCTGATCCCCGAGAAGCTGTACGGGAGAGAGCGTGAAGTCGAGACCTTGCTCGCGGGTTTCGACCGCGTGGTCAAGAGCGGCGCACCGGAGCTGGTGCTGGTCTCGGGCTATTCTGGCATCGGCAAATCCTCGGTCGTGAACGAACTGCACAAGGCGCTCGTGCCGTCAGGCGGGCTTTTCGCATCCGGCAAGTTCGATCAGTATAAGCGCGACATCCCCTATTCGACGCTCGCCCAGGCTTTCCAGAGCCTGATCCGCGGCCTGCTCGGCAAGAGCGACGTCGAGTTGGCCCTGTGGCGCGACGCCCTACTCGAGGCGCTCGGTCCGAACGGACGGCTCGTGATCGATCTCGTCCCGGAGCTGAAGCTCATCATCGGTGACCCGCAGCCGGTCCCGGAACTCGAACCGCAGCAGGCGCAAAGCCGCTTCCAACTCGTGTTCCGCCGATTTATTGGCGTATTTGCCCGACCGGAACATCCGCTGGCGCTCCTTCTCGACGATTTGCAATGGCTCGACGCGGCGACGCTCGAGCTGCTGGAGAATCTGCTGACCCGGTCGGATCTGCAGCACCTGATGTTGATTGGCGCCTACCGGGACAATGAAGTCGATGCCAACCACCTCCTGATGCGCAAACTTCAGGTCATCAGGAACGCCGGCGCCAAGATCCGTGAAATCACGCTTGCGCCACTCGGGCGCGAGCACGTAGAGAATCTGATCGCGGATGTCCTCCACTGCGAGTCGGAACGCGCCGCGCCGCTGGCGCAACTGGTGTATGAGAAGACCGCCGGCAATCCCTTCTTCGTGATCCAGTTTCTGCATGCGCTCGCCGAAGAAGATTTGCTCCGCTTCGATCATGAAGCGGCATGCTGGTCCTGGGATCCCCATCGCATTCACGACAAGGGGTACGCCGACAATGTCGTGGACCTCATGGCCGGCAAGCTGACCCGCTTGCCGATCGAGACCCAGGAGGCGTTGCAGCAGCTCGCCTGCCTCGGCAATGTTGCCGCTGTCGCGATGCTTTCGATTGTTCTCGGGAAGTCGGCGGAGCAGGTGCACGCGGCGCTGTGGCCGGCGCTCCGTCAGGACATGGTCGAGCGACGGGAAGGCTCCTACAAGTTTATCCATGACCGGGTGCAAGAGGCCGCCTATTCGCTGATCCCGGAAGCGTCCCGCTCTGCGGCGCATCTGCGGTTGGGCCGGTTGCTCGAGGCGCAGACGCCGCCCGAGGAGCGGGAGGAGGCGATCTTCGAAATCGTCAATCAGCTCAACCGCGGCGCCGCGCTGATCACCGAGCGAGAGGAACGGGA
>Ga0209773_10000281_pt1 | contig 15659 bp, 9 predicted proteins | sample BogFormECP14_OM1_FD_188244 | JGI IMG/M metagenome (GOLD analysis project Ga0209773, IMG submission 188244) | Bog forest soil microbial communities from Calvert Island, British Columbia, Canada - ECP14_OM1 (SPAdes) (version 2) | ecosystem: Environmental > Aquatic > Freshwater > Wetlands > Bog ... | reverse complement strand
GGTGCAGCCGACACACTGAAACGCGTCACGCTGGAATTGGGCGGAAAATCACCCAACGTATTCTTCGCCGATGCCGATTGGGAAGCCGCGGTCGATGGCGCTCTGTTCGGCGTGTTCATCAATCAAGGCGAAGTCTGCAGCGCAGGCAGTCGCATCCTGGTTGAAAAGAAAATCTATTCCAAGTTCGTCGAAGCCATGACCGAAAAAACCAGACGTATCAAGCTCGGCCCCCCGCTTGAGCGCGAAACGAAAATGGGCCCGCTGGTCAGCAAAGAGCAGTATGACCGCGTGACCTCCTATCTGGAGCTGGGCAAGAAAGAAGCAAAGACCGCGATTGGCGGCGGCCGCCCGAAAGCCTTCGGCAAAGGCTATTACATAGAGCCCACCATTTTTTACGACGTCGACAACAGCGCCCGCATCTCGCGCGAAGAGATTTTCGGGCCTGTCGCGTCTGTCATTCCCTTTGAAAACGAAGGCGACGCCATCAAGATTGCCAACGACACACCCTACGGCCTTGCCGGAGCTGTCTGGACGCGCGACATTTTCAAAGCGTTTCGCGTCGTAAAGTCCCTGCGCGCAGGCATCATCTGGGTCAATCACATGCAGCCAACCTATGTGGAAGCCCCCTGGGGCGGCTACAAGCAGTCAGGTTTCGGCCGCGAACTTGGGCCTTGGGGCTTGGAAGAATATCTCGAAACCAAACAGGTTTTCGTCAATCTAGAGGAAGCCCCAATCGCCTGGTACTAAAAACTTTTGTTGTGTCAGCAGAGTTCTGGAAAAGGAAGACGAACATGAAGACCATTCAATTGCGCACGGAGGTACCCGGGCCCAAGTCCAAAGCGCTGCTGGCGCGCCGTGAGGCTGCCATTCCGCGGGGACCGCATCTGGTTTCACCGATCTTCGCCGCAAAATCGGAAGGCGCCTGGATCGAAGATGTGGACGGCAACCGCTACATCGACTTTGCCGGTGGCATCGGTTGCCTCAATACCGGCCATCGGGCGCCACGTGTGGAGGCCGCGCTGCGCGAGCAGATCGGCAAATTCCTGCACATGTGCTTTGGCGTCACGCCGTATGAGTCCTACATCGCCCTTGCGGAAAAACTGAATTCGCTTGCGCCCATCAGCGGCCCGAAAAAAACCTTCTTTGTGAATAGCGGCGCGGAGTGCGTGGAAAACGCACTGAAGATCGCACGTGCGTACACAAAACGCCCCGCCGTGATCTGCTTTGAAGACGCATTTCACGGCCGCACCTGGATGACCATGTCTCTGACCAGCAAAACCAATCCGTACAAAGCAGGTTTTGCTCCCTTCGCAACGGATATCTACCGCATTCCCTACGCCTATTGCTATCGCTGCTCGTACAACCTAACGTATCCGTCCTGCAATGTCGCCTGCGCCCATCACCTGGAGGACACCTTCAAGAGGGTAGTCTCGCCCGACGCCGTCGCGGCTGTGATCGCCGAACCTGTCCTAGGGGAAGGCGGGTTCGTCGCGCCACCAAAAGAGTTCTTCAAAATCGTCAAGGACATCTGCAAAAAGTACGGCATCCTCTTTATAGCGGATGAGGTCCAGTCCGGAATTGGACGCACGGGGAAGATGTTCGCGATTGAGCATTACGGCGTCGAACCGGACATCATCACAACAGCAAAATCCCTCGGAGGGGGCCTCCCCATAGCCGGTATCACTGGTCGCGCGGAAATTATGGACGCGCCACAGCCCGGAGGCCTGGGAAGCACCTTTGCCGGCAACCCGCTTTCCTGTGCTGCCGCATTGGCGGCCCTGGAAACCATAGAAAAAGACGGGCTGTTGGCTCGTTCAACGGCCATCGGCAAGCGTTTTGAAGAACGCGCGCGCGAATGGCAAAAGAAGTGGCAATTGATCGGAGACGTGCGCGGAATGGGCGGCATGTGTGCAATGGAATTGGTGCGCGATCGCTCCACTCGGCAGCCGGCCGACGCCGAAACCAAGGAACTGGGCAAGTTCTGCTACGAACACGGCCTCATGACCATCACCGCGGGCACAAATAACAACATCATGCGCATCCTTGTGCCGCTGGTGGTAAGTGAGGGACAGTTCGAGGAGGGCCTGGACGTGATCGAAGCTGGTCTGGCGCAAGTCACAGAGAAAAAGCAGGAAGTCGTTTCACACGCCTGAGAGCTAAACAATACTGCCACCGGTTCCTCGCTACCGGATGAATTGGAAGCCGCCAGGTACACGCCAGTGGGCCGCGCTGGCACGCCAGAAGAGGTTGCCGTTGCCGTGAGTTTTCTTGCTTCTCCCGAAGCTTCCTACATAACTGGCCAAGTGCTGGTGGAGGAGGGCGGAAATATCTCACAGGAAGTCAAAAAAGGCTGAAACTGCGAATCAACTCGCCAGGGCAAAGGGCTTTTGTGAAGTTTCCTCCGGCAGCTGGGTGTAATCCGGAAAATTTCCGTACAATTTCTCCCCCGCTTGGCCAGAGGTCACTGCCAGTACAAGGTACCTGCCTCCCACGAAGCAGCCCTTCCAGGATTGCCCGATGCCGCCAAAAACCTCTTCGCGATCGCCACGTGAACGTACCGAGTTGATTCCCACCTTAAATGCGCGCAGTTCGGAAGCCACTCTGCGGGCGATTTTCTGGTCATCGCAGGCGATGGAAGAAACCAGCGCGCCGTTCGAGATATTCATCTCGGCGACCAGCTCTTCTAGATGATCGACAACCAGAATGGTATCCAAAGGACCAAACGGCTCGGCGTGGTACAGCTTGCAATTGCGCGGAATGTTGAGCAGCGCCGCTGGACCAACATAAGCGGAAATATCCTGATTGGGGAAAATCATGCTTTCGCCGACCGAAGCCTCATAAAGGCTGATGGCTCCCTTGCCCAGAGCTTCCACATAAAGGACGCGCAATTCCTCGACCTTCTTGCTGTTGATCAGCGGGCCAAAATCAAGCTTGGGCAAAGGATCCGTAGGCGATTCCACCAGCACAGGATTGCCGAAGCGCAGCGACCGAAGTACCGGCAGATACATTTCCAGAAATTGCGGGAAGAGCTCGCGCTGAACAACGAAGCGCACGTAGGCAGTGCAGCGCTGCTTTCCATAGTCAAATCCCTTGCGAAGCTGTTCCGCCAACAGGGGCCAATTGGAGAATTGCCAGACACCGTATGTATTGACCCCCTCCATTTCCAGCATGTAGCGCTTCTTTTCGTCGTAAAGCGTCGAAGCAATCACGCCGCCATTCGTTTTGCCGCCAACGAACGCCAGGCAATCCACGAATTCGTTGCGCACCAATGCCTCGCTCAGCTGCCCGCCCGAGCCACTGACAAGCGAAACGGGCAGCCCGGCACGGCGCGCTATGGCATGTGACAGCGTGAGCGCGTACAGGCTGCCGTCGCTAGGTGTTTTGGAGATCACCGAATTGCCAGCCAGCACTTGCACAAGGACCGCATGCATCAGCACGGACATTGGATAATTCCACGAAGCAATATTGGAAATAAGGCCCAGGGGTGCGCGCCCTGGCAGCATGCCCGGAATGTTGTTGATGTACCATTCCGCTCCCGAAATGCAACGGTCTATGTCCGTCAGTGCTTGGACAAAAGGCTTGCCGATTTCCCACATCAATAGCAGCGCGATCAGTTCGCGGTGTTGCTTCAGCCCGGCCAGACAATCGGTCACGCGTTGGCGGCGTTCGTCCAGACCGACGCGGGACCACGAAAGTGCTTCCGATTTCGCAAATTTCACCGCCGTGAGTGCTGAATCCAGATCCAGCATCGGAATTCGCCCCAGGCTGCGGCCGTCGATTGCGGATTCGTAATGGCGACCAAAACCGGGATTCTTCCACTCGCTTTCCATCAGATTCAGAACGCGGCCTTCGGAATCGAAAGCTTCCGGCGCGGCTCCGCGCAATTTTAGAGACAAACCTTCCCAATCGGCTGCAGGCGCAATAATAGGCATGCAGTACCTCCATTCCCGAACCAACGGGTGGCGGAATTATAGACTTATGGACCGCCGCCGCAATCGCCAATTCCGCTAATGGCCGCTAGAAGAGGAACTAAGGGATCTGTTGTAGGTTGCCAATACACTTCGAAGGTAAGCCTAGAAACCGTACTTGGCCACGATCTGTTTGGTCGTTTGGTCCACCACTGCGAGAGCTGCTCGCTGTGCGGGCAAATTGAATCGTAGGTCCACACCCGAAGGCGCGTCTTTGATTGAGATGGCCGCATCTTGGCTGGATTCGGATTCGAAAACGTAAAGAACCGCGTTCTGCAAATGAATCGGGTAAACCAGAACACCTTCACCAAACAGCATGGTGCCGTCAAAGGAATGTGGAATGGCGACGCGCTCAATAGCTTGCTTGTAGAGTGCGGCCGCATACTGGGAGGTTTCGGCGAGTTCGACAGGATATGCCGCCCAGAGGATTTGGCCGCGCCCAACGGAATACTCCTTCACAGTCGAACCGTCATCGAAAGGAAGGTATTCAAGGAGCTGTTGTTGCTGCTGCCCAAACGAAAGATAGATCGGTGAAAATGCGGCCGACAATCCAACGGAGTTGGTGATCGTAGCATTGTGAAATGTCATAGGGGCGATGTGCGCTTTAACGCCAAGCGCTGAGAGTCGGTCGACCGTATGCCAGTGTTCGTCGCGGGAGACGGGGCCGGTGACGAGCAAGGTACCGCCATTCCTCACGTAAGCCAGCAGTGCCTGCCAAGTGGATTCTCGCAGTGCCTGGGCGGAGGGAAGGATCACCAGCTTGGGCGCGCCCAGTTTTTCGATTTGGTTTTCCGCGATGATGTAACACGGTTGACGTAGATCGTAGCCAAGCGCACGCACAGCATTTTGCTGCGCGGCGATCTGCAAATCAGCTTGAACGGAATACTGCGCGGCTTGGGACGTAACGATAGTGACGGCAGGCTGCTTTGGATTAACGAGATACGGAGAAGCTGCCGCCGCAAATTTGGCCATATCGCGAAGAATTGTGGCTTCGGGCTTTTCCGTGCCGTCGGCATGAACAGCGCCAATCGGCGTTTCATTGCTTTCGGTCATGTAGGAGTTGGAGTTCCAAAGCCATTCAATGGCGCCAGAACCGCCAACGAAGGAAAGCGCAAACTTTCGCTCGAAAAGCATGGCTTCCTGCTCCGGCGTGCGCCGCGCGATTTCATCGAGCGTCAACTCCCGTTGCAATCCTGTTTCCTGAATGAGCATGGCCTTGCCGGGCTGCTTCGCCACCAGCGAGTCCCACAGCAGGTAATCGTTCTGCCACCACGAGTGGTTGGTCGTGAAGTCGACGTAGTGTGCGATAAACGCGGGATTCAGCCGGTCAATATAGCCGCCTTCGTCCTGGCCTACAGTAATCGGCGCGCTGGATCCCACCATGCGAATTGCTTCGAGCATGCTCCGCACCCAATCGGCGAATTTTTCCTGCGCAAACAGAACATAGTCATTCACCCGCAGCGAGTTGGCGCCGACATACATTCCGCGTGGGGCAAACTCTTCTTCCGTGGGAAGCGAGATCGTGCCAGTGACCACGCTTAAAGGCGCATTCCAAGCCGCTGCCAAAGCGGCCCGGTCCGCATATTTCTCCCGAAGCCATGCGTTCCATGCTGCCAACTCGACTGGGTCATAGTTGGGCCGCATGCGCCAGAGCTGTTTCGAGAAACTCGGCTCATTGATGAGATCCCACGCCAGAAACGGCACATCGTGAAAGCGAGCTGCCACCGAACCAACCAGCGTCTGCTGCTTGCGTGTCGCTTCCCCGTCAAGATACGGATTCGCTCCGCCAAGAACCTCCGGCAGAAACGCAAAGAAGTTGAACTGCACCGGCAAATTGTATTTCCGCGCGGTCATTAAATAGGCTTCCAACGTGCGCAGTGTGCGCTCATACGGACGTCCGGTTTCATCGCATAGTTTGTCCCAGCCGGTCCACCAGCCCGTGCGGATCATGTTTAGCCCGGCGCTGCGGATGAGCGAGAGGTCGTTATTCCACACATAAACGTTAGGATGGTCGAAGAACAATCGCTGGACTTCGCTCGACATATAAGTTGTCCCGACGACGGCGAGCGGCTTTCCATCCACAGTGAAGTAGTTGGCGTTAACGCCCAGCTTCGGTCCGGATCGAAGGTATGCTTCATCCCGAATCCAGAAAGCCGAATGGTAAATGGCGCGAAGTGTGCTCCCCTCCATTAGCCGCGCTTCTATGATCTGGAGGCCCTGGCCAGTGGGAGCGGGCAACAGAGTGCTTTCGCTGGCTGGTAGAGAAATCGCAGCCGACTGCTTCAGGGTTGGATGGTCTTCGGGGAAAGCGGAAATCTGGATGCTTAGCGGTTCAGTCGGCTTCTCGGCCAAATGAACAATGGATTCTAGTTCAACCGGCTCACCAGGCAAATACAGAGGCAGAACCGGCCGCACGGAGAATTGCAACGAACCCTGCATCACGCGGTCCGCAAGAGTGCGAAGAAGCTTGCCGGAATCGGGGGAAGAATAAAAATCCGCCGCCAGATCAGCGGCCAGAAAAATCCACCGGCCGCCGCCGAACCCGGAAGAGAAATGATCGATCTGCAGCAAAGGAGCCGACATGCGGCGTCCGTCCTTGACTCCCCAAACCAGTGCATCAAGATTCATGTCCAGCGATCCCGCGGAGCCGCCGCGATTGTAAAGATCGCTGGTGCTAAGCCGAATGATCGGACTGAATGCCCCTTTCCACGAGAAAGCGGGAAGATCCACTGGAATTTCCGGATTGACCGTGAACACAGCGCCGGAAGAACCGGGCGTGCTTTGATACTGATCGATTTGCAAAGGCCGAATAAAGCGCGTGCTGTAATCGCGAAGATGCCAGCCGGCAGAATCTCGGTAAGCGGACCTGGTAAAGGGCCGCCCGCCAAGCACAAGCAAGTTTCCGCCGCGATGCAAGAAATCCGAAATTGCAGAGAAAGCTGCTTCGGGAATCACGGAACCTTGCGGCAGGATGAGCAGTCGTGTCTGAGGGTCACCAAGCGCCCCGGCAAGTTGTTCCGTGGGAAGAATACGCGCATCGGCAAAAATTTGTGCCAGTTGCGCGGTGGAAGGCGCCGCGCTGTCCGCGCTCGGCAATCCTGGCTCGGACCAGATCACCGTGCTGCTATATTTTTGAGCGTGGAGCGAAGCGGGTGCGAGCAGCGAAACCAGGAGAAAGGTCGCAAGCAAAAGGTATGTCGAGTGATTCAAAGCGAGCCTCCTGTTCGCCTCAAGACAATCGTTATGGCACACACTTATATCATTGTTTCTTGCGCAATCCTGTGGCGAGATGCCTTTGGACTTCCAAAGGTTTATGGCAGTATCTAGGGCGAGTCATGGGCCGCAACAGGCGGAGAAAAGAGAACCAGAAAAATGGCCATAGCCACTACTGGAAGTTCGCAAGCGTCGGTAGCAGCGGGTGCAAGTCAACGCTACCCGGCAGCTTTGGCGATGGTGACGGTGCTGTTTTTCTTCTGGGGATTCGTGACCGTACTGAATGACATTCTGGTGCCGCATCTAAAATCGGTATTTGATCTGAACTACACGAGAGTGATGCTGATACAGTTTGCATTCTTTGCCGCTTATTTCATTTTTTCCATTCCCTCCGCAAAAGTCATCCACGCGATTGGATATAAGAGAACTATGGTAATGGGTCTGCTCACCATGGGTCTGGGAGCCTTCTTATTTGTACCCGCCGCCACTGCAGCCTCCTACCCGTTGTTCCTCGGTGCGTTGATGGTTCTCGCCGCTGGCATTACCGCGTTGCAGGTCGCGGCAAATCCATATGTCGCTGTGCTGGGCCCTCCAGAAACAGCTTCTAGCCGCCTGAACCTCACCCAAGCATTTAATTCGCTCGGAACCACGGTTGGACCGTGGATCGGCGGCCTGCTCATCCTCGGTGCCGCAGAGAACAAAGACGCAATAAACAATTTGTCTGGGGAGGCCTTGCACGCATTTCGAGTGCAGCAAGCAGCATCCGTAAAAATGCCGTACATCGTCATTGGACTAGCATTGATTCTGTTTTCAGTATTGATTGGCATGTTCAAACTGCCGGCAATTCCCTCCGTGGAACAGCACGATAGTGCGAACCATCAAGGAAGTCTTTGGAAATACAAACACCTTATTCTCGGCTGCGTGGGGATCTTTTGCTACGTCGGTGCGGAGGTCGCTATTGGCAGTTTCTTGATCAATTATTTCAATCAGCCGGAAATCGGTAACCTCCCGGAAGTGGAAGGCGCGAAGTTGGTGGCTTATTACTGGGGCGGGGCCATGATAGGGCGCTTCATCGGCTCTGCGATCCTGCAAAAAGTAAAAACCGGTACTGTGTTGGGCATAGCTGCAACCGCCACGACAATCCTGGTCATGACCTCGATGCTCACCACGGGCCACGTGGCGATGTGGAGCATTATTCTTGTGGGATTCTTCAACTCCATCATGTTCCCCAGCATCTTCACCCTCGGAATTGCAAAATTGGGACCCCGGACTGGGGATGGATCTGGCCTGCTGATCATGGCCATCGTTGGTGGGGCCATCATTCCTGTTATCCAGGGGGCAATCGCAGACAGAATCGGCGTTCACCACGCCTTCGTTTTGCCCGTTCTTTGCTATTTGTACATCATCTTCTATGCATGGGTAGGCTCGCGTCCTGTTGGCGTGGAATAGTGGTGTCCAGCTCGCTCGGTTTGATTTCCGATTTCAGTAAGCACAGCCCCTTGCCGTCCTTGCAATTCGCTTGGTAACCGGCCCGAGCAGTCGATTAGGCAATCCCCCGGCCTTGCGCCTTTACACAAAATCGATATTGTACTAACGTTTTCTAGGACTCGCGAGGAATTGGACCTCCTGCCCATACCTCCTTGATTCCGACTTGGAGGTTGCATGTCTCCGCGAAAAAAAGTCACTGGATTCGCCATCCTGCTGCTCCTTCTGGCGTTTTCCCCGTTGCTCCAAGCGAATGATGACATTCCCAAGGCTGCTTGGAAGAGGCCCTTGGGAGCACCTCTGGCTAATCCTGGCAAGAAAAAGTCCGGCTTGGAGCCCGAGCACATCGACGACGGCTATTGGCAAGGCGCTCCCGTCGGGGGCTTCGGCGCGGGAACTTTCTCGCGGAGTTATCGCGGTGATTTCGTGCGCTGGCACATCAAGGAAGGTGTGCACAAATACCAAGAGGTGCCGGCAAATCAGTTTTCCATGTTCCAAAAAAGCGAAGGAGACACGGTGGGCGTGGCACGTGCCTTGATGGACGGCCATCCGAAGGGCGGTGCATTGTCAGCGTGGCAATGGGACTATCCCGTGGGCGCGGGCGACTACTACGCCCTGTACCCGAAATCCTGGTTTGACTACAAGTGGGAAAAATTTCCCGCTCATGTTGTGCTCGAACAGTTTTCTCCGATTCTTCCCAACAATTACAAGGAGACCAGCTATCCCGTTGCCGTCTACCGCTGGCACGCGGAAAATCCCACCAACAAGCCTGTGACCGTTGCAGTGATGCTGTCCTGGGAAAACATGATCGGCTGGTTTCGCACCTACCGTCGTGACATGAGTGACGCCATGAACGAAGGCAATTTCAATCGCATGAAAAGCGAACCTCTAACAGCAAGTCAGACGATGCAGGGTATCGTTCTCGACCGCAATCACATCGGCAAGATTACAGAAGAGTGGGACGGACAATTCGCCATTGCCAGCATCTCGGAACCGGGTGTGGAGTTAAGTTATCTAACCACCTTTCTTCCCGAAGGTTCCGGCGAGGAATTATGGAAGTCCTTTGCCCAGGACGGCAAGCTTTCAAACAGTAACGATTCCTGGACGAGTAGCGGCGAGCCGATCGCCGCCGCGATCGCATTGCGATTTACCTTGGCGCCGGGAGAAAAGCGCGTCATCCCCATGGTCATTGCCTGGGATCTTCCCGTTGCCCAGTTTGGCTCCGGCCGAAACTGGTATCGTCACTACACAGAGTTTTACGGAACTAGCGGCCTCAACGCCTGGACCATAGCGAAAGACGCCCTGCAAAATGCAACTGCATGGAGCGCGGCCATTGATGCCTGGCAGGCGCCCTATGTGAACGATGAAAGCAAGCCCCTTTGGTATCGCGGCATGCTCTTCAACGAGCTCTACCCTTTGGCCGACGGAGGTACTTTCTGGGGACGCCCTGCGGACTCCAGCGGGGAACAGGCTCCCACCTACTCTTTCATGGAGTGTTTTGACTATCCTTTTTACGAAACCCTCGACGTTCGCTTTTACGGTTCAATGCCACTGATCAAATTCTGGCCGGAAATCGAGAAGAACGTCATGAAAGAGTTTGCCGATACAGTTCCCGAAGAATCGCGAGAGCGAATGGTCTGGACCTGGAAGACCCAGGAAACCGGGACCCCACAATACCGCATACGAAAAGCAAAGGGAGCAGTGCCGCATGATTTGGGAGTTCCGTCCGAAGACCCTTTCAAACAGATAAACCAATTTAGTTGGCAGGATACGAACGGCTGGAAAGACCTGAACCCGAAGTTTGTCCTGTTGGTATATCGCGATTACGTGCTTACGGGTTCCACCGACGCGGAGTTCTTGAAATACACTTGGCCGGCCATTCAAGAGTCACTCGCGTATCTCAAGCAATATGACATCAATGGAGACGGCATCCCGGAAAATCAAGGCTATCCGGATCAAACCTATGACGAATGGGTAGTGAGCGGAGCAAGCGCCTATTCCGGTGGATTATGGTTGGCCTCGCTCCGCGCCGCAGAAGAAATAGCCAAAAAACTCGGTGACTCAAACGCCGCGGCCGAATACCACGCCTCGTTCTTAAAAGGCCAGGCGAGCTACATCAAAAAGCTATGGAACGGCGAATACTTCCGATACGACACGGGGAGTTCATACAAAGACAACATCCAGGCTGACCAATTGGCCGGCCAATGGTATGCGAATCTCACGGGCCTGGGGGATTTGGTTCCTCTGCAAATGCAGCGCAGCGCCTTGCAAAAAATCTTCGACTTCAACGTGATGAAATTCGCGGACGGCAATATGGGGGCGGTAAATGGCATGACAGCGAGCGGGCAGCTCATTACACTGAAAGACAATCAACAGGTCCGCGAAGTCTGGACGGGAACCACTATGGGTGTAGCCGGCCTGATGCTGAGCGAAGGCATGACGGAGCAAGCCTATCGCACTTTGTGGGGTCTCTATCGCACCACTTACGAAACCAAGGGTTATTGGTTCCGCACCCCAGAGGCATGGGATATCACGGGAGATTACCGCGCTTCGATGTACATGCGGCCCGCAGCCATCTGGACCATGGAAATGATGCCGAAGCAACAAGCTTCCAAATAGCCGATGCCTCCCCTACCCATGCGTCCGCGGGTTGTATGGCTTCACCGGTCACCATAGAATGTCTCCAAGCGAGGATTCATGACACACTTAAAAAAAGTCGTGGCGGTGCTGATTTTCTTCCTGGGGATGACGAGCACGATGATGGCGAAAACTGAAGTGAGTCAGCGAAGCGGTGGAAAGTTGCCAGATGGATCCGAAGTCGTTATCTACACGCTGCGGAACGAAAAGATGGAAGTTCAGGTAATGAACTATGGCGGCTACGTCCTTTCCATCAAGGTACCGGACAAAACAGGAAAAGTAGCAGACGTGGTTCTTGGCTTTGATGATCCTTTGGGCTATTACCAGGCCAATCATGCAAAAGGAAATCCATTCTTCGGACCCATCGTTGGCCGATACGCGAATCGTATTGCCCACGCGAAGTTCACTCTGGATGGCAAGGAATACACGCTCCCCAAGAATGATGGCGATAACACGCTGCATAGCGGCCCGGACGGTTTTCACAGCAAGCTTTGGACGGGTCACATCATTTCCGACGGTGTGGAGCTGAACTATCTCAGCAAAGATGGCGATACCGGCTTTCCCGGTGACTTGTCCGTCACCGTGAAATATATTCTCACTGGAAGCGATCTGAAGATCGATTATTCCGCAAAAACGGACAAGCCCACTGTCCTCAACCTCACCAATCATTCCTATTTTAATTTGTCGGGACAGGGGAGCGGCACTATTCTCGGGAATGAGCTGATCCTGAATGCCTCTCGCTTCACTCCCGTAGATTCAGCGTTGATTCCAACTGGCGAATTGAAGTCCGTCGTTGGCACTCCCTTCGATTTTCTGAAGCCCCATACAGTCGGAGAACGCATAAATGCAAACGACGAGCAGCTTCATCTTGCCCACAACGGCTACGATCACAATTTCGTGCTCGATCGCAAAGACAAAGAACTGTCGGAAGCCGCCGAAGTGTACGACCCAACGAGCGGACGCGTCCTTCAAGTCCTGACCACGGAACCTGGCGTACAGTTCTACTCCGCCAATTTCCTGGACGGCTCGATCAAAGGCAAGGGCGGCGCCGCCTACCCGCGCAATGCAGCTCTGTGCCTGGAAACACAGCACTTCCCTGATTCGCCGAATCAACCGGCCTTTCCAACCACAACTCTGAATCCGGGCAGCGAATTCCATTCCGTAACCGTTTTTCGATTCTCCACTCGCTAGATTCCAGGTCGGGTTTCCGGAGAGGCGGCTCGAAGAGATGGCTCTCTTGGGCATTGATGTTGGCACGGGCGGAACACGGGCTGTCTTGATTGACCCTGGTGGACGAGTCATCAGTTCCGCCACGGCCGAGCACGCTCCAATGAGTTCACCCCACATCGGTTGGGCAGAGCAGTCCCCCGATGACTGGTGGCGTGCAGCCTGCCAGGCTATCCAGGAGTGCCTGTCGCGAATCCCCACTCGGCCTTCAGAAATTTCTGCGATCGGCCTTACCGGACAGATGCACGGCCTCGTCTTACTGGATGCGCAGGATCAGGTCGTGCGGCCGGCGCTGCTCTGGTGCGACCAGCGCACCGAAGAAGAGTGCCGGCAAATCACAGAACAAGTCGGCGCCGCACGCCTGATCGAACTAACTGCAAATCCCGCCCTCACCGGATTTACGCTTCCGAAAATTTGGTGGGTCCGTCGTCATGAGCCCGGCAATTGGGCGCGTGTCCGTTCGCTGATGCTGCCAAAAGACTACATCCGTTTCCGTTTGACGGGTGCGCGCGCCATCGATGTCGCAGACGCCTCAGGCACTCTGATGTTCGACGTCGTTCACCGCCGCTGGTCGCAACCGATGCTCGGGATTTCGAAGATCGATGAGTCCCTCCTGCCAACGATCTTTGAATCGCAGGAAATTAGCGGTCACGTGCACGAAGCCGGAGCTCGGCAAGCAGGTTTACGTTCCGGCATTCCCGTCGTAGCCGGGGCAGGGGATCAGGCAGCGGGTGCCGTCGGCATGGGCATCGTCAAGCCCGGAGCCGTGAGTGCCACCATTGGAACTTCTGGCGTCGTTTTCGCAGCCACCAGCAAGCCGGTGCTCGAACCGAGGGGCCGCATCCACACGTTTTGTCACGCGATTCCAGATCGCTGGCACGTCATGGGTGTTACGCAGGGCGCAGGGCTATCTTTGCGCTGGTTCCGCGATCAGTTCGGCGCCGGTAAAAATGATGGCCGCGATCCGTACGAACGCCTCGCCGAGGAAGCCGCAAAGACGCCGCCCGGTGCAGATGGCCTGTTATGGGCGCCTTACTTGATGGGAGAGCGCACCCCCCACCTCGATCCAAATGCCCGCGGAGCCCTGGTGGGCATCACGGCTCAACACACGCGTGCCCACGTGATCCGCGCAATCCTGGAAGGTGTTGCCTTTAGCCTGCGTGACAGCCTTACGTTGTTCCGCGAGATCCACGTCCCAATCGAATCCATCCGCCTCAGCGGAGGCGGTGCGCGCTCTCCACTCTGGCAGCAGATTCAGGCAGACATCTACGGCATGCCGGTCGAGCTGATCGAGGCGCATGAAGGCGCCGGCTATGGCGCGGCGCTACTTGCTGGAGTTGGAACAGGAACGTGGCCAGCCGTCGAGGCGGCATGCGAATCCGTCGTACGCGTCACAAAGAAAGTCCAACCAGACCCAAAAACGGTCGTCAAAATGAACTCGCAATACGCCGAGTATCGAAAACTTTATCCTGCGCTTCACCAGATTAGGTACAGTTCCTGATCCCGTGGCGCCTTTCCCTTAGGGTATGTTTGCAGGCACGGGCTCGTTGCTCAGCGGTTAGAGCAACGGACTCATAAACCTGACCACTTTCCTGATCCGCGAGGCGCCGACCTGTCCCGCATCTCTCAAGCGCAGCTCGACCAGGTCTCGCTGCGCTTGAAGGGACTTGAGCCCTGCCTTAGGTCATTGGACAGGGAAGCTCCTCGCCGGCCGATGATGCCTCGATGGATTGTTGGGTTGACATCTTACCTGAAGCGGATAGATACTCGGGTTACATGTCTACCCAAAAGGACAGAGAAAAGCTCGAATTGCTGCAGGGCACGCTGGACCTGCTGATCCTGCGCACATTGATCTTTGGACCGCAGCACGGCCAAGGGATCGCTCGCGCCATCCAGGAGACGTCCGACGAAGAGCTGCTGGTGGAGCATGGCGCTCTCTATCCCGCGCTCCAACGGTTGGAAGAGCGAGGATGGATTTCAGCGAAGTGGGGAACCTCTACCAATAACCGCAAGGCTCGTTTCTACACGCTAACCGCAGCGGGCCACAAACAACTTGGCAAAGAAACCACAAAGTGGAGGAGGCTGGCCAAAGCCATCGGCCGGATCCTCGGGTCAGAACCACTCGGAGGTTAACAGCCATGGGCGGACGAAAACGCAAAGTGGATGACTTTAGCGCGGAGATTGACGCCCACTTACAACTTGAGTTCGAACGCCAGCGAGGACTAGGTCTGAGTGAAGAGGACGCGTGGGCTGCCGCGCGGCGCGTCTTCGGCAATGTCACTCAAGCCAAAGAACGTTTTTACGAATCCGGGCGGTGGCTGTCGTGGGACCATCTCCGGCAAGATGTGCGCTACGGCATGCGCATGTTGCGCAAATCGCCAGGATTTGCCGTCATCGCTATCTTGATTCTCGCCATCGGCATTGGCGCCAATACGGCTTTGTTTTCGGTGGTCAATGGCGTGCTTTTGAATCCCTTGCCCTACGCTGAACCGGACCGCTTGGTGGCCTTGTTCGCCAAATCCGCTCAGTTCGATAAATTTTCCATTTCCTATCCCAATTTTCTGGATTGGTCGCGTCAGAACCATTCGTTTTCATCTCTGGCGGCTTTCCGCGGAGAGACGTTCACCATGACCGGCATGGGCGAGCCCGAGCGCGTGGACGCCAACATGGTTTCCGCCACATTTTTCCCGCTGCTCGGCATGAACCCGATGATCGGCCGCAACTTCGAGGAAAAAGAAGATCAACTCGGCGCGGGGCGCGTAGCCCTGATCGGCGAAGGTTTATGGAAGCACAAGTTCGGGTCTACTTTGGACATCGCCGGCAAATCCATCACGCTTGATGGCAATCTGTACACCATCACTGGTGTGATCCCTGCCGCGTTTCACTTTCAAAACGATAACTACCACTCGAAAGCCGAAGTGTACGTCCCCCTCGGACAGTGGAACAACCCGTTGTTCCGCGACCGCCGTACTGGGATGGGCATGGACGCGGTGGGACGGCTAAAACCGGGGGTATCGTTGGCACAAGCTAAATCGGATATGGACGGAGTGGCCAGTCACCTCGCGGAAGTCTATCCCGAGGTCGACGAGGGGCAAGGCATCACGCTTATTCCGTTAAAACAAAATTTGG
>Ga0209773_10000280_pt1 | contig 15683 bp, 17 predicted proteins | sample BogFormECP14_OM1_FD_188244 | JGI IMG/M metagenome (GOLD analysis project Ga0209773, IMG submission 188244) | Bog forest soil microbial communities from Calvert Island, British Columbia, Canada - ECP14_OM1 (SPAdes) (version 2) | ecosystem: Environmental > Aquatic > Freshwater > Wetlands > Bog ... | reverse complement strand
CATCGGAGGTACCTCTGGGCGATGCGGACCTTGGGCCGCCTCGTCGATGGCAGACGCCACGTATTCGCGGAGAACGTCCTCCCAGATGCTGCGTCCGATCGAACGAAGCCAACGAAAGGCTCCACGTCGGCGGCTCCGTCGATCCATCGAGCCTTTCTATAGGCGCGTCGCGACCGAGCACCATGATGTCGGCTGGGCGGTGCCCGTGTCTCCATGCCCGGAATCTGCTCCCACGTGCCGTCCGAGAGAGCACCCGCGCGGTTGCAGGGAGTCAGACCTGCTTGGCAATCGTGTGGACCTCCGCGTCGACCCCGCCGTCCACCGCCCGGTCCGGGGATAGCTCAGTATGACGGAGCGCTGAGCCGGAACGTCGGTGTATCGAGACATCTTTCACGGGATGCGCTACACGCCAGCCCCGATGATCGACTTCATCGACGGCGACGAACAGAGCGACTTCTTGCGGCAGGAAGAGGTCTGCGGCCTTGACATTGCGCGACAGGATCAACGTTCCTGGAACTAGTTCCTCACGCTGATCCCACAACCTGCGAGCGATGTTCACGCCGATGCTCATCCGCTTGAAGTTAATCCACGCGGTCACCCGCGCAGGTGGAAATATGGCATCGAAGTAGGGTCCCCACCCTGTCGCCAGTCCCGGTCGCCATGACTCCTTCAAATTCCTTTGCCGGAAAGGGGAATCGGGGCCGACTCGCGGTGATGTCTGCCGGGTCGGTGATGTGAGGTCACCGGGTGGGGTCGTGGCGGACCCATAGCCAGCTTTCTCCGAGAGTTCGCGGCGCTGAGCGTCATTGAGATCCGAGTAGTCCCCGGGTGTTGAGTCATCTGGCATTGCCGGTCCTCGTTCCGGGCCCCGGGACGGCCAACTTGCCCATATCCAACTCAGCCACGCTTCCGTCCGGCCGTGTAGCGGTCGGCTATCCGCAAGGGCGGCACATTCGTCGGAGACGGCGCGCTGGGAACCAGGTGGTCAGGATTGGTTGTGTGCATCAGGCACTTTCGGTAGTCGTAGCGGCCACCCCACACCCCAGTTGGAACCCGTTTGACGAAACCGGCCGTTCCGGGAGCACCCACCGAGAAAAATGCGTCATCGCACAGCGTCCCTGGACTATCCTTCACCCGCCGATCGCAGAAAGGGACGCCATGACCAACCACACCTACCGGGTGATCGAAATAGTCGGTACATCACCCGACAGCGTCGACGCGGCTATCCGCAACGGGCTGGCCCGAGCGGCAGAGACGACACGCGGACTCGACTGGTTCGAGGTGCAGTCCGTCCGCGGCCACCTGGAGGATGGGGCCGTCGCAGACTTCCAGGTGACGCTAAAGGTCGGCTTCCGGCTCGAGGACGCTTAGTAGATCGGTTAGCCGGCGACGGCTCCCGGCTCGGGGAAGGGCGAACCGAAGTCGGCCACCCTCTCGAACCGGTGGGCGTTCGCGTCACCACAGAAGAGGAACTCGGCTCAGCCTTCGCCGACGCGGCGCAGGCCCAGCGCGACGGACGATGCGCTCTGATCGAAGTAATCCTGAACCCGGCGGACGTGGCGGAGGTGTTTCGCAGATTTCCGTACCCGCCGGCTAAGTAGCCGGCGAACGGCTGAGCTGGCCGGGGCGCTATGGACCGGGCAGGGCGGGATCCAGCCCAGGCCGCAGAGTTGAAGCCGTGACGTGAGGTCACCGGGTGGGGTCGTGGCGGACCCATAGCCAGCTTTATCCGCGACGTCGCGGCGCTGAGCGTCATTGAGACCCGAGTTGTCCTCGGGTGCTGGGTGATCTGGCATTGCTGGTCCTCGTTCCGGGCCCCGGGACGGCCAACCTGGGCATATCCAACTCAGCCATGCTTCCGTCCGGCCGCGTACCGGTCGGCTATCCGGAGGGGTGCGTGTAACAGCGCCGGGCGGTGCGTCGAGCTTGATGGGCAGGTCATCCAGGGCGGGGACATCCATCGTGGTGGTGACCACCCCGGGTTCCTCGCACTGCCACCGGGCTTGGAACCTATCTCCCAATGCGCGCACGGCCACGTTGTCGGAGAGCCCCAGGGCGTGGAACCGCTTGATGCCATCGACTCGCGCCGCGGCCGCAAGCGCGCCGAGCAGCAGCGTCCCGATGCCGCGGCCCTGATAGGCGTCGGCCACGGTGAGCGCGATCTCGGCGGAGCCAGGGTTGTCTTTGTCGCGGACAAACCGGGCGTCGGCGACCACGGGCCCGTCGACGCCGTCGGTCACGACCCACACGAAGTGGTCGACGTAGTCGACCTCACACAGATAGGTCAGCTGCGCCGCGTTGGGAGCGCCGCCGGAAAAGAAACGCCGGTACAGCGTTTCCGGCGAGAACTCCACCCTGCCCCTGCCGACGCGCTCGGCGTCGCCGGGCAGGACGGGGCGCAAGAACAGCTCAGTGCCGTCTTTGGCCCGCACTGGGATCGGCGTGATGAATGCGGCTAATCGCTGGCGAGCGGTGCGGACCATCCGCTCGGCGATATCCGGTATCGCGAGCATGCACTCAAAGGCGCTCTGGTATCCGAGGTAGCCGCACACGTCATCGTTAGCGATCACGGTCGCCGTCCTGCGCGCATGTCGCAGCAAAGCGATTTCCCCGACGATAAGCCCCGGCGGCAACTCAGCCACGAAGACGTGGCCATCCGGGCCGACGTGTCTGATCTCAACCCGGCCCGAGGCGATGATCGCAAACGACAGAGCCCGTTCGCCCTGCCGCATCAACACCTCACCGGGGACCGCCTGCAGCGGCCGCAGATTGGCCGCCAATACCGCGAGGGCCGCAACGGGGATATCGGCAAAGAACTCGAGCGAGGCCAATTCCTCGGCGCCGACGGCGGTCAAGCCGCTCATTGCGACCTGCTTGCTAACCGGGCAGCAACCATCGGCACGCACACGCAGTCGGGGGCGGTGTCTTCCCGGGCCGGTTGACCGGATCCGAGCACCTGGTTGGGCAGCGACAGTCGGATGACCTTGCGCCACGCCGAGGCGACCTGGCGGTACATCGGGCCGGTGGTGTAAGTGAGGCCGTAGCGGTCGAAGAGTTCCTGGACCTTGGGGGCGATTTCCTGGTAGCGGTTACTGGGAAGGTCCGGGAAGAGGTGGTGCTCGATCTGGAAGGACAGGTTGCCCGTCATCAGGTGAGTGAGGCGGTTACCGCTGATGTTGGCCGAGCCCAGCATCTGCCGCAGGTACCATTGGCCGCGGGTTTCGCCGTCGATGGAATGGTATTCGAAGGTCTCTACCCCTTCGGGGAAGTGCCCGCACATGATGACCGAGTGGGTCCACAGGTTGCGGACAAGGTTCGCGGTGAGGTTGGCGGTCAGTGTTGTCGGGGCTGAGATTCCCGACAGCAGCGGGTGGATGAGGTAGTCGCGGGTCGCTTGTCGGCGGACCTTGCGCAGGGTGGCGCCGACGATCCTGCGAAACTCGGGGTCGCTGCGGCGGTCTTTGCGGAGATTTTTGCCTAGTTTGAGGTCGTAGGCGGCGATGCCGTACTGAAAGAAACAGGCGTTGAGGAAGTTCCAGAGCGGCTGGCCGAGATGGAAGGGGTGCCAGGGCTGGTCTTCGTCGACCCGCATGATGCCGTAGCCGAGGTCGCCGTCTTTGCCCAACACGTTGGTGTAGGTGTGGTGCAGCTCGTTATGGGAGTGCTTCCACTGTTCGGATGGGGAGGCGCTGTCCCATTCCCAGGTGGTGGAGTGAATTTTCGGGTCGCGCATCCAGTCCCATTGGCCGTGCATCACGTTGTGCCCGATTTCCATGTTTTCCAGGATTTTCGCCAGCGCCAGCCCGGTGGTGCCGAGCAGCCAGGCCGGCGGGAACACCGACACCAGCAGCACCAGGCGGCTGGTGGCTTCCAGGCTGCGTTGGGCGGTAATCACCTTGTGGATGTAGGTGGCGTCACGTTCGCCGCGGCTGGCGATGACCTGTTCGCGGATGGCGTCGACTTCGCGTCCGAGGGTTTCGATGTCCTCGTCGCTGAGATGCGCTACCGGGCTGGTCGGCTTCTTCTGCAGTGCGGTCATGAGAAAAGGTCTCCTTAAAAGGTGTGGTTGGTGGGATCAGAGGTCGAGTTCGCAAGGTCCCGCGGCAGCGGACACGCAGGTCTGCACAAGCACGCCGTCGCCGGGGTTGGCTGAGGTGAGGTCGCCGTTGCGCAGGTCACGCACGGCGCCTTGGCGCAGCGGGACGACGCAGCCGAAGCACACACCCATCCGGCAGCCCGACGGCATCAACACCCCGACGTTCTCGCCGGCATCGAGCAAGCTGGTGGCGCCGTCGCTAACCACGGTGGTGTCGGATCTGGTGAAGGTGACTGTGCCGCCGACTCCGGTGGCGACCACGGCGGCCTGGAACCTTTCGGTGTGCAGTCGATCCGAGATGCCGGCAGCCGCGTAGTGCTGTTCGAGGGCGTCGAGCAGCGCCCCGGGACCGCACGCCCAAGTGTGCCGTTCGGCGAGGTCAGGTACCAAGGCGGTCAGCGCGTCGGGCGTCAACCGGACGTCGGTACTGGTGTGCCGCTCGGTGAGCCGGAGGCGCCCGCCTGCGGCGAGGGTGCGCAGTTCCCCCCGGAAAATGGTGTCCTCAGCGGTGCGGGCGGAGTGCACCAGGACCACGTCCGCCAGTTCGTGCAGGGATTCGCGCAGCATGCCCATCACCGGGGTAATGCCGCTGCCGGCGGTCACGAACAGCACCTTGGTCGGCCGCGGGGCGGGCAGGACGAAGTCGCCGGCGGGCTGGTCGAGCTGCACCACGGTCCCGACACGCGCTCGGCGGACCAGGTGGGTGGAGACTTTTCCGCCGGCGAGGGCTTTGACGGTGATGGTAAAGCAGCCGTCGGCGCTGGTGGGGGTGGTCACCGAGTAGCTTCGCCACTGCCGTACCCCCTCGACGTCGACGCCGATGCGCACATACTGGCCGGCGACCGGGGTGCACCAGCGGCGCCCAGGGCGGATGCGCACCGTGACGGCGTCGCGGGTCTCGGGGTGGATCGCCTCGATGCGGCCCCGCAGATCGGTGCCGCTGTGCAGTGGCCGCACGATGTCGAGGAAGTCTTCGGGCACCAACGGTGTGGTGACCAGCCCGGCGAACCTGCGGAACCGGCCGCCGGCGGTGTGCGCGGCGACCGCGGTGCGCTCGGTCGTGGAAATCGTCATGTCTCTATGGTTAACTACGAAAGCGGGTAAAATCTTGACCTAGACAAGTGAAAGTGGGGCTACGTTTTGTTCTCTGCGAACAATTCATGACGTCGGCGCAGGTGTGGCTGCCCGACGGTGTGGTGTCGGCGATGTGGTCAGCGCTGCCCTCGGTTGCTGAGCGCACGGTGGCCACGGTCATCGCCGAGGTGCCCAGCTATGCCGATGCGTTCAGCGGAAAAATGGGCCGCACCATCGAGAAAGCGGTGCAGCAAGCGCTGCAAGGGTTCCTCAAAGAGGCCACCGAACCTCGCGGCGACGAGACCACCACCCCGATGGGTCCAGCGCTCGACGGCGCGTACTCGCTGGGCCGCGGTGAAGCCCGCAACGGTCGCTCCACCGATGTCCTGCTGGCCGCCTACCGCACCGGCGCCAGGGTTGCATGGCGCGATCTGAGCGCGATCGCCGTCTCCCATGGGCTGGCCGGTGATGCGCTGGCGCTATTCGCCGAGCTGATGTTCGCCTACATCGACCGACTGTCGGCGTTCAGCGTGGCCGGACATGCCGACGAACTCGCTGTCACCGGGCTGGCCCGCCAGCGCAACCGCGAGCACCTGGCGCTACAACTCCTCAACGGGGCGCCGCCTGAGGATCTCGCTGTCGCGGCCGAACGCGCCGACTGGTCCCCTCCGCTTACGCTGACCGCCGTGGCTATGCCCGACAGTCACGAACGCGGCATTGCCGCACTACTCGACCCGCGCACCCTGCGACTGCCCGACGACTACACCGACACCGACGGCAACCCACTGACCATCCTGCTGATCCCCGACGCCGGAGGCCGAGCACGGTCGGGTTTGATCGAATCGTTCGCCGGCCGCCGCGCGGTGATAGGTCCGGACCGACCATGGATCGACGTCGCATCCTCCGTGCACCGTGTGCTGCGCGCCGTCGAATTGAATCTGGCACCTGACACCACCGTAGACACCAACGCCTACCTGACCGATCTCGTGCTGCGCGCGGACACCGATGCCCTCGCCGATCTTCGGGCCAAAGCCCTTGCTCCGCTAGATGATCTGCGTCCCGCCGTCAAAGACAAGCTCATCGAAACCCTCCGCGCATGGCTACTTCACCACGGACGACGCGACGACGTCGCGGCCGCGCTCTACGTGCACCCTCAAACCGTCCGCTACCGGCTCGGCCAACTCCGCGACCTTTACGGAGACCGGCTCGAAGACCCCACAACTGTGCTGCAACTCACAATTGCACTCGGCGCCACCGAACCTGATACCGGGCCTAGACCACCAGATACGACTCCGCTACCTCCACCCGGCGCGCCAGCCAGAGCGCCGTCATAGCCCCCCGGCGCAGGGGACGGCCCCGACCCCCCGGAGGTAAACAGGGAGCCCGCGCCGTCGCGCGCGCGGAGGTGTTATCGGCGTCGTGTCGGCGCGGCTTTGCGTTGGGGTCCGACGACCTGGCGGAGTGGGGCGAGAAAGGTTCGAGCGGTGTCGGGGAATTTGGTGCGAGCGTAGGCGGCGACGGTGCGGTAGACGGGTTTCTGCAGCCGGCAGACGGCGGCGTCGAGGCCGGGCGGGACGACGTTAGCGGGCACGAAGGTGGGGCCGAGGCCGGCGGCGGCGAGCCCGACGGCGGCGGCGACCTCGGCGAGGCGAGTCGCCGACTTGGGGACGAAGCCTGATTGCGCGCAGACGGTGACCAGCCATTCGGCCAGGCCGTGGTCGCGATCGAAGGTGACCCAGTGCCGGTCCGCGAGGGTGGCAAGGTCTAGGCGGCCCTTGACCGCGGCTGGGTCGTCGGGGGGCAGGAGGACGACGAACTCTTCGCGCCCAAGTCGGATTGACTCGCCGCTCCAGCGTCGCGGGGTGGGGCCGACCGCCAGATCACTGACGCCGGAGGCGACCGCTGCTTCCAGGGCGTCCCGGTGGCGGTAAGAGATCACGTTGATCGCCACGTCGGGATGGATGCGGTGCCATTGAGTCAATGCCTTCGGGAGGATGCCGATGGCCATCGAGCCGACGGTGGCGATTTCTAGGCTGCCGGTTTCGAGTTGAGCGGCGGCGCGTGCGGCGCGGCGCGCGCGTTCCGCGGATAGCACAGTGCTCTGCGCGTCGGGGAAGAACTCCCGGCCGGCCGAAGTCAGGCGCACCCCGCGGGGGAGCCGTTCGAACAGTCGGCAGCCGAGTTCCTTTTCCAGCGCGCTGATCTGTTGGCTCAACGACGGCTGGGCGATGATCAGCCGGGTGCTGGCCGCGGCGTAGGACCCCTCCTCGGCGATCGCGACGAAGTATTCGAGTTGGGCGAGGCGCATCACCGCAGCGTAACAACTGACATCATAATTGCCTATGGCAATCGACGTTGACTGATATTGGACCTATGTCGGTGGGTGCGGAACAGTAAGACGCGTCAGAGAGAACGGCCCTGCAGCACAGGCGATCCGGCCGTATGGGGCCACCACAATTATGAAGGAGCGAATGAAATGCGACACGACATCGAGTTCAACGCCGACGGGTTGACCCTGCGCGGCTGGCTGTACCTACCCGAGGGCGCCACCAAGCCGGTGCCCACCGTGGTCATGGCCCACGGCTTCTCCTGCCTCAAGGAGATGTTCCTGGACAAGTACGCCCAGACCTTCGCCGCCGCCGGCTTCGGCGTGCTGGTCTATGACAACCGCAACTTCGGCGACAGCGACGGCATGCCCCGCCAGGAAGTCGACCCGTGGGGCCAGATCCACGACTACCGGCACGCCATCACCTACGCCAGCACCCTTCCCGAGGTCGATGCTGACCGGATCGGGATCTGGGGAACCAGCTATACCGGCGGGCACGTGCTGATCGCGGCGGCGATCGACAAGCGGGTGAAGTGTGTGGTGTCTCAGGTGCCGGTCATCAGCGGCTACCGCAACGCCCACCGCGCGATCGCCGAGGACCGCATCCCGCAGGTGCAGGCGATGTTCGCCGCCGACCGGCTGGCCCGCTTCGAGGGCAAGGAGCCGGCCATGATCCCGGTCGCGACCCTGGACCCGACCGAGATCTCGGTGTTCCCGGGTGAGAACGCCTACAACAGCTTCCAGGGCGCACCGCGCTGGATCAACCAGGTCACGCTGCGGTCGCTGGAGATGTTCTGGGAGCACGAGACCTCCGGCTACGTCGACAAGATCGGCCCGACGCCGCTGCTGATGATCGTCGAAGACGCCGACACCCTCGGTGCGGTCGACCACTCCCTGGACGCCTTCAACCGGGCGCACGAACCGAAGAAGCTCGTCTTCTTCCACGGCGGCCACTTCGACGCCTACGTCCGCGACCAGGAAGTCACCGCCGCGGCCGCCCGCGACTGGTACCTGCAGCACCTGGCCTAAACATCTGGTCCACCCGGTCGGCCACCGCGCAAAAGGGCGGTCGTCGACCGGGCGGGGTCGGTGCGGGACCGCGATGAACCCGGCGCTCCGGTGGGGTGGCCCATCAGTGATGACCGCAACATGCTGGAGGAGTCCACAATGTCAATGAAGTCTCACGAGAACCATGTCCGTCGCGCAGCGGCGCGGCAAGGTCTCGTCCTCGCCAAGTCCCGCACCCGTAACCCCCGCGCTTATGACTACGGCACTTACGGGTTGGTTTGCGTGACCGCGCCGGGCGGACACTGGCGCAGCCGCTGGCTGGTTGCCGGTGATCAGAACACGGGCTACGGACTGACACTCGATGAGGTCGAAGAAGCCCTCGCTGAGTACGCCCGCTCAGAGTTACAGCCGTCCGTACAGGGAAGTTTGACCTGTGAGTTGCCGACGAGTTGTGTCACTCTTGTGTCACTGACACCGGGGCGTGAACTGGGTACAGTACGGGACCGGATCGAGAAGATCGCTCAGCGGGACGCGGGACGGGCTCAGGTCGGTCTCGTAGTCGCGCACGCGGATATCGTGGTACGGCGTGGAACTGACCATCGTGACATCGACGGTTCCGGGCGCCACACCAAGCTCGTCGAGCCGCCGGGCCGCCGCGAGCGCCGTCCACAGACCCGCAAACCCGGACCCGAGAACCAGGACACGCGTGGGGTCGGTCATGCGGTCGGCAATCTCTGCGGGTCGAACATCGAGATTGGGTGGTCGGTGGCGCGATCGATGGCCAGGTCGGCAAGGATCTCGCCGACCACCGGAACGAATTTGAAGCCGTGCCCGGAGAATCCGCACGCCATGATGACGTCGGCGCATTGCGGGTGGCGCCCGATCACGAAGTGCCGGTCGGGTGTGTTGGAGTACATGCAGGTCGCCGCGCGCAGGCACTTGCCCGCCAGCGCAGGCAACAACTCAGCGACCCGCGCCCTAATCGCGCTGATTTCCCGCTCGTGCACCACCCGGTCGATGGTGTCCGGCGTACAGGCGATCCCGTTGCGGGCGAAGCCGACTTTCACACCGCCCCGCGGTCCGTCGATCGCCGGGAAGCCGTATGTGTGTACGCCGACGGCGTTCTCGTGGATGAAGATGGGGTGATCCTCGAACCCCGAAACACCGCCGATCGGGTCCAGCCAGTACATCACCTGACGTTCCACCGTTATGGGAACACCGAACTGACCCAGCACCTGCGGGGCCCAGGCGCCCGGGCAGATCACCAACTGCCCAGCGGTGTACGACCCACGACTCGTAATGACCCGTATCCCCGCGGCGGTCTGGTTCCAATCCAGCACGGGTTCACCAAATTGCAGTGTGGCCCCCGCTTTTTCGGCGATTTCGACATGTGCGCGCACTGCCAGCTCCGGTCGTGCAAACCCGGCTTTGGCGTCGTAGAGCGCGATATCTTCGGGGTGGGGCGTGAAGTTCGGGAACCGGGCGGTGATCTCGGCGGCGTCGAGCAACTCATGCGGCAGATTCCATTGGCGGCTGGCGCGCAGGCTACCGGATACGATCAGGCAGTCCGGTGGCCCGATGAAAATGCCCCCGGTGAGTCGATAAACGTCACGTTGGGAGTCGGCGGCCAGCTTCTCCCACAGCTCGTAGGCGCGCAGCAACAGCGGAACATAACCGGGGTCCTCGAAATAAGCCTGGCGGATGATCCGAGACCCGCCGTGGCTGGATCCCTTGTCGTGGGCGGGCTCATGCCACTCCAGGCCGAGCACCCGGCGTCCTCGGGCGGCCAGATGATAGGCGGCGGCACTTCCCATACCGCCCAATCCCACCACGATGACGTCGTAACCCGTTGTTGTGCTGACCATGTCGAGTTACCTCACGCAGCCTCTCCGTGTCGATCGTCATCGCCCGCGCGGGCGCCCGGCCGCGTACCGGTCGGCGACCTGCAAGGGTGGCCCGCTTGGCGGCATCCCCGTGCCAGTCGTACTCACCGCAAGCTCGTAACCGTGGGCCAGGCGTCCTACTGCGACGGAGTCATCAGTGTGTTGCTGGGCAGGGAAACGTCAAGCACTTTGCGCGCGGTCTCGGCCCCAGCGATGGGAAGGCCGTCGGGATCGAGCAGACCGAGTTGAACGAGCACGCTGGCTTGGTCCCAGTAGATGTGCTCATGCACGAGTTTGTCTTCCTGAAATTGCACAATGGCCACTGTCGGAATCTCCACTGCGCGTCCGGTGGGCTCAATGCCGGGCAGCATCCAGTCCATCCGAGTGGTGTGCGTGAAGCGCACGATGAACTCGTCAACAAGGGAACTCTCCCCGACCGTGCGGCTGACGGGGAGGAGTTCGAAGTCGGGAGGGTTCACCCCGATGAAATGGTGCGCGTAAAAATGTCGCAAGCTCTCGAAGCCAACGCCACCGGTCATGGTGGGGATGTGGTTGACATAGGGCTCCGCCACCATGGTGGACATGGTGGCGTCCACGTCCCGCGTTTCAAACTCGTACCGACAGTGAGCCTCCCACAACGCGGCAAGATCGTAAGGGGCCATCGCCCGCACCTCTCTCGGGGAGTTCCCAGCCTACGGTTAACCAGCTCACTGTTAGGGCTGAACGGACTGAGCAGCTCGCAACGCGGGCTTGAACCGCGAAACAGTGACCGGATAGGCCGTTGGACACTCCACGAGGGCTGTTGGCTTCACAGTGGGTGACGCCGATACGAAGTTTTGAGACCCTCATATGTCGTCTATTTCGAGACGGCGGGCAGTTCTGTTCGGGCCTGGTCGATTTGGTCGTATGCGTACGTCGCCATGGCGGTGGTGGTCATCGTTTTACCCTTGCGGGCGAGCGATTCGTAGGTCTGGTCGGCGAGGGCGTCGCGTAGGTGGGCGATGGTGGTGTTGATCTCGGGGAAGGCGGTCCGCATTTCGCCGGCACCTCTGCAAGGCCGCGTCCTCTCAGCCGAGGACGGCTACCGCTTCGTGCCCGAAACCCGCGCCTGACATCTGCTACGACTACGCGGGCACTCCAGCAGTTGCATTGCCCGAGTGCGTGATTCGCCTGACCACCGAGTCCACAGCGGATCGCAGGCCGGGCACGAACGCCTTCCACTGCATCGTACAGCCGGCATGTCCCGCATCGACGGTCACGGTATGCGCGTCCGGAATCTGTTCGGCTACCCAACGCTGGTGCCGCGGCGGGATGACCCGGTCGCGCAGCGATATCAGCACCGAGGTCGGTACATCGATGTCAGCGATCCAGCGCGTGGAATCAAACCGGGTAATTTCGGCCAGCGCCCGCATCATCGCCCCATAGCTGGTCGCCCGGAATTGCCCAAGCGCCCAAAGCCGATCATTCATCACGATGTCGTCGACGACGGACAGCCGCGCCGGATCGGGCCGCCCAGGCTGCGGGCCGAAAGCCTCTAGCAGCGCGGCGAAGACACCGGTCGCGAGCCGCTCATGAGTGGCACGGCCGAATGTCGCTGCCGCGGCGCAGAGCACCAATGCATCGACCCTGTCTCGGTGGCGCCGCCACACATGCTGCGCCACCAGTGATCCCATCGAAAAGCCCACCGGGATGAATGTTTCTATGCCGAGCTCGTCGGCCAACGCGGCGACGTCGTCGGCGCAGTCCTCCAGCTGGAAACGTGGCGAGGCGATACCCGAGCCATGGCAGCGCTGGTCGAACACCACCACACGCCCGAAGCGACGCATCATCTCCAATGACGGATACCACGTCAACAGCCCGGTGCACGCCAGCGAATGGAGCAATACAAACGTCGGACCGCCGGCAGTTGGGCCGGAATCCACAACATAAGTGCTGCCACGATTGGAAAGCTCTACCACGCGGCCGTGCGGAAGGCGCCCAACGGGGGCGACATCGGGCAGCGTGAACGACGGGAGCGGCGACGTCAGTCTCAGCGGACCAAGAAGTGCGTCGATCACGCAGTATGGATTGGGGAAACCTGACGCGGTCGCTGAAGGACCGCGGTCGGTTGGCACGCGCTCGCGGACGCGGCACGATCCTTTGACCCAACCTGCCTGGGCGGAAGGTCTTCCACTCCTCAGCGCGCGAACCGCCTGCGCGGCATTATGGGTCAAGAACACTCGGGACATGGGGCTATGGTCATCACGAGAGCAGCCGCGCACCAGAGTAGGTGGGTACTCGATTCTCCTGGATCCTCTACCCGAAACACCGAGGCACCGCCCGGTTTGATGGTCTGCCCGTGCCGCTCGTTACCTGTCGCCTCAAACTGAGATGCATGGTCGAGCGTTTCGAACCACAGCTTGGTGAGTCATGGGCCTACCGGGCACGCCAGGTCGATTACGCCGTCGCGGTCGAGGTAATGAAGCTCGGAACGCAGCGCCCTGCGCGGGTGTTAGTGCGGTTCGTTGACGAGCGGTTCGAGGGCCGCCAGGAGTGGGCGCCGCCGGCCAGGCGGACTTGCACTCGCGTTAGCGTTGTTTGCGCTGTTCAGACCGGACACGCGGCCCGCAATCGGACGTGTTAGATCAGTTCGTCTGAGTCGTTGGCCCCATTTTGGCCCCATGAAAATGACCCACGCTGCACGCCACCCGATCAATTTGCATGGTCCGCAGCAGCGGAGTTGCGCGAAGTCTTCGTGCACGACTCCGGCTTACGGAACAGAGCGCGGCGGTCCTGGCGGATTTAGCAGAGACGCCAGCCGAACGACGGACCGTTACTGACGGCTGGCTGCACCGTCATTGAGTGGGGCTTCGCGCACCATCCGGTCGTACTCGTCGGCGTCGGGCACGCGGCTACCGCCGTCAAAGGCATGGCCTGGGCGCTATGCGAGACTGTTTCCAGAAAGTGGCTGGAGGGATGTATATGTCGGGCTCGACGAGGGGAAGCCTCTTCGCCGCTCTGAAGGCAGCCGGAGTGGCTTCGATATTGGGCTGGGTGCTGGTGCTGAGTGCGGGTCCCGCGCTGGCGGATCCGGATCCGGCTCCCGGCGATCCAGGGGTTGTCGCGCCACCCGCGGACCCGCCTGCGCCGCCGCCATTGGCGGCACCACCACCGCTGCCGGTCCCGCCGCCTGCCCCTGACCCGCTGGCGGTACCAGTTGTCGCGGGCCCCGCTGGGGGGCAGGACCCGACACCGTTCACCGGCACGGCGCCATTCGGGCCGCCGACGTTCGTCCCTGCCAACGGCGCGACGGTGGGTGTGGCCCAGCCGATCATCATCAACTTCCCCAGGCGAGTCGATGACGCCGGCGCAACCGAAAGCGCCGTCCACGTCTCTTCGGTCCCGCCGGTTCCCGGCAAGTTCTACTGGATGACCCCCACCCAGCTGCGCTGGCGCCCGCTGAGCTTCTGGCCCGCCCACTCCGCGGTGACCGTCGATGCGGGCGGCACGGTGTCCAGCTTCCATACGGGAGACACGCTGGTGGCCACGGCCGACGACGCCACGCACCAACTGACCGTCACCCGCAACGGGACCGTGGAGAAGACCATCCCGATGTCGATGGGTATGGCAGCCGGCGGCCACCAAACCGCAAACGGCACCTACTTCGTTCAAGAGAAGATGCCTTCGGTGGTGATGGATTCCTCGACCTACGGGGTCCCGGTCAACTCGACGTACGGGTACAAGGTGACGGTCGACCTAGCCGTCCGGTTCGACAACAGCGGCAACTTCATACACAGCGCTCCATGGTCTGTGGATGACCAGGGTAAGCGCGACGTCAGTCACGGCTGCATCAACATCAGCCCCACCAACGCAAGGTGGTTCTTCGACAACTTCGGCGCCGGTGATCCCATCATCGTGAAGAACTCCACCGGCACCTACACCAAGAACGACGGCTCCAACGACTGGCAGAGCTAGCTCCCGGCCCTTCGACAAGACGCAGAATCGCCCATTCTGGGGAGCGGCGAATGCGAAGTCCACGCGAGCGGATGGTCGTCTCCGCCGCGCTTTTTATCAGGGAGCGCGGCGCACACGCCACCGCCATCTCGGGCGCTCTGGAGACCGAAAGGTCGAGGCTAATCGACCGGGTGTGCGAACCCAGCTGGCACACTCTTGGCACAACGGGGGTTCGCCTGTCGAACCCGATTAAATCGCTGTATCACGCTGAACTGCATAAATATTGGTGGGCGCGGACGGTATCGAACCGCCGACCGCTGGTGTGTAAAACCAGAGCTCTACCACTGAGCTACGCGCCCGTGCCGCGCAAAGATACCGCCCCGACTACGCAGCGCCCAAAACGCTGAGCACCTTTCAGCCCTTCAGCGCCGCCAGCGCGTCGGTCCACAGTCGCTGATCGCGGACTTCACCGGGCTGCTTCATCTCGGCGAACCGAATCGTCCCGGATCGGTCGACGACGAAGGTGCCCCGGTTGGAGTAGCCGGCGTCATCGTTGAAAACCCCGTAGGCCTCGCTGATTGCGCCGTGCGGCCAGAAGTCCGAGAGCACCGGGAACAGAAACCCGCTTTCGGTGGCCCACACTTTGTGGGTGGGCGGGGGGCCCACCGAGATGGCCAGCGTCGCACTGTCGTCGTTCTCGAAGTCGGGCAGATGGTCGCGCAACTGATCAAGCTCGCCTTGGCAGATACCGGTGAAGGCCAACGGGAAGAACACCAGCAGCACGTTTTTGGCGCCGTGGAAATCCGCCAGGCTGACCGGCTGTCGGTTCTGGTCGTGCAACGTGAAGTCCGGTGCGGTAGAACCGACCGTCAGCATCAGCGACGCCCGGCTCGCGATTTCGGCTGCACCAACCGGCTGGCGCTCCAGTCGCCAAGGTTGACCGACGACGTCGGCATCAATCCGGCGGTGGGCGCGGACTCCGCGATCTCAGCGGGCAACACGTGGCCGGGCCGGCCGGTCTTGGGTGTGAGCACCCAGATCACGCCGTCATCGGCCAGCGGCGCGATCGCGTCCATCAAGGTGTCCACTAGGTCGCCGTCGCCGTCACGCCACCACAGCAATACGACGTCGACGACCTCATCGGTGTCTTCGTCGAGCAACTCGCCACCGCACGTATCCTCCACGTCGCCGCGGATATCGTCGTCGGTGTCCTCGTCCCAACCCCACTCCTGGACAACCTGCCCTGGTTGGATGCCCAGTTTGCGGGCATAGCTTGGGGCGTCATCCGCCGCCACCACGGTGCGACCTCCTTATCGGATCCAAGCTGGTCAGTTGCCAGCCGCTCGAGCGTCATCGTGCCGTG
>Ga0209773_10000279_pt1 | contig 15759 bp, 11 predicted proteins | sample BogFormECP14_OM1_FD_188244 | JGI IMG/M metagenome (GOLD analysis project Ga0209773, IMG submission 188244) | Bog forest soil microbial communities from Calvert Island, British Columbia, Canada - ECP14_OM1 (SPAdes) (version 2) | ecosystem: Environmental > Aquatic > Freshwater > Wetlands > Bog ... | reverse complement strand
GACATGGCCACGCGGTGCGCCGGTGATAGGGGATATCCAGGGCGCATCATGGCGGGGTTCTGCATGTTTTACCGGTTACTGATCGCGCAAGCTTCGCCGTATCATTCGATGAAAGCTCCCGGCGTACTTCCCGCACTCAACCCGCTGCCGCGCGTCACGGTGGAGACACGCGCAGCGATCGTGACTGAAATCGACAAAACCAGCACCGAATCGTTCGTCAACGCCGCGATCGGACAGCTCGAAGTTGGCAACCCGGAGCTGCTGCAGATGGCCCATTTCTTCGCATCCACGCAGGACAATTACTTGCGCACGATGCAAGGCTTTGCATTGCTGTACTGCGCATTACTCATTCAGTCACGCGCCGATAGGCTCTCAGTGCATTGAATCAATCACGGCCTTGCGATCCTCACCCCAACGCACCGCACGGCAGGGTTGCAATGCTGGGATGTCGCGTATCCCTCAGGTCGCTCTCTCCGCTTGAGTACGATTCGCCCATGATCGCAGGCCGCCCCGCAGCGTTATCTTCATCCCGGAGCTCTCGACCGTGATTTGCCGCGCATCGAGTTCAACGCTTCGCTTCAAGGCGTCTTCGATCTTGTTTTTGATGCCGCTCGCCGTGGCCGCCGGTTTAAGGACGATCTCGTTCGAGACTCCGATGACACCGCACAGCGCACACACCGCCTTCTCCGCCCTAGCACGCTGATAATTCCACTCGAGCGTGCCCTCCAGTTTGAGCCAACCGTCCTTGGCGGTCACCATGATGAATTGAGATGAATACGGAAGCTCCATTTTTAGCTTTTCGACCGCCTGGCCCACGATTTCCGGGTCCGGCCGCTTGTTGATGTACGGCAAGCGAACCTCGATGTCGTTCGCGACGATCCGCGTTCCCACGACCCGCGTGGCATCGCGCTCCGCGTGAATCTTCTGTGGGTAGTTGCGCACGAAGCCTGCAAGCACCACGCTGCCATTGCGCACGGCCACGGCAATATGGGTCGCGTCGACTTTTGGATCCGAGCGCAGTTCGTCTTCGACATTCTTCCTTATTTTCCTGTCGGTCTTCATGGAATCCTCCAATGGCGGGAATGATGCAACCATTCCCGGATAGGCCCGGGAACCGGCGCCAACCGTAATTCGTAAGCGATATGACCGCCTTGACACACATCAAGCGACCTCCGGGAGCGCTCGCGATGCAAACCTCAGAACTGAAATGCAGATATGCGGCGACGCAGCGCCCGTTGACTTCAGTGGCCGCAATACGCTTCGAGGGCCTTGGGATTGACGACGCGAAAATGCCGCGTGTCAAAGAAAGTGACTACCCGTTCAGCTCGCAACGTCGTGAGCGATCGGCTCACCGTTTCCACTGCGATCGCGAGGTAATCCGCAATGTCGTAGCGGGACATCGGCAAGGCGACTGGTCCTTCGATCCCCGACTCTGTCCGATGCGACATCTCCAGTAAAAAGCCGCACACTCTCTGCAGCGCACGGCTGCGGCCCAACAGGATCATGCGCGACTGCAATCGATCTATCGAGCCGAATGCGATTTCGCGAATTTGCCGTGCCAGCTGCGGATCCCCGTCCATGAGTAATTCCATCCGCTGCCGTTGGTAACGCACCACCGTCGTTTTTCCCCCGACGCACTCGACCGCGCAATCGCGTCTGGCGGCCGTCCCGAACCCAAACAGGTCCCCGGGCAGGAGAAAGTCCATGATCTGGCGGCGGCCGTCCGATATTTGCGCGCATTTGCGGGCGGCGCCGCTGACGATCAGATACCAGTGTTCGGCGATTTCATGCTGGCGGTAGATGGTATCGTCAACCTTGTACTCGCGCAGAGTGCCGAGGGACATTCTCCCCTGCGGCACGGTGTGCAGTAACTTTGCCATTGCACTATGGTCACCTAGGGTCGCAAGGTGCATTTGCCCCTCCTCGGCACGATCCATGCTGCGTTCTCCGGACATACAGTTCGCGAACCACTCATCGACCACCGCACGCTCTTCGCCAACTCCTTCTGGCACGCGTCGATACAACCAAACGCCACTTCCATTTTTTTAGGACCGATGCCGCTTTTCGCTACCTTTGGTAACGACCTACGCGGCTTTAGCATTGCAAATCACGCCGAACTCCAGATCAATCTGTTGCACCGAGTTTCGGCTACGTGTAGCTGATTGGCTGATGCAATCCCCACTATTGGATTAAATCAGAGATGAAGAGGCGAATTAATTGCACGAAAGTATCGTTCGGTACCTAGGTATGAATGGATGCGACGAGAGCCATTTCAGAAATCAGGCAATCGATATCCCAACGGACTTCTTGCCATGACGCTCTTCATTGTGGCTTTTGGCAGGCCTCGATCATTGCGTCCGCTTACCGGGCCGCCTTTACAGCGACCGCCACGATTTCCTCCACGGACAGATGAACGTAGCTAAGCACGTCCTCGGGGGTACGGCCGCTCTTAGGTATGTTGTGGACGCAGAGCGCCTGCACGCGCGGCGCCTCATCGCCGGCCGAGGCCGCGGCCTCGGCGAGCTCGCTGCCGAGTCCGCCGACATAGTTGTCCTCGACCGTGACGATGGTAGTGCCCGGACCCGCCAGCGCCAGTATCGGGGCCGAGTCCAGAGGCAGCGAGTAGGCGTCGACCACTGTCGCCTCGACCCGGTGCTGTTTTGACAGCGCATCCGCTGCCTTGAGGCAGCTGTGCACCATGTAGCCGCAAGCGGCCATCACGATGCGCTGGGTGCCGGCCGCCGCGCGCCGCAGCACCTTGTGGCCTCCGAATGGAAACTGCTCCCCCTCGTCGTACAGAATGGGAAGATCACCTCTCACCGTGCGCACATAACAGGCGCTCGAAAATGCCGCCATCGCGAGCACCAGCGCGTAAGCGCTCCTGGCATCACTCGGCGTGAGTACCGTCAGCGCGGGATTGCCCCGGTGATCGCGGACGTGCGTGAAAGTCCGCATGAAGGCCACATCGGCGAGCGCCATCTGGCTCGGTCCATCCGAGGCGAGCGTGACCCCGACATGACTGCCATCGAGCTTGAGATTGGCGCCGCCGATCAGCGCCATCTCGATCTGATCGCAGGCTCTCTCGAGAAAGCGCCCGAAGGTGCTGACGAACGGCAGCTTGCGTCCAGCCCACAAGCCCGCCGCTGCCGACACCATATTCTGCTCGGCGATACGGGCCTCGAAGTAGCGATCGGGAAATGCCAAGGCGAAGTCGAGGGCATAGGTCGAGTTCTTCACATCGGCATCCAGCGCGACGACTGCTGGATTGGCGGCGCCGAGCGCCTTTAGGGCAAGACCGTAGGCACGGCGAGGGGATAGCACCTTATTCTTCGCCACGGCCTCGGCGACCTTGGGCTCGTTGCGCACGGCTTCTGCAAACCCAATCGGTTCACGTGCGCGCGGCGGCTCTGGGGCGGATAACGGGGGAGCGATGCGAAATGCGTCCTTCATGACGGCCGGATCGAGATGGGCGACGCCGAGCTCCTGGGCACGCAGATCCAGCTGGGCCAGCACAGCTTCGAGCTCGGTCTTGGGAACCGGCGTCCCGTGATGGCCCATTCCACCCAGACTGGGCACGCCCCAGCCCTTCACCGTGCGCGCGCAGATGCACAGCGGCTTGCCGGCGCCGAGCTCCTTGTGCCGGCGCAGCGTGTCCTCGATGGCGTCCGGATCGTGGCCGTCGATGGCGACTGCCGTCCAGCTGAACGCCTCCGCCTTGCGTTTGAGATGTTGCCAGTCCTCGGGCGCGGCAACGAAGTCGCTTTGACCAAGTGTGTTGCAATTGAATATGGCGACCACGTTCGTAAGAGCATGGTCTGCGATGAAATCCATCGCCTCCCAGATCTGCCCCTCGCGAGACTCGCCGTCGCCGATGATGCAATAGATCGCCTTGTCGATGCCGTCGAGGCGCGCCGCGCCACCCAGCCCCGCCGAGACCGAGAGCCCCTGCCCCAAGGAGCCCGTCGCAGCATCGAAAAACGGAAATCCCAATACCGGGTTCGGGTGGCCATCGATCGGACTATGGATATCGCGCAAGGACATCAGATCGTCTAGGGTCATCGGGCGAGCGAGTCCACCGGGTGTGATCGTCACGCCGAGGTCGGCGCACGCGGCGTAAATAATCGGCACCGCGTGTCCCTCTGAGAGCACCAGCCGGTCCGAGCCGGGTGCTGCCGGCTGCGTCGGATCCCAGCGCATTACGCGATACATGAGCACAGTCACCAGGTGCGCCAGGGAAAGTGCCGTCGTCGGATGGCCGCTGCCGGCGGCGGTGGTGGCACGCACAGCGAGCTTACCGAGCTCGATTGCCTTTGCCTGCACCGCGAGTCTGGTGGTACTCATGACACCCCTCCCGACATGGGCTCGATTCAAATCTAACGCGTACTCGACTCTCGAATCACGCGTCGCGCTCAAGGATCATCTCAGAGCGAAGACTGCGTCGTGAAAGGTCGGGGAGAATGCAGCCAAGTCGCCGTTACCCGTCGTATGCACGCAGAATACGCTTTAGACTTTGGGTCGTCGGTCACCTCGGGGCTTTCATGCGTTTGCCGTTTAGCCGTACGCGAAGCTCGGCTTGCTTTGCCCAACTTCAATAATATAACCATCGGGATCGCGGATGTAGCAGCGCGTCTCGCCGTACTTGGGGATCGGCTCCGTGATGAATTCCGCTCCTCGACTTTTCCATAATTCGTAGCACGCTTGAATATCCGCAACGCGGAAATTCATAAAGCTATTGATGTGATTCGGGTCGGGGACGCTCAGCGTTACCGTCGGCTTATCCGGGGTCGGCCCGCCTCCGACGTTCAGAATCAACCAGATATTCGCAAGCTGAAGGTACCCCGGCGCGTTTCCGTCACCCAGGCTCAGAATGCGAGCGCCGAAGACTTTTTCGTAGTAGCGAGCCGATCGCACGATGTCGGCGACGGTGAGAAAGTGTGCGACGCTAAACCCATCCTGCGGCGGCATCTGATAACTTTTCTGCTCGACTTGTACCTGGCTCATAGATAACTCCTATTCGCATATGCTCGCGGACTCGGAAACGTCTGTTCCGCCGCAAATCCACCACCTTTACTGCACCTCAACCTCTATTCCCCCTGTCGGTCGAGATTGTCGCTTAAGCATGTGCCGCGGCAGGAGCTTCGCTCTGCGCATCGGCGCCCATGAACCGCTCATCATTTCGCCGTCTGGGCCGCCTTTTCAATGAGCGCCGCGACCTCCTTGGGGTGCAGGAGGAATATTACGTGGCTTCCGGGGAGCTCGATCGTCTCGGACTTGGCCCTGCCGGCCATGAATCGTTCGAGGTCGGGATTGATTTGACGATCCTTCGATGGAATCACCGCGAAGCTGGGCTTTTTCGACCACGCCGCGACCGTCACCTTGGCTCCAAAGGAGTCGGCGGCGATAGGCACCTGAGAGATCTCCATGAAATGGGCCGTGGCCTTCGGAACACCGGCGGCGAAGTCCTTGGCAAATGCCGCAGGATTCACGTAGACGAATCCACCACCGGAAGGAACGACGCTCTGTCCGCCAGCAGGCGGAATCTTCGCCTGCAGCGCGCCGGCAGTCTCTCCGACATCCGGCTCAAACGCGGCCACGTACACCAGACTGCGGACTGACGGCCGGTCACCCACTTCAGTGATGATCATCCCGCCCCAGCTGTGGGCCACCAGTACGCACGGACCCGCGCGGTCCAGGACGTTGCGCGTGGCAGCAAGGTCGGCATCCCAAGATGTCAACGGCTCCTGTACAACGTACACGGTGTATCCGTCGTGTTCCAGGATGGTGGCAATCGGTCTCCATCCGGAACCATCGGCGAAGGCGCCATGCACGATGACTATATTCTTCACGCCGGCTTCCGCCAGCGGTGTCAGAGCTATGCCAAGCACGGCAAGCATGATCGATAAAGTTTTCATCTTCGGCCTCGTTGGTTCGGAAGTCTTACCCTTATTGGGCCACAACAATCCCGCTCATCGTATTGCACGAAGGTATTGGTGAACCGGCGCGCGCCCGCACAATGCCTTGCGTACGAGGTCGGAGGTCTCGGACTGGTTTTCCGCGCGGATTCCGTAATTCCGGTTACCCCCCCCGCATGGCGGCGCTGGAGGTTGGCCTCGAGTTATGAGAGTCCGATCTTCCCAATCATGAATGGACAACGTCGAGACAGCGGATTCACGCAGTTCGCCAGTGCCGAATGCTCGTTTCCGCACTCGGTCGACATGGCGGTGGCAACACCGATTCAACAGGAAAGGCGGCGTCATCGATCGCAACTGGCATTCGGCGGGCGGAGCTAGCGAGATTCTAAAGCTCCCTTGAGAATAACCGCCTCATTCTGTTCGCGATTCCTAGCTGCGTACAACAGCGTTATGCTGCGGCGGCGAGCCAAGCCCTTGAGCGCCTCAAGTTGTGCCGCGTGCTGGGACAGCCCCTTTTGGTAGCGGCGGCAGAATTGCTGCCATCGATTCGGATCGTGGTCGAACCATGCGCGCAACTCTGTGCTGGGCGCGAGATCTTTGGCCCTTCTGTAAAGGTGGGCCTCGTCAGGCTATCGCCGTTGGAACGCGCCATTTGATCATCTTGACCTTCAAGGCGTCGTTTATGACCAGGCACGAGATCATGGCATAGCCGAAAATCGTGAACGTCTGCCGCCAAGGCAACGGCAAGAGCCCCGGAAGACCTACGCGTGTCAGGAGGGTGCCTGCGAGCGCATCCGCGATGAGGGCAACAATTAGCGTTTTACTGGGCATCGTCGACCAGAATGCGCGGCGTTCGCGAGCTGACAGAACAGAGAACACCGCGAAGTAGAGCAGCAGCAAGAAGCTAAACGTGTAAAGAGCATTGTTGTTGGTCGCCAAACCGAATCGCGACCAGCCGATCCATAGCAGGGTAAGTGTCTCCCCAACCATGGCGATGCCCAGGACCACCGACACCGCGACTAGACCTCCAATGTTCCAGGTTTCCGGCGCTTTAGATGGTCGCATTTGATCGGTCGCTAGTGCGACCTTCGCGAAGTCCGTCATAAAGGCCAGCAGCAGTATCGCGAAAGCGGAAACGACGAATTTGCCGGTCACCACGAACGCGATGGCCACAAAGGTGGACTTCAAGATCGTTCGGCTAATCTTGTTCATGATCCAGGTCAGGATGCGCTGGTAAATAGTCCGTCCCTGCTCCACCAGCGCCACAATGTTCGTCAACCCCGGTTCAATCAGGACAACGCTCGCGGCTCCCTTGGCCACATCGGTCGCCGTGCTGACAGCGATTCCCACTTCGGCCTGCCGGAGCGCAGGCGCATCGTTGACCCCGTCTCCAGTCATGCCGGTGACATGGCCTGCGCCCTGCAGATGCTGCACGACGATGTATTTGTCTTCTGGATAAACCTCTGCGAATCCGTCGGCTCCAGCCAGCAGATCAATCGCTTCGTTGCCGCCCTTAGTGCTGGCGGCCTTCAAGTCCCCTACGCGCCGGATGTTAGGCAACCCAACGCTCTGTCCGACCTCGGCGGCTATTGCCAATGCGTCTCCCGTGAGCATTTTTACTGAAACGCCCAAATTCCGCAGTTCAGTGATCAGTTGTTTGGCATCCGCCCTCGGCGGATCAAAAAGCGATACCAGTCCAACCAGTACTGGCACGCCAGCCGCGGGGCCGCGGGCCACGGCCAGTGTTCGATAGCCTTTGGCGGCCGCTGCGCTGACGCGTGGCTCCAGCTTCTCGATGGCCGCGAGCCCAAGCCCGCAGGCCTCAGCGATTGTGCGTAAGGCCCCTTTCATGACCCGCAGCTGCACTCCGTTCTCTTCAACCACAGCTTCAGTTCGCCGGCTTGTGGCATCGAACGGGGTGAACGAGATGGGCACGACTTTGGGAAACTTCTCGAAGATGCTCCCTTTCTTGGCGGCGAGGAGGAACGCGAGGTCTATGGGGTCCTGATTGGCCTCCCGCGACGCGAGTGCGCCGGCGAACAGCACGTCGGCTTCAGTCGCGTCCGCCAGGGTGATCACTCCGGTTACTGCGAGCTGATTCATGGTAATTGTGCCGGTCTTGTCGACGCAGAGTACGTTCATCGTTGCGGCATCCTCAGCCGCGCTAAGCCGGGTGACCAGTACGCCGCGCTTAGCCAGTTCCCCCGCGCCAACCGCCATGCTGACCGTGAACATCACGGGTAGAGCCACCGGTACCGCACTCATCAGCAAAACTAGCATGAGCGGAATCATTTCGATGAGCGGTGCGCCACGGATCAACGACAATACAACGATCACGCCAAGCAGCGAGCCGACGATGACGAGCAACCAGCGGACCACTTTCGCCACCACCGCTTCGACGTGAAGTTTTGGCCGTGCCTCCTGCACGAGTTGCGTGGTGCGGCCAAAGTAGGTCTTTGCCCCGGTCAACATCACCACGCCGGTGCCTTCTCCGTGACGCAGGATCGATCCGGACGAAAGCGCATCGCCGGACTTCTTATCCACATCCTTCGACTCGCCAGTGAGCGCCGACTGATCTAGCCGTAGCGAACCGGTGAGAAGTCTCAAATCCGCCGGGATAATGTCGCCCGCTCGCACGCGAACGATGTCCCCGGGGACCAGCTCCCTGGCCGGTCTGATGCTCCAATTCGACTCGCGCAGGACGCGTGCGTTGATCTGCAGCTGTCGTCGCAGCGCCTCAACGACACCGGAGGCCCGACGCTCCTGCAAAAACCCCAATACGGCGTTGACAAACAATAGAGTGCCGACCACAACGAGATCAGAGTATTTTCGGAGCACGACCGAAAGAGCCATGATCAGTTCGAGCATCCACGCCGAGATTCCCCAGAATTTGCGCAGGAATCTGACGACAGGATGTCCTCTCCGTTCGGCGACTTCGTTGTAACCGTATTCTTTCCGGCGATCGTTCACCTCGGCTTCTGTGAGGCCTACTTCGGCGTTTACACGTAACCTCGCGAGCGTGTTGACGATTGAGGTAGCTTCAATGTCGGCCGGCTCGACGCCGACTGAATTCCGGTGTGCCGATTCGGCTGAGGTCTTGTCTGGGGTCATTTCCATCGGGATGTGCTCTGTCTCCTTCCGCACATCATAATGTGCTTTGCCCCAACGATCCCGCTCGTCGTATTCCACGAAGGTATTGGTGAACCGGCGCGCGCGACCGCGCGATGCCACCGGTAAAAGTCGGCGCGATTCAATTCGCTAACGGTCGTTCATCGCCTTGTAACGATCGAGCACGGTGGGTCACGCCGTTCCAAGAACTCAAGATCGCCTCAAAAGGAGCTCGCAGCTTCTTCAAAACCGCTTGTCCTCCTTTTCCAATACGAACTCGTATCCGATACCAAAGTCCAATCGCCTCGCACCATTAACTCTGATGTAGTGGTCCGATCGTATTAACTGTCTAGGGGCGTTCGCGAAGCCGACCGATAATCTTGGAATTGTCGACGGGTTTATTCGGTCTCATCGAAGTTTGCGCGATTGGCGAAAGGAGAATCAAATGGGTCAAGCAAGCACCAGCGTCAAGCAACAGTCCTCTGGCACCAGCGGAACGAAAGTCGAGATGAAGCTCGAGGTGCATGTGATTCCCGTATCCGACGTTGAGCTATCCAAGCGGTTCTACGAGCGCTTGGGTTGGAGGTTCGATGCGGATCTCGTCCCGGCGAAGGACATTCGCATTGTCCAGTTCACACCTCCGGGCTCGGGGTGCTCGGTCACGTTTGGCAAGGGAATCACTAGCGCCTCGCCTGGTTCGGCCGAGGGGACACTCATCGTCTCCGACATTGAGGCGGCCCACGGCGAACTCGTCGACCGCGGCGTCGGCACAAGTGAGGTGTGGCACGGGCCGCCGTTTCCCCCGGAAGCGCGGCTCAGCGGCCCCGACCCTAAGCGCACGAGCTACGGGTCGTTCTGCTCGTTCAATGATCCCGACGGTAATACGTGGATAGTCCAGGAGGTCACGACGCGGCTTCCTGGCCGAATCTGATAGCGGTTTCGGAGCCGCGGCCGTTAGTGTCCCGCCGGTCGAATCCGACAGTGGTCATCGCATTTCAGACCGCGCCGGCGCTGGCGTTGAGCGTGACCGTCGTTCCACAGTGCAAGCGCGGCTTAGGATGGTCATCATCTCGGTGCGGTCGTAGCGACAAGAAAACCAGGGAGTTCGGGTAGCGTTATGATAAACGAAGTAAACGATGAGCTCATTCTTGCGGCCCGTCTTCTCCTCGCAACACTATTTCTGATTTTCGGCTGGAGAAAGCTCAGAGATTATTCCGGTACCGTACGTCAAATAGTACAGCTTGGTGGCCCGATGCCAAGGCTGGCTGCTGCCGTAGCAATCTTCATGGAGCTTCCGGTTGCGTTCGCGGTCGCCGTTGGTGCGTTCGCGCGTCCTTCGGCTTTACTTTTGGTTTTATACACGCTGGGAACAGCGCTTGTTGGGCATCGCTATTGGACAATGACAGGTGCCGGGCAAGTCGACAGCATGGATGGCTTTTACAAGAATCTCAGCATTGTGGGAGGCTTCTTGCTGCTGCACATTACTGGTGCGGGAAAATATTCGATCGACGCGTTGCGCAGTGTCGCCGCCCCGTAACCTGTGTGGGTTGCAATGACGGCCCTTGGTCCGACTTCTGACGATGCGCAGAATTCGTAGCTAGCGTATGATTTAAATCTGCGCGTCACAGCGGCGCCCATCTCATTGGCACCTCAGTACCCACGCGTGGAACTCGACGTTGTGCTGCCAGACCCCCAGCATTGGTTGGTACCGCTGCCGCCATTTGTTCCGGCAATTTGCTTATCCTTAAGATGGCCGAATCATCGTGACTCCATCGGCTGCACTACACATCGTGTCGCGTTACGTCTTCCAATTCTTCCAGTCGTTGAACAGGGATTTCATTACAACGTCGTGCCTTCATTAGACCGGCCGATTCACACGGAATTAGCGTCGATACGTTGGTCCAATGGGTTCGCGTTCGTGCTCGTGATCTAGTGGGAACTGGTCATTGGATTTGGACTGTCGGGTGCAGCTAGCGCAGATCAATTGGGAGGCCAGCGATGAGTTTTATCATCAGGTCGACATCGGTGGTTCCGGCGCGTCAGCTGCCATATAGGATAATTCCAGCGTCATTCTTCGCGATTCCCCTTGGCCTTGTCGCGCTGGGACTCGCCTGGCAGACGGCAGAGTCAATCTGGTCCGAGCCGAAATGGGTTTCAGACACACTCATTTGGTTCGGTTCGACACTCTGGGTTTTTCTATTGATAACCTATCTGGGAAAGTGGCTATTGCGCCGTGCCGACGCCATGGCGGAATTGGAACATCCAATTCAATCCTGCTACATCGGGTTGGCAGGCGTGGTCTCCCTGCTTGCCTCGATAGGCTTCTCGACTACGCACCGGACTTTGTCGCTCGGATGTTTTTGTTTCGGCATCGCCTGGACTCTGATATTTGCCATCTATCAAACCGGCCGGTTCTGGATGGGCGACACCAAACCCGAAACTCTCACACCCATTTTGTACCTTCCCATGGTGGCAGGTGCGTTCGTTAGCGCCGGTGCCTGCGCGGCTTTGGGTTATGTCGACTGGGGGAAACTTGCCTTCGGCGGTGGTTTATTCACATGGTTCGCCATCGAGTCTGTAATCCTCCTCCGTCTCTACACCGCTAGGCCCGTTCCGCCGCCGCTGCGCCCGGCCATGGGTCTGCAATTCGCCGCTCCCGCAGTCGGCGCTGTGGCCTATCTGAGCGTTGGCGGCGGCACGCCTGATATTTTCGTGTACGCCCTTATTGGATACGCTCTCCTGCAAGCGCTTATCCTCATTCGCTTACTTCCTTGGTTATTAGAAGCAGAACTCACGCCGGCGTGGTGGAGTTTCAGCTTCGGAGCTGCTTCGCTGCCTACGGCCGCGATGAAATTAGCTGCACATCGAGACGCCGGAGCGATCGCAACACTCGCTCCCTATCTTTTTATAGCGGGAAATATCGTTATTGCGGCAATCGCGACGGTCACAATAAAATGGGTATTTAGCGGCGCACCACAACCGCCATCTGCCGTGCCATCTGTCGATCAAGAATGCACATAGCGCCTTATCGGTGACCCGATCCCTGCGACTCGCCGAGTGCAGGGAGGTTTTTTTGCGAGGCTGCAGTCTACAGTGGGCTGACATCAAAGGGGCAGCGGCACTTTGGCTTGCTCGCTGACGATGTACTGAGCGTACCAGTCCGGCCAGTTCGCATCTTTTTGACCCGTTCGCTTCTCGTGTTCGCCATGCGCAACCTCGGCGCGGCGCAGCGCGGCCGAAAGTGCCGTCGCGGATCTAAAGGTCGTCACTTGCGTATTTGAACGGCCAGGCAACCGGGTGGTCACCTCTTGCACCAGCCAGGCGTTACCGTCCGGATCGCAGAATGAGACGAACGAGGCATAACTGCGTCGCTGCGGATCCGGCCCGACCAACTTTACTTTAGTGGGCGAACGATGGAAGACTTCGCTCACATCGACGCCGCCATCTGCCAATCCCTTACGTGCGGCCTGGATATCGGACACTACGAGATACAGTCCGCCCTCCGACCCTGGCGCCGCGGGCGTCACGCCTTTGCCAAATTGGATCGAGCATACGGAACCGAGCGGTGTGAATTGAACCAGCCGAAAATCGTTGCCGTTCGCGATATCTGCATCGAGCCTCCACCCCAGCCCGCCGTAAAAACGCACCGCCCGATCAACGTCCGACACAGGAATAACGACGACCTCAAGCGCCATGTCGATCGGGGCCGATTTCGGAGTGCTCATGTCTAATTCCTTGGCTTCGGGTAACACGCGACCAACCAAGGTATGAGACCAAAGATTTACGCTGGAAGCGATTGCACGAAAGTATCAATTGTATTCTTCGTGTAGCCGGTTCCAATCCACGGACACAATGAAAACAGCCGCCATGAGAGCAGCAATTGTCGCCGAGGAAGACGCTGACTGTGTGCTCATTGTTACCTCTCACAAAGCCGCTTTCTTTGCCGAGTGTCCGGTAGCCGCTTCCGAAGGCGGCTCGCCAGGCTGAGCCGTCACGGATGCCTTGCGAGTCTCCGATGCAGTGTTCATGGTCTGATTGATGCCCGCCAGTTTAGTCCGCTTCAACATAAGCGCGTTGATTGCCACCACGAGGGTACTGCCGGACATGGACATTGCGGCGACCTCGGGACTCAGTACGAAGGGATACAAGACACCTGCCGCGAGCGGAAATGCAATCACGTTGTATCCGACCGCCCACCACAGATTCTGGTGCATCTTGCGCAACGTGGCATGCGACAGCTCGATCGCGACTACGACATCATTCGGATCGCTCTTCATCAGCACGACATCCGCACTTTCCATCGCCACATCGGTGCCCGCGCCGATCGCGAAGCCCACGTCCGCTTGGGTTATCGCCGGCGCGTCATTCACGCCGTCGCCCACCATGCCGACCTTCTTTCCGGTTGCCTGCAACTCCTTTATCTTTTCGGCCTTCTGGGCGGGCAGCACGTCGGCCAACACCGCATCGATGCCAAGATCCTGGGCGATGCGTTGGGCCGTCGCGGCGTTATCGCCGGTGAGCATCACGACTTCAATCTTTCGTTCCCGCAGCTTGGCTATCGCTGCCTTGGAGGTTGGCCTGATCGCGTCGGCGATGGCGATAATCCCAATCACGCGGCCAGTTTGGGCCACATGGACGACGGTGCGACCGTTACCCTGCAGGCGAGTTGCTTCGGCCTCCAGAGCACCCAGGGCGAATTTCTGTGTATCCATCAGCAGGCGGTTGCCGAGGAACACGGTTCCACCGGCAGTCTCGGCGCGCGCGCCCATGCCATCGAGACTTTCAAATTGGGTGGGCGCCGCGACCGTGAGCTTCGCTGCGCGGCGCAGGATGGCTTGCGCCAGTGGATGGTCGGATCCCTGCTCGACCGCGGCGGCGGCAGTCAGGAGGATGTCATCCGTGACCCCTTCGGCTGTAACGATTTCATTGACCTCTGGCCGGCCGACCGTAAGGGTGCCGGTCTTATCGAAGACGATGACGTTGAGTTTCGTTGCGTCTTCGAGCGCTGCAGCGTTCTTGAATAGTATGCCATTCGTTGCGCCCAAGCTCGTGCTCACCGTGACGGCCATGGGTGTCGCAAGTCCCAATGCATCCGGGCACGCAATCACGAATACGGTAATGGTCAGCGTCAACGCAAAGAGCACCGGCTGCCCGATCCACCAGAACCACACCGCAAAGGTCGCGACCCCGGTGAGTATCGCAGCAATGACCAGCCACTGCGCCGCTTTGTCCGCCAGGAGTTGTGCCGGCGCTTTGGAGTTCTGCGCATCCTGCACCAGTTTGACGATCTGTGAGAGAGCGCTATCGGCCCCCACCTTGGTCGCCCTGTAGCGAAAGCTGCCGCTCTTGTTGATCGTCGCACCGATTACTGTGGCACCCGGTCCCTTCTGTACGGGCATGGACTCGCCGGTAATCATCGACTCATCAACTTGTGATTCGCCGCTTTCGACCGTGCCATCGACCGGAATCTTGGCACCCGGGCGCATCAGGACAATCTCGCCCGCCAACACCTCTGCCGTCGGCACTTCGACCTCCGCGCCATTGCGGATCACCGAGGCCTTCGCGGGTGTGAGTTTCATCAAGGCCTCGATCGCGGAGGAGGCACCCGCCTGAGCCCTCATTTGCAGCCAGTCGCCGAGCAAGATGAACACCAACAACATCGCCACGGCTTCGTAGAACTGGCCGCCGCCTTTGAAAAGGAAGGTGCTGCCCACACTGAATAGGTAACCCGTGCCGACGCTCAAGACCACCAGCATCGCCATACCCAACGTACCGGTCTTCAGTGCGCGAAACGCGGACACGAAGAACGGCCAGCTCGGATAAAGGATCGCGGCGCTTGCGAAGGAAAACAGCCACAGGGGCAGGTCCAGCCCAAACGGCGGCGCCGGCGGCTTGAAGAAGCCCCCCATTGGGGCGTAGACAAAGATTGGCACGGTGAAAAACAAGCAGACCCAGAAGCGATTGCGCGCATCGCGGACCATGGTCGGCAGGTCCATCCCGCCATTACCCATCGCCATCGCCGCCGGCACCGAGAGACTCGCACCCGTGGCCGTATGAAGCGCATGACCGTCGGCACCGGAAGCGGTTGGCGCTAGTAGTGTCGCTGTGGGCGACGTGGCAGCGGGCGTTGATGGCTGCGCGCCCGGCACAGAGTGGCCTTCGTGATCCTCGGCTGGCCGCGCCGCTTCCGGCGATGACGCTCCCGCACTCTTGCGCTCGGGCTTGTGTTCACTCGCATGTCCGGGCGCGGATTCGCCCACGGCCGCAGGCGTATGTTGGCATAAAACCCCCTTGATTTCGTCGACCTCGATTTGGGTTTCGTCGTAGCGCACCGTCGCGCTTCTGGCGGCGTAATTCACAGTCACGCTTGCGACACCCGGCAGTTCACCAAGATGTTTCTCCGCGCCGTCCACGCCCAATACCGACAGCAGGCCGTGCACTTCGAAAACGCTCGTTTTCATGGCGATTCCTTGGTGGTTCTAAGGCGAAACTTATCTTGTTTCATTCTCAGCCACTTCGCCAGCTCGCCGTTTTCGTGATTTGAGGAATCGTAGACAAATACGATCCCTGGTTCCGGTATCCCTCTAGAAGTCAGAAAACGCAAGCCCACCCCGCACCTTGACGGTATATTTGTCTTGCGTCGGAATTGCGGCCCCCGTTGCGATAGCTCCGAGCAGGACTGCGCCAGCGACACTGACCAATACTTTATTCCTTTCCATCGGCGCGCTCCTTAGTCCGT